>Ga0302319_10013499_pt1 | contig 15319 bp, 11 predicted proteins | sample Bog_T0_2_FD_203319 | JGI IMG/M metagenome (GOLD analysis project Ga0302319, IMG submission 203319) | Peat permafrost microbial communities from Stordalen Mire near Abisko, Sweden - Bog_T0_2 | ecosystem: Environmental > Terrestrial > Soil > Wetlands > Peat | place: Sweden: Abisko, Stordalen Mire... | reverse complement strand
CTTCTCGTGAAATGAGTTCGCCGGGTCGCCGAAGATAGATTTGTAGTCGTCGGGCTCACCTTCGTCAAAATGCGGGTGGAAAATGATCTGAGCCCCATGTTGGGCTCCCCAGCGGGCGGTTTCCGGATAACGCCAGCCTTCATGGCAGATCACGATGCCGAATTTGAGCTGACCGATCTGGAATATGCGCCTGCCTGAACCAGCCGAATAGGTGCCCTCCTCCGACGGGTCGAGCTGCACCTTATCCTGAAATCCGACAATTATCCCTTCGGGATTGATGACTAAGGCGGTAAGTAAGCGAGTATCGTTGGCGGTTCGCTCGGTTCCGAGGACGACTGCGATCCGCGCCTTCGCGGCCGCCGATGCAATGACTGACCAGGCATGTTCGACAAATGCGGCATCGGCCGGTCGAGGATGCTTATTGAGTATGCGGTACCCAGGAACGAAGCATTCCGGGAAACAGATCAGTGTCGCCTTCTCATCGGCCGCCTGGGCGACTGCTTGTTTAGCCAACGCCACTGAATCTTCCGGACTCGTCGGAATTCGAAGATTGGCAAGTGCGATTCGGCACGCGTTCATTTTGCGGGCCCTGATTTTGAATAGGCTCCGAACCTCATCGTCGAACAAATTGAGTCGGGGCGGCCGGCCCTCCACCGGTTCCAGCCGGAGTGTTTCTGATCCGACCGGATGCTCCGAGCGCAGGACTAATACTGCCCATGGCCGTCAGCTGGCTGCGGATACCCCCTTGACCTGACGGCCCACCCGTGATGCGGTCGGCGCACAAGGCAGTCCGTCACCTATGACTTGGCTAAAAAATTGGCTCGCGAGCATTGTCGCGATGCTGGCGGCCAGCGCGACCGCCGCCGCCGGAAACGGCGGAAACGGGTCCGCCGTCTATTTTGCCGAAAAGTTGCAGAACTATACCCAGTTCAGCTCCGCCGGAGCGGTAGCGACGACAATCAAATATCCCTTCGAATTCTTGGCCCAGGCCGACATGGCGGCGACCATTACGCCGACAGGGGGAAATAGCGAAGCCCTGACCGCCCACACCGCGAGCAGCAATTTCCAGTTTGCCGCGGCCTTTCAGAACAAGGCCGGCTTGGACGCCGCCTTTCCGGATGGGTTCTTTACGCTCAGCGGAAGCAGCATTCCCTCGGTGAAGATCGACCTGACCTTCGACAGCTATCCCGCGGCGATTCCCGCGGTCGTAGCGGTGGCCGGCGCGACCAACCCGTCATGGCAGAACGGGGTGCTGATGCTCAATGCCGTGCAGGATAACACGCTCACGTTCAGTGCCTTTGACTCCTACAATACAGCGTCGCCGGGAGCGTCTATGGCATTCTCCGTCACGAGCGCCACCCCGGCCGATAATATCAGCCTCGGTCTCAGTTATTCGACAAGCCAACTGGTCGGGGAGACCACGTATTCCCTCACTCCCTTCAATTCCTTCACGATCCCGGCTAATACCCTCACTCCCGGACTGACCTACAGCGGAAGGTTGGTTTTCAGCACCTTCAGCAGCCTCGACACCGTGACCTTGGTTCCGACCTCGATTCTCGGATTGTTCACGAACGAATTGGATTTTGTTATCGTCGCCCAGCCGCTAGCCGCCGTTCCAGCCCCGGTGATCGCGACCCAACCGGCCAATCAGAGCGTGGTCGTGGGGGCGAATGCGACCTTTGCGGTCGGCGTGACTTACGCCGGCTCAAACCAGGCTCCCGCCGAGACCCTTTACGAATGGTTCTGCGACGGTCTGTTGCTCGACCTGACCAGCGGCCACGACACGGTGGGAGCGGACGGCAGTCTGACGATCAACGCCGTCGGGCCCAACGACGCGGGCGCTTATGCCCTTCAGGTCGTCAACGCTGGCGGCCGGGCGATCAGCCAGTATGCCCTCCTCACGATCCCCGGAATCTCGGCGGGGCCGCCTTCCATCCTCACCCAGCCGCAGAGCCAAACCATCGCCTCGGGCAGCACTGTCGCCTTCACCGTCACCGCTGCCGGATCGGAACCCCTCAGCTACCAATGGCAGCGCGACGGCGCCCCAGTAACCCTAGCCACAGCCGTCGGTGCCAATACCCCCACCCTGGTCATCAACCGGGCGGTCGCCGTCAACGCTGGAACCTACACCTGCGTAGTGGCCAACGCTGCTGGTTCGGCCCTGAGCAATGCGGCCAGCCTGGACCTGATCAGTAGCGCCAGCCCCGGTCGCCTCATCAACCTGTCCATCCTCAGCTATATCCAGGGTAGCCTGAGCATGGGCTTTGTGGTGGGCGGCGGAGCTGTCGACGGCCCTGAGTCCCTCTTGATCCGGGGGGTGGCCCCGTCCATCGGACCGGGTACGCCCTTTGGCGTCCCCGAAGTGATGAGCGACCCAACTTTAACAGTAGTGCAACAGGCGACCCAAACCACCCTCGCCACGGATGCGGGCTGGGGCAGCACTCCCAGCAACGCGGCCGCCGTGCAGGCGGCCGATGCCGCCACCGGAGCATTCGCGCTCGCTAATACCGCGAGCCTGGACTCGGCCCTGGTCTTGAGCCTGCCCGCGGTGAGCGGAGGCTACTCTGCTATCGTCACCGGTCGGACGGGCGACAACGGCAATGCTTTAACCGAGGTCTACGATGATACCCCGGCGTACCTGCCCGGGGACTCCCGCCTCATTAATCTCTCGTGTTTGACCCAGGTTGCAACGGGCGGTACGATCGACGTCGGGTTTGTCCTGGGCGGGACGACGGCCAAGACGGTTCTGGTCCGTGTCGGTGGCCCAGTACTGAACACTCTCTACGGCATCGGCGGGGTCATGCCTGATCCGCAGTTGCAAATCTCGCCTCTTGGAAGCTCCAGCACCGTGCTCGCCTCCGACGCAGGCTGGGGCGGTGGACCGCAACTCGTCTCCGTGGCCAATTCCGTCGGAGCTTACGTCTGGCCAGATACCACCAGCCTGGACTCCGCCGCGGTGCTGACCCTACCGCCCGGCCGTTACACCGTGCAGGTCAATAGCGTCAGTGGTGTCGGCGGCACCGTTCTCGTCGAGATTTACGATGTCCCCTAATCGGGGTGCGTGGGAGTGAAATGCCCGCATGCCTCTCGAAATTCTGCCGACTTAGGCATAGTGCAAATGCGCTTCCAATTTCTCGAGGCGGATTAAGGAATCTGACGGAGATTTCCCGCGCGGAGAAACGCCGATCGCAACCTCATTTTGACCCTGGTGCCAAGCCCCGCGTGGAACCGCGCAGTCTAGCCGCAGGAGGCGCTGATGGGGATTTATCTGGTAAAGCCCCAGATAAAGGCCCTTGCCGCCGGAATTCGGCTGCGGTTCGGGGGAAAAGATTTGAGGGTCTTTCCATTCCGGATCCCGGCGGGTGACAGCCAATACCGAGCCATTGATTTGAATATTGAAGGTTTCATCTCCGTGCGCCTGAAACAAGATGAGGCGGACAAAAAGAGCGTTCTCTGGAGCCGGCGAATCGCTGATATGGAGGATGAAGTTGGCCGGATTCTGATCATAGCCCAACATCAGCGGCAGCGGAGCGTTGTCGTTTCGATTCAAAAAGCCGTCACACCAGGGGTAGCCACCGCGCCGTTCGATCGCGAAAAACTTGTTTTTATGGGCGAGCGTCTGCGGGTCGCCCAGCTCATGGTAGGCGACTTGCTGCGCCACCGGCACCCCATCAATACCCATCGAGTGGCAAACGTGAGCCGGGCCAAATGACCAGTTGAACGTCACCGCGCTGCTGGCTCCCCGTTGAAAGTGATTCGCAAATATGCCCCGCAGGCCTTCGATCGACGGATTGCGGTAGCCATCGGTGGCATGATGATCGTCAACACAAGGTTGAAGCTGGACATCGTTTCCCACGGCCGCGCGAACACCCTCCACATCCACGTCCATCGACCGCGATCCGAGCGTTAGCACATCGACCAGCCCCAGTTTGGCCCACGTGCGGAGGTCGAACCCATCGATCCGGCAGCCCGCAAGATTCTGCGGCACCTTAGCCGCCAGCATCAGCGGGCGGCCCCGCTGCCTGGCGACCTCCAGGGACATCTGGCGCGCCATGCGCATGAACTCGGTCACATGGTCCCGCAGTTCCCATTGGTGGCCGTTTTTAAGGCAGGGAAGATGGCGCGAGAAATCGATCTGAATGCCGTCCAGGTCGTAACGCCCCGCCAATTCACGGAGAACGGCAACCTTATACGTCCGCAAGCCCGGCGCCGCCAAATTCCACATGCCTTGCGGCCACCAGGTAGCGGGGACCACCCAGTCGGGATGCTCCAACTTCAGCGGCAGCGTCTGCTTCGTCAGTCCCCCGTCAATCAAACATTCGACTTCGCAGATCCGATGATTCCAAAACACTTCCATTTTGCGCGACCGCGTCGCGCTCACCAGCTCGCCCACCCAATCAATCCCGGCGTCGAGCCATTGCCGCACCAGCGGATGGAAGTGGGGAGGCAGAATTTTGCTAGGGTACGGCGATCCGAACGGGCTCCCGCCAATATCCCACCAAATGGCATCAATTTGAGACCCTGGTTCATCCGCATAGGAAAATAGCGCGTCACGGAACCGATCGAACGACACTTCCCGTTCGCGGTGAAGGTTCCAATACTTCCAAAGGACATCGTCTGCATCGTATTGCAGCACGATGTGTCGCTGTCTCGTTTGCACCATACGCCGGTGGGCCGCGGGCAAGGCCAAAGGGAGAGTGCCTGCCGCGTCAGCTCGAAGCAGGGCGGCGCCCAAGCCAGCTCCCAAGCTTGTTTGGATAAACCTTCGGCGATTTATCGAATTCATCGGGGGTAAGGTCGCAGCCAATTACCGCCATTGGCAAAGTGATTTCCGCGAGCCAACGCACCGCGGCCCCTTGGCGCCCTTGACCTTAGTCAGTTTTCAGATCGCCGGTGGGCTTTCCCACGTGCTCCTCGAAGAACCGCACCATGAGCCGGTGCGCCTCGCGGGATTCCGGAAGCGAAAACTCGTTCCAGAAGGCGTGCGGCAGCCCCTCGAAAACGACGAGTTGGGCGCCAACGCCAGCCTCCAGAAAAGCCCGATGGAGCATGACCGTATTGCTGAGCAGGAGGTCGCGGGTACTCGTGACAAAAAGCGTCGGGGGCATGCCGTGGCAGTCGGCAAAGATCGGCGAAAGGACGGGGTCGCGAAGATCCGTCTTGCCCGGGTAAGGGTCTGGAGGTGCGGCTGAGGGAGGGGCCCTTCTACCGGGAAATCCGCGGCTATTGTACAGCTCCTCAGATTCGCCAAACCGCGAATAATCGCAGCGGCAGGAAAAGATGCCGAGTGCGGCGGGAAGGGGGAGCTGCAGCTGTTTCAGCCGGACGGCGGTCTCCGACACCAGGGTAGCGCCGGCGGAAGTGCCATAGATAACGATGTCGGCCGCACGGTGCTGAGTGAGCAGCTGCCGGTAGACGGCGACGGCGTCGTCGACCGCCGCCGGGAACGGGTGCTCCGGCGCCAGCCGGTAGAGCACAGCGATGACCATAGTTTGGCTCAGGCTCGCGATCGGAACGGATTCGGTGACCGAACCGGCATCGTTGATGAAGCCGCCGCCGTGAAGATTGAGGTAGACGCGGCTGCGATGGGCTTCCGGGATGGACGGCGGCGTGACGATCCCGACTGGCACCCCCGCCCGGGTCTCAAAGCGGGTTTCCGTCGGGTACACCTTGCTCATCCGGGCGGCCGCCTGCGCCTGCCGGTCCGCAGCCTCCGCCCGTCGCTCAGCCAGGGGTTTCTCTGTGCCCTCTCCGCGCATCCCCGCCAGCCATGCTTGTGCCTCCGGGCTGATCGTGGGTGGTAGGGGCACAACGCGGCTGATATGCGCCGTGCCGTCAGGGTCGATCCTCGTGACGTCCTCAGATGGGCGCTGGACCGGTCCCTGCGTCTGACCGAGGGCAACGCCCGTACCGACGAGGAAGAGGACGAGAGCGCGAATCACGGTGGCCTGGTTAAACCTAACTCGCGGAATTCTTGCCAGATCAATGTGCGCTCAATGAAGGGTTGATCGAGGCGACGGCCATCTTCTTCATGGCAAGCATGACTGGATTTGGAATTTCCTGGAGCCGGCGGTCCGACTATCTCCGGATTCCCCTTCCGATACGACGACGCCTGACGGACGCAGGCCCTTCGTCCGCAAAACACGCCATCGTGCCAGTCACCCAACGGGACCCTGAAATCGAAACGCGCCGCAGACGGCCGCAAGCCGGCCTGGCAATCGCGCTGGGCGCGATCCTAGCCGTCGGGGCGGCCCGGGCCGGCCATGCGGCAACGGACACCATGGAGGATCCGGCGGCGCGCGCGGTGCTGCCTGAGTTCCAAGTCATCCCCGCAGCGAAGCCCGGGGAGCTGACGCCCGCCGAAGCGATCAGCATGGAGCCGTTCGGCCGTTGGACGCGCTCCCAGGGCGACAACGGGGCGCGGCGTTATTCGACGCTGAAACAAATCACCCGCGATAATGTCGCGTCACTCGAGGTGGCCTGGACCTATCACTCGAAGGACGGGGCGGCGGATATTGAAAGCACGCCCATTATCGTCGACGGCGTCATGTATGGGCCGACCCCGGGCCGGGCGATCGTCGCAGTCGATGCCGCGACCGGCGCGGAACTCTGGCGCTTCCAGGTGGAGAAGCCGGCCAGACCGGACTGGCGGATTCGCCCGCGCGCCGTGGTCTCGTTTATTGGCCCGGCGACCGGAAGAATGTGCCTCGGATCCTGTTCGGCTCGGGCAACTGGATTTATGCGATAGATCCGAAGACGGGCAGGCTGCTGGCCGGCTTCGGAAGCGGCGGCCGGACCGAAATCGCCACCGGTTCCACGACGAGCTGCGCCGTCTACAAGCATGTTTTTGTAACGACGGGACTTTACGGCGACATCTACGGTTATGACGTGCGGGACGGCAGACCCCTTTGGCGTTTCCACACCATTCCCCGGGGAGACGAGTATGGGGCGGCGACATGGAGCGTGCCTCAAATGGGAGCGGATGCCTGGGGCGGCCTCTCGATCGACGACCAACGCGGCATCGCCTACATCGCGGTCGGGAATCCGCGCCCCGAGATGGTGGGCGCCATGCGGCTCGGCGACAATCTCTTCAGCGACTGCGTGCTGGCCTTGGACGTTCTCTCCGGCAGGCGCCTTTGGCATTTCCAGACCGTTCGGCATGATATCTGGGACCTCGACGTCTGTGGCGTGCCCAACCTCGTCAGCCTCGTCCGCGACGGGCGACGGATCGACGCGGTCACGGGATACTCCAAGGGAGGAACGATGCTTTTGCTCGATCGGGTGAGCGGAAAGCCGATCTTTCCCTTCCGGCTGCGGCGAGCGCCGGTTTCCAGGCTGCCCGGGGAGCGGACGGCGCCTTATCAGCCGGATCCCGAACTGCCGGAGCAAATCTCCCGGATGAGTTTCGATCCGGCGGACATTACGACGCGCACACCGGAGGCGCACGCGTTCGTGCTGAAGCAAGTTCAAAATTCGGAATATGGATTCTATGCCCCGCATACTGAAGGGGTGCCGACCCTGTACATCGGATCCCGCGGCGGCGCGGAATGGTCGGGTGCGGCGGTCGACGTTCCGACCGGGCGGCTCTATATCACCTCGAACCGCTTGGTGTCCAAGATCACGGTGATCCGGAATGACGAGCGCGACCGGGACCCGAAATACCCCCCGTCGGCGGGTGAGAGGCACTTCATGCAGTACTGCGCGCCGTGCCACGGCCAGGACCGTGAGGGAATCGGAATGGTGCCGTCGTTGATCGCGTTGAAGCCCCGGATGACCGATTCGCAGGTTCTGGCGTTATTGGCCACGGGACGAGCGGCCATGCCGCCGAACAACCTCCTGGATGCCACGCAGAAGAAGGACCTCCTCGATTTTCTTTTCCGGCGCAACCAGCCGCCGACCAAACCCGTGGATCCCCACCAGGGCAGCCCGCCCAAATACATTCTCACCGGATTCAAGTTTTTGAGGGATAACGAGGGTTATCCCGGACTCAATCCGCCCTGGGGGCTGCTCAACTGCTATGATCTGAATACCGGGAAGATCCTTTGGCGCGTTCCGTTGGGGGAACTCGAGAAGCTTACCCGTCAGGGCGTTCCGAAGACCGGCTCGCAAAATCTGGGAGGCGCCACCGTCACGGCGGGCGGCCTTGTCTTCTGCGGCGGCACCGAGGACGAGAAACTCCGCGCGTTCGATGCCGACACGGGAGCGGAACTCTGGTCCGCCAAGCTGCCATTCGCCGGAACCGCCGCGCCCGCGGTTTACGAGGCCGGGGGGAGGGAATTCGTCGTCATCACGGCGACGGGCGGCGGCTACGTCGGCGGAGCGTCCGGACCGGGCGACGCATATGTCGCCTTCACCCTGAGGCGGTAAGGCGGCCCGGACACGGGAAACCTACTCCTAATGTAGATTGTAGATCGGTGTTAGGAGGTACGCGTGATAACTGTCGGCGCCCATGGCCTTGCCGACGATTTGGCCAGAACTATTGATGGCCGTGGCGTCGGATAAAAGCCGGAGGCCGGAGCCAGTAAGGTTAACTCGACTGTTTAGGTCGATCCACTTCCCTGAAGAATAGAGAAACGCACGACTGTCGACGTATATCGGGCCGAGCGGCTCCTTGCTGTATCCAGTGATTGTCGAACCCGTTCCGACAATCTGACCATTCGAATTAATTCCATTCGCAATGCCGTTCCGGTAGCCACTGGGTAATCCTAAATCGCGCATCTTGCCGCCTTCGTAGAGAAAGGCGTGGTAACTTCCGTCCACCAGATGTGCCGATCCAACGACTTGACCTGAATCGTTGATGTCCCCGGCGCGACTGTGCGGGCCTCCGAGTGTGCCTAGATCGCGCATCTTCCCTTCCGAGAAGAGGAATGCATGCTCGTGGCCATCGGCCGATTTCGCCGTACCTACAACTTGCCCAGATTTGTTGATGCGCCGGGCGTCGCTATACCCTCTCTCCACCAATGAGCCGAGACCAACCATCGCGCCGTTCCCGCAAACGTATGCATGCATTCGAATCTCTCCGACAATCTGTCCCAGCGCGTTGATATCATCCGCGGTCTCGATCCGCGGCAAAACGGTAGCCGATCGATCCGCATAGAGGAAACCATGCCGTACAATTCGTTTTAATTTACCCGGAAGTTCAGTGCTAAAAAAACCCACAATCTGACCGGAATCATTGATTCCGCAGGCCACACTCGAGTCCCCTCCAAAAGTTCCCAGATCCTGCAGTTGTCCATGGGAGTAGAGAAACGCGCGCGACCTACTGGCGTCTGCAGGGCTCTGGCTAAGACTTGGAATGGTCAGCGTTCCCGCCACCTCACCCGAATTGTTAATCCCACATACATCGGTAAGCCTGCCCAAATCTGTGACGCGATACTCCGGCACCTGACCGGAAACATCTGCGATGGTGAGGGCCGCTATTGCCGCCAAAGCGACGGGAATTCGGGAAAACGAACGCTGCTGGTTTCGTGCCTCCATCGAATGGAATGGAATCTGTCGGTGGCCGATTCTCAATTTCTAAAATGGCGGACAGTACTTGAGTATGAAGGCAAGAGAAAGGTCCGAGGGCGGACCCACTCGGCCGGGCCTGACGGAGTCCGCCTCCACCTTCAGGGGACCACGCTAAGAATCGCAAAGGAGGTTGCGTCTGGCCCGATGCCGCCAGCATGGGCTCCGCAACCGTGGTCACCCTGCCACCCGGCCCCTACACCGTGCAGGTCAATGGCCGCAGCGGAGCGGGCGGCACGGTTCTTGTCGAAATTTACGACGTGTACTGATCGCAGCGGGCTTTGGCCCGCCCCTTTCCTATGGCAGCGGAATCAGATCGACGCCCCTGATTTAATTACCGGGCCGCACATCGGTCCTTTTCACGACGAGCTGGAACCCGAGGGCCTGATGGACGGTTCCGGCCTTTTGGCGCGTCTTCGGCAAGCTGTTATCATAGACCACATACAGCAAATCCGCGGCGACTTCGCGCACACCCGCATAGTGGGTCGTCGCCAGGCCCGAGCGGTATTGGACGATGTGGCTCCAGGTGTCGCCCCCATCACAGCTGAACGCGAGATAATCGCCGTTTTCGGGCGCGCGCCAGGTGTCGTAGCGCCGTCCGGGGATCGGACGCATATCGGGGTATTTGCCGTCTGGGCCCTTCAGGAACGACCGACCCAGACCCTCGCTGGCTTTCTTGGCCGGCATGCGCGCGCCAAAGGCGCAGACGAGCACGCCATTTTGCATTTGGATCAGCTCGGGGTCGACCAAGGCGCCGATCATTTCGTCTGAGGGCAGATAGTCGGGGTCCTTCTTGTTAACGAAAAGGTCCTCCCATTTGGCGGTATCGTAAATATCGACGCCGGGGAAGCGCACCGGCGTGGGCCGGACCCAGGTGAGGCCGTCGTCGTCGGAATGCGACCCGTAAAGCTCCCGGCCGGTGCGGATCAAGCAGAGCAGCCGCCCCGTATGCGGTCCGCGCGCGACCCGGACGAGCACGGGCTCGCCGTAGCCCTCCGTCCCCACCCCGCCATCCACCCCGACCGTCGCGAGGTAGGCCCAGTGGGCGCCCCGGTCGCGCGAGCGGAACAGGACCACACGCGTTTTCATCATCGAGGCCAGATAGCCCGCCGGAGCGGTATCGCCGGCAAAGCTGTTATAGGCGATTGTGAGCAAGTCCCTGTTGGGCATCTCGATCACGGAGCGGTGGAGCCGCACATTGGGGGGCTCCGTCACGCCCATGTCGTTGGTCGCGCCGCTGAGGTTGGTCTTCGGCAGATGGAAATCGACGAAGAACGGCCCGTTGAGGGAATGGAGGTCATCGGTCGATTTCCAGAGCTCGCCGACTCCGTGGTGGACCTGGTCCACAGGGATATAGGTGTCCAGCATGAGGATCATGCCGTCCGCGCATTGGACCGCGCCGCCCTCGATGTTCACGTCGTCATGGTTTTCCTGGTGCGTCCAGCGGGTCCAGGTCACGCCCCGGTCCCGGGAGATCGCCGTGCCGATGCGCAGAAAATAGACCACCTTGGCCTTGCTGTGGAACGGCGGCTCGTCCAGCTGTGCCTGGCAGAAAAGCGTTCCTTCGGCCGAACAAAACAGAAAGGGCTGGTAGCCTCCGTTGGCCATGACCACCGCGGTCTTGCCCAAGGCCAGGGTAAGCCGGGGGTCCTGCTCGATCGTGATCATGCGCGGCGTCTCCGTGACAGAGGTGAGGGGCGGCATCGGAATGTCGGCCGCGGCGGCGAGCAGGGCGATGGAGGTGGGAACGAATGCCGCACAAACGGCCAAAGCTTGGCCCAGAGCCGCGATCCAGGGACTCGTGAGTCTGAGCATGATAACAACGGTTTAAGGGGCGGGAAGAGCAGCAGTCAAGGGGAGCCTGGACTTCGTTTCGAAGGACTGAGCGCTAGCACCCCTGCTTCCTCCCAACTCTGGTTGGCGTTGTCATGGCGGTTCAGGCCGTAACTAGGTTGGCTTGGCCCAGACACTCGGCTCGCTCGTGTCTCTTATCCCCAATCTGACCTGATTCGGTGGACACTGAACTCACGGAGTCGTATACCGAATTCGCGATACGATCTAAGTTGGCCCCACCCTGCCAATACTTCCCAGCACAACGGTGCACATTGTGTAACCCTGTGTGTAGCTTTGCCGGGACATCGGTGACCTTAGTCACCCTAGGTGTTACCCGCTAATCCGTTATCAAGTTGGTGCCCAGGAGAGGACTCGAACCTCCACCTGGGCTCCTGTGCTTACAGAAGTGCTGTTCTACTATGAGGATACAAGATAAAATGTGTGTGAATGACCGTGCCCTGTGTAACTTACTATGTAACAATGGCCTACCTAAGGTGCATCCCTCGTTCGCCCTGCTGGATCACATGCTTCCTCATGCCGAATGGCCGGTATGTGATCCGAGCGGCGCGTGGCGCGCTTACCCCGAGGCCAACACAGAAGCTTTTAGCGGTGGCTGATCGCGACCAGGGCGCCGGACGCCTTGGGGGCCGAGCGCAGGGCGGCGACGATCGCCGGGGAGACCAGCTTCATCTCGCTGACCTGGCCCCGGTTGAACCGAACCAACAGAGTGCCGGCGGCGCCGCTGCCGTCGACCGTGAAGTGGCTGTAAAGCCAGGTGCCGTCGGCCAAAACGAGGCTGGGCTTGCCCAGATGGGAGGAGACCCAGATGCGGTAGGAGCCGACCTGGACGTAGGGTCCCGCTTCCTTGACCGCGACCGAGCCGGTCAGGGACATGGCCGACAGCGCGGCGTCGGGGGCGGCGTGGGCGGAGACGAGGGCGGCGGAAGAGAGCAGGGCAGCCAGAATGGCGGTGCGGAGGGTATTGAGGGTGGTCGTTTTCATGGTAATGGTCGTTTTGAAGTTTGGGTTACGACCACCAATGCGGATTTCCCCCCCCCAACCCGACATCCCCGACAAACTTTTTTTAAAATCGACCGGCCGCGTGCAAGGTCTGCACGCGAAAAAGTTGGATGGCACACCCAACGTGGGACACAGTTCGGTTTTCCATGGATCCGAAAGATATCGTGCGAACGGGATATGACCGCCTTTCGACGGACTATCGGCAGCACTTCACGACTCTACACGATGAGCGGTACGATTCGTGGCTCACCACATTTTCAAAACATCTCACGCCTGGGGATAAAGTGCTAGAGCTGGGTTGCGGGGATGGAATTCCCTTGGCTTTGAAGCTGGCTGAAGTGTTCGACTATACCGGAATAGATCTTTCGGAGGTTCAGATCGCGAACGCTACGCTAACCGTGTCTAACGGGAAGATTCTGGGGGGTGATATGACTCAGTTGTGCTTTCCTGCCCAATCGTTCTCGGGAATTGTCGCGCTTTACTCGATCATCCATATCCCTCTCGACGAGCAGAGGCCGCTGATAGCCCGGATGTTTGAGTGGCTGCGAGTGGGAGGCGCCCTAATGGTCGTCGTGGGCGCAGGGCGGTGGACGGGGATCGATAGAAATTGGATCAAGCCTGATACCGTCATGTTTTGGAGCCACGCGAACGGCGACGACTACGCCGAGTGGTTTGCTGCCGCGGGTTTCCTGCCGCTAGAGCGCTATTTTGTTCCAGAAGGGAACGCGGGGCACACTTTCATGATGCTGACGAAGCCTAACCAGTCGGCACCGCAACCATCGCCATGAACGCGCTATTTTGCGTCGTTCACTGGCCGAGGGCGGTCTTCGGCTGACCATTCCTAACTCATCCAGGTACATCGGCGCGCATTGTGTAACCCTTTGTGTAACTTTGCGGGGTTACCGATGACCTCAGTCACCCCAGCGTTTCGTCGCTAAGCGCTATGTCCGTGTGAAATAATAGATGGTTGTCTTCTCCTTGGACCTCGAGTTCGAGCGCTAGCATCGCACCCGAAAGCCGCGATAGGTTATCTCTATTGAATATTTTGTACTGAACCTGACGCCGTTTTCGCTCCCCTTGCTTTCTCTCCCGTGTCCTCTGTGACTCCGCGCGAAACTCTGCCTTTTCTTTTTATTGCCACAACAAGCGCCAGACCCAAAGGTAGTGCCGATGGAGAACTGGAAGATAACCGGGGCGACCCGCGTCTGGGTTCACGTCTCCCATCCCGCGGCCAAGACCGTGTCGACGGCGCTGTTGAATAAGACCTTTCGCGAACGGGACCTCGATGTTGTCGCCGTTGCTATCGATGTCGCTCCGGATGACATGCCTTCGCTGATCCGCGGCATGAAGGGCTGGCGAAACCTCGTCGGCATGGGCGTCACCATGCCGCACAAAGAGCAGATCGCCCTCGTATGCGACGAGCTCGTCGGCCTGGCCAAGGTGATGAAAGCCGTAAACATCATCCGCCGCGACCCGGATGGTCGGCTTATCGGCGGCAATAGCGACGGCTCCGGTTTCGTCACCGGACTCCGCCGCGCCGGGTACGAGCCAGCCGGAAAGCGGGTTCTTCTGGTGGGGGCAGGGGGCGCCAGCGCGGCCGTGGCCTTCGCCCTCGCGGAGGCCGGCGTCCGCGACCTCGTCGTCGCGAACCGCACCGCAGCCAAGGCCGAGCAAATCGCAGCGCGCGTGACCCAAGCCTTCCCGAACATTCCAACCACGGTTGGGCCGCTTGATCCCACCGACTTCGACATAGTCGTCAACACCACGCCGCTGGGGATGCGCGAAGGCGACGCCCTCCCGCTTGATATCTCCCTGCTTACCCCGCAGATGATCGTCGCCGACATCATCGTAAAGCCGGCCCGCACCCCGCTTCTCGAGGCCGCCGAGCAGCGCGGCTGCCGCATTCAGCCCGGCCTCCCCATGCTAACCTGCCAGATCGACGAGGTCCTCGCGTTTCTTCGTCTTGGTCAGCCCTGACCCGGTCGGGCCAGGATGACCAAATCATCCGCGTAGCTGACCATCTTGTAACGTTTCGCGATCTTTCAGGGGGATACCAAGATCGACGAAGCATCTTGGGCCACTTCCTTAGCCCTATGGGGATCACCGCCCACGCGTCGTAGGGCCGTGAAATAGACGAGATTGAAATGCCGACGCACCAATTCCGTAAAAGCATCTTCCGAACGGCCTTCGGGATAAAGGCGAAGTGAACTAGCGTCATCCAGCATGGTTCTGATCACTAGCACCCCACGGTTAACAAAACCGTGCAGAGATCGGCACCTTAAGCCATTCTAGGACGTCCACACACATCGGCGCACATTGTGTAACCCTGTGTGTAACTTTGCCGGATGGCTGATGAGCGAAGTCACCGTAGCCATTCTTCGCTAATCGCTTATCAAGTTGGTGCCCAAGGAGGGACTCAAACCCCCATATTGGAAGAGCCTCCTCGATGCGTTATTTTCCCGTGTGCGGCGTCACCGACTCCTCCTGATAGTCCTTTACCTCTGAGGTGCCAATCGTGACTTGCCCCTTGGGGGCCAACTGATTTGTCGATAACTCGGTGGGAGCAAATTCCCGGCCAAAGTGGGACTCGCCGGCGCGGAGCATCAGCGGAAGCATGTCGGCAAATTTCGCGTCTGCGTTCGAAGGCACGCTCATATTGGCTCGCCAGAGCAGCGTCTTGTTGTGCCCCGGCAGACAGCTCTGGAAGTCGTAGGCTTTGATCACGACGAAATACCGGTCCACTCTGGTGCGCGCGATCAGCTCTCGGATATTCGCGCTATCGATACGACTGAGAGCGACGGTAAAGTCCTGGCTGAGGCCATTGCCCACAATCAATCCCACCATCGTGTCGAGATTGAACTCGATCTTTTGGGGAAGGGGAGTGCTCGTGAGTTCGACCGATTCCGGGTGGAGGTCTCCCCACTGGATGACGACGACAAGTTCCGGCGTCGCCCGCAGA
>Ga0302319_10013498_pt1 | contig 15319 bp, 7 predicted proteins | sample Bog_T0_2_FD_203319 | JGI IMG/M metagenome (GOLD analysis project Ga0302319, IMG submission 203319) | Peat permafrost microbial communities from Stordalen Mire near Abisko, Sweden - Bog_T0_2 | ecosystem: Environmental > Terrestrial > Soil > Wetlands > Peat | place: Sweden: Abisko, Stordalen Mire... | reverse complement strand
TGCACGTCTGGCCCGATCACGTGATAAAGCACCAAGCCCGGAGCCGTGCCAGTCACCCGCGCCTCCGCCGCCTTTGGCGAACCGTCGCCCGGAGCGACTTTGCCCAGTTCACCCATCGGCGGATTGACCACGCCCGCTTCCTCCCGTGCGGAACGGATCATCAAATCAGCCGCTTCCTTCTGCCCATCCTTCTCCCCGGAATACGCCACGGTGGTGGTGTCGGCCAGATTCGAAACGTAATCCTTGGAATCGTACCACTTCCACAGCGTCTGCTCCCACGCCGGCGGCAGCGGCCGATCCGGCGTTGCCCCCAGCTTCATGAATTCCTTCGTATCGCCAAACCCGGCGCCTGGATTGGCCGCCGCCCACATCGACGCAAAATGCGTGGCAAACTGCCAGACGCTCGCGCCGCCCATGGAAAAGCCGCGGACCACGAGTTTGTTCGGATCGATTTTGTAATGCTTCTTCGCATTGTCCAGCGCCTCGAAGAGATCCACTTCGCCGGCAAATTTGTTCGCGCAGCAGTAGCGTCCGTAAAGGTGCAGCACCAGCGCGCCGGGTGGCGTGTACTCCCCTTTGCTCGTCAGGCGCTGGTTGACGAAACTCAATTCGCTGAGCGTCTCCCCGCGCCCGTGGCACCAGAAATCCAGACGGCGTGGCGCCGTTTCATCCGGCTTCCAATCCTCCGGGATGACCATGCCATAAGGCTGCACCGATCCGTCGATTTTCGAAATGTAACCGCGGGGCACGAGCCCGGTGGCAGTATTCCAGGAGGGAGTGCCCGCGCGCAGTTCCTTCGCCCGTTCCATGCCCATTTCCAGGAGCTTATTCGCGGTGGCGACTTCCTTCGGATTGAAGAATTCGTTGTAGCGCACCGCCCAATCCGCGGCCTTGTGGAAAATCTGCACGTCTGGCAGCAGCTCGAGCATCGCCGGCTTGTTCTTCAGCTCATTGCCGAGCGATTCGATCTCTTCGCCCAGCGCCTCGATTTTGCCTTTCAGTTCGGCCCGTTCAGCGTCCGTGATCGCGACTCCCGGAGGCGGGACGGGACGCACGGGCTGCGGGGTCGTGGGCGCGGGCGTGGCATCCGCGGCTGGCGCCGGCGCCGCCGCCCAGAGCGAGCCCGCGAACAGCAGCGCCGGAATAGCGAACGAACCGGCCAATCGGCGATAAAGAGTCACAAACGATTCTGCGAGCGGCATGACGCCGCGCGGACGGGAGGGGGAGGTGGAAACCATGGAGTGCGAAGTATGCACTGGTTCTCAATCGTCCATCACGCCAAATCATTAGTAAAACCGATTGCGCCGCGCGCCCGCGCCGGTAAGCTCCGGCCCTTTTTTAATGCCAATCGATCAGCCAATTCCCGGCCAACGCTGGGTCAGTGACAGTGAGCCCGAGCTTGGTCTCGGAATCATATTGAAAGCCGGGTTCGGCCAGGTGGAAATCTTTTTTCCCGCCGCGCAGGAGCATCGCCGTTATGCCATGAAATCCGCGCCTTTGCGGCGCGTGCGATTCAAGGAGGGCGACCGGATTAAATTGCACCACGGGGTGGAATGGCTCGTCGAAATCGTGGAGGAACGCGAGGGGCTGGTGGTCTATCGCGGCGGCGGCAAGGAAGCGCCCGAGGCCGAGCTTTCCGATACGATCAGCTTCAGCTCGCCGCAGGAGCGCCTGCTCGCCGGGCAGGTGGACGAACTCGACGATTTCGCCCTGCGCCTCGAGACCCTCCGGCGCCGGAGCCTCATGCAGCAATCGCCCGTGCGCGGATACGTGGGCGGCCGGGTGGATCTGATTCCGCATCAGTTATCGATCGCCGGAGACGTGGCGGCGCGCCTTGTGCCGCGCGTGCTGCTCGCCGATGAAGTCGGCCTGGGCAAGACGATCGAAGCGGGCCTCATTCTGCATCGCCTGCACCTCACCGGCCGGGCGGGACGCGTGCTCGTCCTCGTGCCCGAGCCGCTCATTCACCAGTGGTTCGTGGAGCTGTTACGCCGCTTCAATCTTCTCTTCAGCATCTTTGACGAAGAGCGCTGCGCTTCCATCGAGGCCCACGACGCGGAGGCCAATCCCTTTCTCGACAGCCAGCTCGTGCTTTCCAGCCCCGCGCTGCTCGTGGATAATCCCGCCCGCGCGGAGCAGGCGCTGGCCGCCGGCTGGGATCTCCTCGTCGTCGATGAAGCGCATCACCTTGCGTGGAGCCACGAAGCCGCGAGCCCGCAGTATGCGCTCGTGGAAGCGCTCGCGCTCAAGACTTCCGGGCTGCTGCTCCTGACTGCGACGCCGCAGCAGCTTGGGCCCGAAGGGCATTTCGCCCGGCTGCGCCTGCTCGATCCGGATCGCTACTCCGATCTCGGGCGGTTCCTCGAAGAGGCCGAGGGGTATGAAAAGGTCGCCAAAGCCATCGATCGGCTGAGCGCCGGCAAGGTTCTTTCCAAGCCGGATCGCGCGCTTTTCGGAAAGAAATCCGCCCGCATCCGGGGGCATTTCGACGCTCTTGTGGAAGGCGACGAAACTGCGCGTCCGCGGCTCGTCGCGGAGTTGCTCGATGAATTCGGCACGGGCCGCGTGATGTTTCGCAACACCCGCGCCGCGCTCTCGGGATTCCCCGAGAGGAAACCGCTCCTTGTCCCGCTCGAAGCAGGCAAGGGCGGCGATGACGAAGTGGCGCTGAAGGTGAGCTGGCTCGTCGGGCTTCTGAAAAAGCTGAAGGAAGAAAAGGTCCTGCTCATCTGCCGCACGCGCGCCTTGGCCGAGGAAGTCTCGGAACGCCTCCAGCGCGAGGTGAATGTCCGCTGCGCCCTCTTTCACGAAGGCCTCACGCTTCTGCAGCGTGACCGCCACGCCGCGTTCTTTGCCGAGCCGGAGGGCGCCCGCATCCTCATCTGCTCCGAGATCGGAAGTGAAGGCCGGAACTTTCAGTTCGCGCATCACCTCGTGCTGTTCGATTTGCCGACCGATCCGGAACTGCTGGAGCAGCGCATTGGCCGCCTGGATCGCATCGGCCAGACCGCGGTCATTCGCATTCATGTCCCGTACGTTCCCGGCACAGCGTCCGAGGTGCTGGCGCGCTGGTATGACGAAGGGATGAACGCCTTTGAAAAGAACCCGCATGGCGCTTCGGAAATTGCGCAAGCCTTGGAGAAGGATCTCACCGCATTGCTGGAGAAGTTCGATTCCGCAAAGCTCGATCGTTTTCTCGGCGAAACCCGGGATCTTCGCGCCCGAGTCACAAAGAAACTCGAGCGCGGCCACGACCGCCTCCTCGAATTGAACTCCTGCAAACCCGAGCGCGCCGCCGAGCTCGTCGCCAGGATTCGTGAAGCCGACGCCGATGAAACCTTCGAGGCTTTCTTCGTCCGCCTGCTCGATCATTTCGGCGTGCAGGTCGAGGAACTCGCCGCCCGCAGCTACATCCTCAAGCCCGGGCATCTGATCACCGATCAATTCCCCACGATCCCGGAGGAAGGCATGTCCGTGACCTTCGATCGCACGCGCGCCCTGAGCCGCGAGGATCTCGCGTTCATGAGCTGGGATCATCCGCTTTGGCGTTCCACCTTCGATCTGTTGCTCGGCTCCGAATCCGGCAACGCGTCCTTTGCCGTGTGGAAATCCGACGGCGGCGAGGCCATCTTCCTCGAGGTCATCGCCGTCGTTGAATGCGTCGCGCCCCCGGCCCTTCATGCCGAGCGCTTCCTGCCCGCCACGCCGCTCCGTGTGGTCGTCGATCATGCGACCAAGGAAGTCACCGACGACCCCGCGCTGGCTGCCGCGGTCTTCGAAAAAGGCGATGTCTTCCGCTTGCTCGACCGCGGCGCCGTGAAGAAAAAGCTTCTCCCCGCGATGCTCGCCAAGGCGCAGTCCATCGCCGCCGAAAAAATGGAGACGCTCATCGCCGCTGCCCGCGAATCGATGACGGCGCGGCTCCAGGACGAAATCGATCGTCTCCAGGACCTGAGCGAGATCAACGACCACGTCCGCCCCGCCGAGATCGAAGCCGCGCGCCAGCAGCTCGCGGCCCTCACCGAAGCAGTCGGCGCCGCCCGGCTGCGCGTGGACGCGCTCCGGCTCATCTTCCGGCAGCCGTAGGCGGCAAACGGATTCTGACAACGCGCCCCCCGGTCCCGGCCCCCTCGTTACCAAGTTCCACTTGGTAACGCACTTGGGAGCGAAGTTCTACTTCGCAGGCGGGGGTGTCTGCGGGTTGGTTTTGTGGACGCGATCACCGTCGCATCGGCGTGCCGACACTTTCGATGACGAGCATTTTCCCCACGGATCTTGCAAGGGCCTCGTGTCCGGGTTGGGTGAGATGAATCCCGTCCATCGTTGCGTCTTTCCTCGCAAACACGTTTGCGAGCACAGTCTTGGGGATCAATGGAACTCCGTATTTGTGAGCGAGACCGCGCTGCGTTTCCCCGTATGCGTTGCAAAATGGCGGAAGCGGCAATTCGAACATGATGACGTCATGTCCGTCCGACTTGAGTTGCGAGAGCAGGGCGTCAAGCGCGGCTCGAAATTCCGCGGGGTTCGTCGCTCCCAGAATATCGTTGCCGCCGATTTCGAGAAGCACGAGCGAGTGGGCGGAGGTGATGGCCTTGGCCTGACGCAAGGCGGTCGCTGCTGTAGCGCCTGCTTGCGCAAGGTTCACCACCTCCAGCTTCGTGGAATAGCCCAGGATTTCCGGCCAAAGCTTGATTCCCGAGCCAACTCCGGCACTCACGGAATCGCCTACGACATAGATGCGTTGGGAAGATGAGACCTGGATTTTCGGCGCGACGCGATGCCGCCATTCCGACACGCACACGCCAGCCAACACTGCGCAAAAGACCAAAGTAATCATCGCACGACGCTTGGAGAGAGCGGCGGCGGGTGGCAATTCACACAACAGAAGACAGACGATTGCAAGAAGGCCCAAAGCCAAATAGAGCCATCGGTTGAGCGGAGTTCCCGAGGATGCGACGATGACGAGCCCAACGATCAAGAGCGCTCTTCCACATCCCCGCGCGACGACTCCCCTCGCTCGCGAGAGAAGCAGCAGTGAGCTGGCGAGCAAGGCGACTCCAGCGAAAAACGCATTGCCGCCCGCGAATTGAAAAATAACGAAATTCACATTCAATGGTCCCGACCAAATGCAAGGTGAAAAGTCTCGCCTCACGGAAGAAAAATGAGAAGCCCAGAGGATCTTTTTTAAGGGCATAGCGGGCAACCGAATTGCGGAGGATGTGCTGGCGCCCCCTCCGGGGTGCGGGCGTATGGGGTTGGCTAACCGGTGGTGTTCTCCCGCAGTCGCGGGATCGACCGCCGGCTACAAGCTTTTATCCCTTCGGGATATGGGCAAGCTCCGGTGCGTCGCCCGCATCCCCCTTTTTCCTGAAAATCTCAAATGATTCGGCAAAAAGTATTGTGGCAGCGGCGTCCCCGCCGCTGATCCTCCTCTCAATGCGGCGGTCACGCCGCGTCCAATTTCCCCTACGGCTTTCCGCCCCTCGCGGTTGTTTCACTGACTTCCGAACCTCCCTATGCTTCCTTCCCGCTGCTTCTCTCACTTCGCCGCCGCATGCCTGCTGCTCCTGGCGCTTTCCGTTTCCGTCCTTGCGGACGACGCGAAGGTCAAGGCCCTGATCATCGCGGGACGAAATAACCACGACTGGCGCCGCACGACCGACATGCTCAAGGCCACCCTGGAGGCCACCGGTCGTTTCACGGTCGATGTCTCCGAGTCACCCGCCGACTACGAAGTCGCGCGCCCTCGCGAAACGAAGGACATGACCGACGCGCAAAAAGCCGAGGTGGTGAAGCAGCAGGCCGAATGGACCGCTGGCCAGCGCGCCTACGAGGAAGCGCAAAAGCCCAAGTGGGAAACCTGGCGCCCCGACTTTTCCAAATACGCCGTCGTCATCAATAACTACAACGGCCCGGACTGGCCCCAACCTGTAAAGGACGCTTTCGTGGCGTATGTCAAAAACGGCGGCGGCGTCCTGAACATTCACGCGGCCAATAACGCCTTCGCCGGCTGGGAGGACTTCAACACGATGCTCGGTCTCGGCTGGCGGTCGGGGAAGTTTGGGAAACGCGTTGTCGTGGACCCGCAGACCAACCAGGCGGTGGAGATCGAGCCCGGCCAGGAAGTCGAAAAGGTGCGCAATGGCACGGGCCACGGGAGCGTCCATCCGTTCGTGGTCATTCATCGCGATCCCTCGCATCCGATCCTGAAAGGTTTGCCCGAAGCCTGGATGCATGGCGCCGACGAACTCTACCACGGCCAGCGCGGTTCGCTGAAGGACCTGCGCGTCCTGGCCAGCGCCTACTCCGATCCCAAGGCCGGCGGCACGGGCGAACACGAGCCCGTGCTCTGGTGGGTCCCGTTTGGCAAAGGCCGTGTCGTCACGACATCGCTTGGCCATCTCTGGCGCGATCAAGCCCGGCTCGATGCCTATGAATGCATCGGCTTTCAAACCATCGTGGCGCGGTCCGCGGAATGGGCCGCGACCGGCGCTGTGACTATCTTCGTGCCGGATATGTTTCCCTCCGCTTACCGGGTCTCACTCGCGACTGCCGACAAGGTGAAATGGCAGGGCGCCGCGGCCAGCATCAAGACTTATAAGAAAGGCGAGGTGCGCTTCCCTCCGCTGTCGCCCGAGGAGTCGCAGAAGCTCATCGAACTGCCTCCCGGCTATCACGCGGAGCTCGTCGCCTCCGAGCCCGCGATCAATGAACCCGTGTGGGCCGCCTGGGACGGCGATGGCGCCATGTATGTCCTGGAAATGAACAGTTACATGCAGGACGTGCATGGCGGCGGGACCAAGGAACATCACAATGGCCGGATCAAGAAACTTGTCTCCACGAAGAACGACGGCGTCTATGACAAGGTCACCGTCTTCGCCGATGGCCTGCTCCTGCCCCGGATGATCCTTCCGCTGGACAATCGCGTCCTCGTGCAGGAGACGGACGACGAATCACTCTGGGTTTATGAAGATACCAAGGGCGACGGCGTGGCTGACCGCAAGGAACTCGTCGTCCAGGGCGGCAAGCGCTCGAACAGCGTGGAGCACCAGGACAGCGCGCTGACCTGGAACTTCGATAACTGGATGTACACCGCGCAAGGCGGCGAGCGTTTTCGGATCAAGAACGGGAAATGGGAGAAGGAGCGAATCCTCGGCGAATTCAATCAATGGGGTCTCGGCGTGGACGATTGGGGGAATATGTATTTCTCGCAGAATGAAATTCCCGGGCGCGACTTCCAGCAGCCTTGGGGCGAACTGAACCTGATTGGCGAGAGGACCAACTGGAAGCGCTTCAACCGCCCGAAGCTTGGTCCCGACACGGACGGCGCTTTCCAGCGGGTGTATCGCATTTTCCCGGTCGGCGACCGCGGGGAAACGCCCGAAGCCAATTACACCAGCGCGTGCGGCCTTTCCATCTATCGCGGCGACGCACTGCCGCCGGACACTTATGGCGATATGTTCATCTGCGAACCCTGCGGCCATCTCGTGCGCCGGGGCAAGGTGGAGATCGATGCGCAAGGGAAGCGCACGATCCATAACTACTACGACCGCTCGGAGTTCTTCGCTTCGCGCGATTTCTATACCCGCCCGGTGATCACGCATACGGGCCCGGATGGCTGCCTCTATGTCGTGGATATGTATCGCGGCATCATCCAGGATTCGCCGTGGGTCAGCGGGGGATTCATCGATCGCATCCAGGACATGGGCATGGATAAGGTGCTCAATCGGGGCCGCATTTACCGGATCGTCCACGATAGCCACAAGCCGGTGGCCGCGCCGAAGATGATCAAGATGCCCACCGTGGATCTGGTGCAGCAGCTTGCGCATCCCAATAGCTGGGTGCGGGAAACCGCGCAGAAACTGCTCGTCCTGCGCGGGGACCAGACCGCCATCGCGCCGCTCCAGGCCATGGCCCGCGCCAACGCCGCTCCGATGGCGCGCCTGCATGCCCTGTGGACGCTGGAAGGGCTCGATGCGCTCGATCCCTCGATCCTCCGCGAAAAGCTGGCGGACGCCGATCCGCGCGTCCGCGCCGCCGCCCTGGTGATGCACGAGCCCGCGCTGAAGAAGAACGACCCTGCCGCGCTGGCCGAGATCGCGCCGCTGGCGCAGGATCCCGATCCGCAGGTGCGACGGCAACTTGTCCTCTCGGCTGGCTGGAGCACTACGCCCGATGCGCTCCAACTCATCCAGCAGGTCGCCGAGGCGAACATTGGCAATGAAATCATCCAACTCGCCACCCTCACGGCGCTCTACGGAAAGGATGACCTTCCTTTTGTGAAGAAGGTGCTGGATGGCAGCGCCTTCAAAGGCATTGCTGATGCCACCGAGCGCACCACGGTCCAGCGGCGCTGGAAGGCGGGCATCGAAGCGTGGAAAGGAAACGTCACCGCCCCGCGCAAACTCAAGAAGGACGAAATCGCATTGCTCGACCAGGGCGCCACGATCTACGCGCAGCTTTGCAGCTCGTGCCATGGACCGGACGGAAAGGGCCTGACGCCTCCCGGACAGCCGGCGCCGCTCGCCCCGCCGCTCGTCGGCGCGAAGCTCCTGCTCGGGCCGAAGGAAGCGCCCGTCCGCGTGCTTCTCCACGGCCTCACCGGCGACATTGATGGCAAGGCCTATCCGACCGGTCTCATGGCCCCGCTGGGCCAGCCGCAGGACGACCAATGGGTCGCCGCCGTCCTCAGCTACGTCCGCGGCGAATGGTCGAACAACGCCTCGCTGATCAAGCCGGCCGACGTCGCGAAAATCCGGGCGCTGGACAAGGCGCGCGCCACGCCGTGGACCCTCGCCGAACTCGGCCGCTTCAACGGGCCCCTGTTGACCGATCGCGCCGGTTGGAAGGCCTCGGGCTCCGGGGGCGAGCCGCAAAACGCCATCGATGGCGTGCGCGACAGCAGCCACCAGCACGCCTGGCACGGTTCAAACAATCCCGGCGCCTGGTTGGCCGTGGACCTCGGCAAACCTTACCTGCTGACCCATTTCATCATGGACTCCGTGGAGCCGGAATACTACCCGCGCCGCTACAAAGTGGAACTCTCCGATGACGGCAAAACCTGGCGCGAAGTCGATACCGGCGTGGGCGAGCGGATCGAGACACTGGTGAGTTTCGAGCCCCAGCTCGCGCGCCACATTCGCATCACCCAGACTGGCAACGACTATCCGCGCTGGATGGTCGGCGAACTCTATATCCACGGCGCCCCCGCGGACCCGGCCACTGCGGCGAAGTGACGAAGGTTTGGGAATGTCATCCATTTCCCTTCGCTTTTGCCAGCCTTGCCCGAGCCGCTCGTCTTCAGTGCGTGTCCCGCAGTTCTGGGGATTCAACGCTTTCAGCGTAGGGGATTCGCGGCGATGATTCCCCAGGGTAGCCGCAGACGGCAACCCTGGGCTGAATGATGAAACGCCTTCGGCGTAAAGATTAGGAACGCCTTCTGCGTAGAGATTAGGAGCGCCTTCTGCGTAGAGATTAGGAACGCCTTCGGCGTAGTGGAACTACACCACGGAACTGAACCGCGGTTCCCCGGCGGACTTCCCATCGCCTTCCTGATTTGGGATGCGCCCGAGCACGGGATATTGCTCGCAGTCGGCCACGGTGCCGGTGATGGGGCGGCTTTCGTCGCCGACCCAGTAAATGGCGGCGCGGGCGATGTCGTCGGGCTGAAGCAGGCGGCCTGACGGGACCACGGATACAGGAAGCGTGTCGGGCCAGTTTTCGGGGAGGCCATCGGCGCATTTCACGGCGAATTCGTTTTCGGTCAGAGTCCAGCCGACGTTGAGCTGGTTTACGCGCACCCGGCGCGGCGCCAGGGTGTCGGCGAGGTTGCGCGTAAGGGTCATCAGCCCGCCTTTGCTCACGGAGTATGCGAGCAAATTCGACTGGCCGCAGTGCGCGAGGATGCTGCCGATGTTCAGCACCGCGCCCTGTGTTTGCGCGAGCGCGTCCACGGCGGCGCGAATAAGGAGCAGCGGCGCGCGCAGGTTCACGGCCATGATGGTGTCGAAGAACCCGGCGTCCGTGTCCGCAAGATGCGCGCGGGTGGTGAGGGCGGCGTTGTTTACCATGGCGTCGAGTTGGCCGAAGGCATCGAGCGCCGCGCGCACGAGCTGCTGGGGACACGTCGGGTCGGCGAGATCGCCTTGGTGAAAAACGGCGCGTCCGGCGCCGAGGTCGGCTGCGAGCGCGCTGCCGCGTACGGAGTCGCGTCCGTGGAGCACGATCTTCGCTCCCTCGCGCGCAAACATTCGCGCCATCGCCGCGCCGATGCCTGTGGTGCTGCCGGTGATGAGAATGACTTTTCCCTCGAGTCTCATGGGTTTGGATTCTTGAATGGCGAAAAGGAGCGGCGATTTCAGCGCAGCGTGAGGGTGCCGCCGTCCACCGGAAGCCCGGCGCCGGTGATGAAGCTGGCTTCGTCCGAGCAGAGAAAGAGCGCCGCTGCCGCGATTTCGTCGGGCCGGCCCATGCGCCCGATGGGTTGCGTCTTCGAGAGCTTTTCGAACATCTCGGCTTCGCGGCCGGGATAGTTTTTGGCGATGAAGCCATCGACGAACGGCGTGTGGACGCGGCCCGGGAGCAGCGCGTTGCAGCGGATGCCTTTTTCCAAAAAATCCTTGGCCACGGAGTAAGTCATGGAGAGCACGGCGCCCTTGCTCGTGGCGTAGGCGAAGCGGTCGGTGATCGCCATCACGGACACGGTGGAGGCCAGATTGACGATGCTGCCGCCGCCGTCGGCCGCCATGAATCGCAAGACTGCGCGCAGGCAATTCGCGGCGCCGAAGACGTTGACCCGCTGCACGCGCTCGAAGTCCTCCGGCGTCGTGTTCAAGGCGTTGCCGACATGCGCGATGCCCGCGTTGTTGACGAGGATATCGATGCGGCCGCGCCGGGCGTGAATGCGCGCGATGACTTCCTCCACCGCCGCCGCGTCCGTGATGTCGCAACGCTCGGCGGCTGCCGTTCCCCCGGCGGCGCGGATTTCGTCCACCACGCGATTCATTTCTTCGGTGTTCACGTCGATGATTTCCACGATGGCGCCTTCGCGGGAAAAGAGTTGGGCGATGGCGAGGCCGATGCCGGAGGCGCCTCCGGTGATGATAGCGGTTTTGGATGGGAGTTTGGGCATGAGGGTTGAAATGGGTCAGTGGCTGTGGCGCTGGATGGTATGGCACACGGCGCGGTAATCGCACGCGAAGTCGAAGCAGCCGCCGGTGTGGAGCTGGCCGACGTTCGCGCGATAGAGATGCTGCCAGGGCGTGGCGGTTGCGGGCGGCTCCGGCAACGGGTCGAGTCCGCGGCGTTTCCATTCCGCCTCGGGCACGAGCGCATCCACGCGCCGGGCGCGCAGATCCACGCGCACGCGATCGCCGGTGCGAAGTCGGGCCAGCCCGCCGCCGACTGCGGCCTCGGGCGAGGCGTTGAGGATGGATGGACTCGCCGACGTGCCGCTCTGCCGGCCGTCTCCGAGCGTGGGCAGTTCCGTGATGCCGGCGCGGAGCAGCGCGTCGGGCGGCTGCATGTTTACCACTTCGCCCGACCCCGGAAAACCCACGACGCCGCAGCCGCGGATGACGAGCAGTGTGCGTTCATCGATGCCGAGCGCAGGATCATTGATCCGGGCGTGATAATCTTCCGGGCCGTCGAAGACGACAGCGTGGCACTCGAAGCGGTCCTCTTCTCCCGGCGTGCTGAGATAGCGCCGGCGGAAATCTTCGCTGATGACGCTGGTTTTCATGAGCGCGGCATCGAAGAGATTTCCCGAAAGCGCCATGAAGCCCGCCCGTTCGCGCAACGGCGCGCTGAACCGCCTGATGATTTCGCCGTCCGGGAGCGGCGCGTCGGCCACATTCTCCGCGAGGGTGCGGCCGGTGACGGTCATCGCGTTCCCATCAAGCTGGCCCGCGGCGAGCAATTCACGCAAGACCGCGCGCAATCCGCCCACGCGATGAAAATCCTCGGCAAGATGCGCGCCGGCGGGCTGGCAGTTGACGAGCAGCGGCAGCGCGTAGCCTTCCTTCTCCCAATCGCGAATACTCAGTTCCATCCCCGCGTGGCGGGCGATGGCGATCAAGTGCGGCGGGCAATTCGTGCTGCCGCCGATCGCCGTGTTCGCGCGAATCGCATTGATCAGCGCGGCGCGCGTCAGGATGCGCGATGGCCGAAGATCCTCGTGCACCAATTCCACGGCGCGTTTTCCCGCCGCGTGCGCCATCTGGCCGCGCTCGCGCCAGGGCGCCGGAATGCTCGCGGAGCCGGGGAGGGCCATTCCCATGGCTTCCGCGAGGCAGTTCATCGAAAGCGCCGTGCCCATGACATTGCAATGCCCGGCGCTCGGCGCGGACGCCGCGAGCAGATTCATGAACTGCTCCTCGTCGATCTTGCCCGCGGAGAGCCGCCGCCGCGCCTCCCAGATGATCGAGCCCGCGCCCGCGCGCTCGCCATCGAGATAGCTGTTGAGCATGGGCCCGCCGTTGAAGATCAGTGAAGGCAGATCGGTCGTGGCCGCGGCCATGAGCGCGGCGGGCGTGGTTTTGTCGCAGCCCGTGGTGAAGACCACGCCGTCCAGCGGATAGCCGTGCAGGATTTCCACGAGACCGAGGTAGGCGAGATTGCGGTCGAGCGCCGCGGTGGGCCGCCGCACGGACTCCTGGATCGGGTGCATCGGGAAGATCAGCGGCACTCCGCCGGCGTCGCGCACGCCATCGGCGATCCGCGAGACGGTCTGGAGATGGATGCGGTTGCAGGGGGCGAGATCGCTGCCGGATTGGGCGATGCCGATGATGGGCCGGCCGCCCTGGAGCTCGCCGCGCGTGAGGCCGTAGTTCAGCATGCGCTCGATGTAGAGGGCGGTCATGCCCGGGTTCTCCGGGTCGTTCCACCAGGATTCGCTGCGGAGGCGCCGGCGGGTGTTCATAGGGGTTGGGTGGCGCTGGCTGGAGGCTTGTCGGACGGGTCGGACAGGTCGGACCAGTCAGACCAGTCAGACCAGTCAGACGTGTCAGACCTGTCAGACCTGTCAGACTGTGCGCGTGCTTTTTTGACGGCTCTCCTGGCGATCATAAAGGCCGCTCCTTCATGCGAGGACCGCGCGATAGATGCGCAGCGCGTCCTCTTCGGTGACTTCCCGGGGATTCGGATCCATCAGGCGCCGGATCGCCACGGCATCGCGCGCCATCGCGGGCATGGCCGCTTCCGGTACGGGTGTTTCCGCGAGTCGCGCCCGAAGGCCGATGGCTTCGGCAACCGCGTCGAGGCGTGCGGCGAAGTCGAGCGGCGGCATTTTGCCCCAGCCGAGCGCGGCGCTGAGTTCCGCGAAAACGGAGCCGCAGGCCGGCGCATTGTGCCGCATCAGTTCGCCGGCGAAACATCCGGTGATGACGCCGTGCGGAATATGAAAGCGCCCGCCCAGCGGCAGCGCCAGCGCATGCACCGCGCAGCACGAGGAGTTCGCAAACGCCATCCCGGCGGCGTGCGAACCGATCGCCATGCCGTCGCGCGCGGCGCGATTCCCCGGCTCGCGGCAGACCGCCTCCAGCGAACGCCCGATGTGCCTCGCCGCTTCCAGCGCCAGCCCGTGGGACAGCGGCGTGGCTACGTTCGCGATGGCCGCCTCGATGGCATGCACGAGCGCGTCCATCCCCGCTGCGGCGGTGACCCTTCCGGGCAGGCCATCCGTCAGCGCCGGGTCCAACACCGCGATGTCCGCGAGGATGCTCGGATCCACGACCCCCACTTTGTTTCCCGTTGCCGGGTCGGTCAGGATCGCCACAAAAGTCGCCTCGGAGCCAGTGCCCGCGGTCGTGGGGATCAGCACCGTCGGAAGCCCGCGCCCGCCCGCTTTGCCGATGCCGACGAACTCGCGAGCCGGCCTTTGATGGCGCGCGACCAGCGACGCCACTTTCGTCGCGTCCATAACGCTCCCGCCACCGAGCGCGATGACCACGTCCGCGCGCGCCGCCACGATCTGAGCAGCCACGCCGTCCACGGAGTCAATGGGAGGCTCGGGCTGGATATTGGCGAACATCCCTGCCAGCAAGCCCTCGGCGTCCAGCGGAGCGGTGAATGCCTGCAATAGCCCCGCGCCTTCGACGCCCTTGTCGCTGACAACGAACGCGCGGCGCCAGCCTGCCTGCTTGAGCGTGTCGGCCAGGGCGCCGCTCGCGCCGCGGCCAAAAATGACCCGGCGCGGCAGATGATTCTCAAAACGATGTGGGAACATGATCTTGGGGAGGAACGCGAGACATTGCCGGATGAGCGCCTTGCCTTCTCCCTTATCCGTCTCAAAAAGCAACGCGAAACAGCGCCTCAGCGCAGGACCCAGCGCACGCAGTGTCCCGACAACTCGGCAAAATGCGCTTCCAATATTCGCTGGTCGATCCGGCTCATCACCACCGCATCTTCAAGCTGGGGCTCCTCTTTTCGCAGCAGACGGCATAATTGAAACACGCCGTCGTCAGCTTGGGGTTCGAGGGTGGCGCCTTCCGCGGCGGCGAGGAATCGTCGCTGCCAGTATTCGGGAAGATCCTCCACAAGGAATTCCTTCCTGGAGTACGGATAGCGGCCCATTTTCGCCAGGTCTTCCATGGAGAGCCCATCTTCATGCACGCAAAGGTAGGCCTCATGGACGGCCTCGTCCCGGTCGAATTCCACGGTCTCCACATCCAGGAGCGTGAGCTGCAACCGTGACGAGCTTAGCGTGCGCGCGCGCTTTTCCGGTGTCAGCGCGCGCTCACAATGCGCCCGATAGGCTGCTTCCATTCGAAGCTGCTCTTGAAACCAGGCGGCGTCTCTTCCCAAGGCGCCCAGCCACTTTTCGATGTCGGCCGGCTCCATTCCACTGCGTTCGATGAACCGGTTTCGCTCCGCTTCGTCGGCGCCGTCCAATTCATCTTTCGCTCCGCTTGGTTCGCGGGATGCCGACATCCGCCAACTGAGTGCCATCGCCAGCCGCTCAAATAGACCCGAGATCAGAACCTCCATGCGCAGCAAATCGCGTTGTTCAGACGGCGCGAATGCGAAATCAACGGGAGCGGGCGCTTCATGCTCCGCCAGTTGCTCGTCCCAGAAGCGGCGCATGACATAAGCATGGAAGTCCTCCATCGTCAGTCCTCGCGCGGCGAACCACGCCTCCGTCTCCTCGGCGCTGATGAGATCGTGATCGTAGCGGAATTCGTCCGCCATCGCCTGCGCTCTTTCCTCGTCCTCCTCCGCGCCCGATTCCATCGCGATGTGTTCGCGATGCAGCTTCCGAAGGAGATCGACCCAGGCGGGCCGCAATGCGTCTCTGAACGCGGCCGCATGGATGATATCGCCG
>Ga0302319_10013497_pt1 | contig 15319 bp, 12 predicted proteins | sample Bog_T0_2_FD_203319 | JGI IMG/M metagenome (GOLD analysis project Ga0302319, IMG submission 203319) | Peat permafrost microbial communities from Stordalen Mire near Abisko, Sweden - Bog_T0_2 | ecosystem: Environmental > Terrestrial > Soil > Wetlands > Peat | place: Sweden: Abisko, Stordalen Mire... | reverse complement strand
AAATACTCCGCGGTCGAATATCTTTCGTCGAAAGAACATGCTCTGATTCATGACGCACACTTCTTCCAGCAAACTCGCCCGCGAAAACTCCTTGCAATTCTCAAACAGCCACGGTGGCCGGCTATTAAGTCCCTGAAATCCGCGGACCAATCCGTTGAAAATGTCGCAATCGGGGTATTGTGCGGCAGCCAGAGCTGCTTGCCGAAAGTTGTCCGGCCCATAAAAGTCATCAGAGTTCTGCCAGCCAAGCAGTTCTCCCGTGGCTTCCCTGAATCCCCTGTTCAACGCCGCAGATTGACCTTCTCCTTTTCGAACAATACTTTTCACCCAAGGTGCATATTGCTCGATCACCTTCAGGCTGCCATCCGTCGAGCCACCGTCAATCACGATATGTTCGACATCCGGATAGCCCTGCAGCAATATCGAACGAATCGTCTCTTCAATAAATGGCTTTTGATTGAGTAACGGAGTGACGACACTTATTCTTGGCCAGGCCCCGCCGTCCTGCATCGCGTCGGGAAGGCGTTCTGACTCTTCCGTCCACGGCCATCCCGTCTTATCCGCCGGCGGCTTTGGCAGGTCTGCCAGCGTTGGGCATCTCATCATCTTACCTTTCCAATTCCGTTTTCTATCTGGTGCGATGTTCGAGTTACTTGCCCTCAAGCGAGTAATCAATCCCCGCCACTCTGCGCCCGCCTCTGGCAAAACCGTAGAACGCCCCGAGAATACCCATCGCAAAGCTCGGCAGCGAGGAAACAATGCCGAACCAAAGCACCGCTCGCACGGTGCTCAAATCCATCTTCCAGATAAAGAATACCTGCAGGATGAACGTCATAATGATATCCGCCAGCACGAATGAGTAATAGGTAAACCGGCGCGAGCCGTTAATCACAGCCATTACTCCGCCGACCAGCCCAATCGCTCCCGATAACATCACCAGCACCACTTCGTTACGCAGACCCGCGTACTTTGGACCGAGCACCCAGAGAAAGATCCCCGGGAAAACTCGCGCCAGCGCGACGGCGCCAGTACCGCACAAGCCCGCAATGATTACCGCCAAAAGGTAATGACTCTTAAGTTGCTTCATGGGCAATCTTGCGAAGTAAGGCTCCACCAGAATTCCATTAATGGGCGCCAGCAATCCAAATATCTGCCCCAGCCGGCTGAGCGCTCCCACCGATGCGACAGCAGCGGTGCGCCCGAAGATCGTGATCAGAAAGACCGAGATCTGGCCTCCCAGCGCGTAGTAGATGACACTGGGAACGGCCGGCAGGGTGAGTTGAATGATGGCCGTGCGCTTTTCCTTGGAAGGAACGCCTCTTACTCCCAGCAGCTTTTGTGTCCTTAGGTAATAAACCCATGCAACCGCAATGATTCTGCCTACACTGATCAGGATGGCCGCGAACGCGCTGAGCCAGTGGAAGAGAACAAAGATACCAAGCAAAGCAAGGGTGCCGAAACTGGTGAACATCTGCGCCAGGTACCAGCGTTGGCGATCGCGCCTTACGATCAGCACCGAGCCATAAGTGGCTCCCACACGCGCAAACCACGCGGACACCAGCACAATGACCACCATTGTCGTAACTGTCTGCCAACTCCAATGGCGGTTACGGACCAGGAGCGGATAAGCAACGATGGTGATCGGCGTTGCGATGGCAAAGAGCCAATGTGCAATCTGCCTCAGGGAAGCCAGATAATCGGCAATCAACTGCCTGTCTTCAATTCGTTCGCCGACTAAAGGGATAAATGTTCCGGAAATACCGACGTCCAAAAGGACCATCAGGGAGGCCTGGATTGCAAATACGACGACAAACTTTGCATACTCATCGATGGGAAGTAATCGGATGCAAAAAAACCCATAGAGAAGATTGCATGCAGTCGTAAATCCCTGCGACACCAGAAATTCCGCGACGCGGCGCAACTTAGGAAGAATGAATGCATTTGCGGCCTGTAAGTGACCTGTAAGTCGAATAACTCTTCCTCCTCGACTGGCGCCCGTTACTTCGAGCCAGCCCTGAGCCGCTTGATTTTGTGCTTTACTCGGCGAATCTGACTTTGGACCGCACGCAACCCCGATGCCCGCCATAACAGCGCCCGCAACAGCTTGCGGTTGCGCTTCTTCACGGGCAAACTGCTCAAAAGCAATTCGTCAATCGGTTCCGTTCCGGATGCGATTCCTCCCGAGTAGTGCAGGTGGCTGATGGACTGCCGCTTCACCTGAATCGTGCCGATCAGATCCAGAACATTCTTGTAATCGCCAGCCCAGGAGGAGGCCCAGCCGTGCGGCTGCTTGCAAAGGTTCAGCACCCGCCATTGCCCGAGAACCATTGTCACGTGCAGGAGCGTCTGGTCGTGCCACATCGGGACTTCCGGGTGCGCTTCCATCCAGGTAAGCCCCGCCAACAAATCGGCAGCGTGCCGCGCCGACCTGCGGCACAAAAAATGTCCCGCGGTCATCGCAACCTGCAATGCCCCTGCGCCCATCAATTCCTCGAAGCGATCCGGCCGTTCCATGTTGAACTTGCCGCCGGTCGTAAACTCCGTATCGGCGTGCACGACCTCGTAGTCTTCAAGATAAGGGAATAACTCCTCCCAGTTCATCAGCGCCACAATGTCATTGTCGGAGTAGAGAAATTCGTCAAACTCCCCGAACCAGCATAGGAATCTCCGCAGATGACCGGGGTTGCATTTCCGGATGCGCCCCTTTAGCTCTGTCAGAAATGCCAGCCCTTCGGCCGGAAAATCCCGGAGCGCCAGGAGCTTCACTCCATCCCAACGCGGATCGAGAACCACCGGGCTTCCGCCGTAGGGAATTACACGGATGGGCAGATTACAACCGCAGCGGCGGATGGATGCGATCAAATTGTTCGATTCCGCGCCGCTGTGCCGGTTCGCAACCAGATAGATTCCCCGCTTGCGAGCTTGATTTTGAGTTTCTTCCATACATTCACATCAGGCGCCGATTGCGATTCTCGCCTCCCGCACAGAAGTGCTCAGGCGCGCCTCAGATCCGATTTCAAGTTGCTCTCGAGCTCCACACGGAAACCCTTGGGGCCGTGCATCACTTACCGGTTCATCTGGTACGGATTTTTGATGCGAAGCGTTTTCAGCGTTTTCAACACCAATGCCCGGAACCCGGTACGCGCTTTTACCTTCCATGCCAAGCGGCGAATCATGGCGGCTTGCCGTTTGCGGAAATGCTCTTCCGGCGGAGGCGCATGCCGCAGCGAGAGCGCTGCGAACTCGACGATGCGGTCAAACTCGCGCTCGATGGAAAAGTGCTCGTCGAAAGCCAGGCGAGCCAGTCGCCCGCGTTCGGCGGCACTCTCAAGGCAGCGCTCCAGGATCTCCGGTAACTTGGCGATATTCCGCTCGCGCACCTGGACAAGAAACGTATCCCAGGCAGGCCCGGGCGGCAAAGCAAAGTCGTCAGACAAGAGCACCGGCGCAACGCCGGCCGCCATCACCTCGAAAAAACGGCTGCTGCCCACGCCCGCTCCGCGCGGGCAAAGCACAAAGTGCGATGCCGCAATCGTCTCCGCATAACGGCGCTGCCGTTCCAGGCGGCCGGGCTGAGAATTGTCCCAATGCCAGTATGCCGAAGTGTTCTCGATCAGCACATCGCTGCGGTTGAATTTCAGATTATAGAGACGCTTCCGCACGATGGACGTCGATCCGCCCTGAAACGTGAATAAGTAGCGCTTTTCCGTTTTCATCCCGATGGGAACGGGAGACGTGGTCTCTTCCACGAAGCGGTTCTGAAACTGTCCGTTGCGGGTAATATGCGCGTAGTTGAAGATGCGGCCGATCCGGGTATGTCTGCTGATCGGAGCATTCGTGTGCACGCCCGGAATGAGAGGCACGCAATCGTCGTCTTCGGTATAAATGGCGCAGCGCTCGGGAAAAGTTTTGTACAGCCCGTATTCCAGAAGCCGATGTGGCTCGCGCGCCGAAGCTCCAAAGATCAGGATGACTTCGGCCGCGGAGGGCTCCGTTACGATTTCGTGGCTCTTTGAATACACGGCATGGGACTGCAGGATCCCGAGCTGATCGGTCTCACAAACCGCTCCGAGATACACCTTCATAACTTAGTGGCTCCTTCGTACCATGGGCATGGCCCACTGAGCTCGGTGGTCAATCTGTGCCCGGACTTCCTATTGCGCGTAGTCGCATCCGGCAAGGCCGCGGATCTTCGAGGATTCCCCTTGAGCCCGTCACAGTTTGCGAAACAGCGCCGACCCCCAAACGTCGGGGATTTCCACGAGTCGCTCCGGTTTGTCCGCCAGAAATTCTTGCGCGGCGCGCGATATTGCATGATTCGATTCGGGGTTATTGAAGTCATGCATAAAGAAATATGCCCCCGGAACCAGACGCGGATAGAAAAAGACGAAGGAGTCAATGGCCGATTTATAAAGGTCGAAGTCCAGCATCACCAGCGCAAACCGCTCGTCTTCCAGACCGGCTGCGGTCTCGGGAAAATATCCGGCGCGAAAAATTACATTGTGCCGATCGCCGATGAATTCTGCCACCCGCTCCTGCGAAGTATCCTTGAAGCGATCGTCTTTCTCCGCCTCCAAAGACGCCGCGGGAAATCCTGCAAATGTGTCAAAAAGATAAAGCCGGCGGTTGGGAGCCTGCTTGTGCATCACCCTGCTCGTCGCGCCCTGATGAACGCCGAGCTCCGCAAATGCCCCATCGATCTGCTCGGTCTCCAGCCGTTGGATCGCCAGCGCAAGTGTTGCGTAGCGCACGTCGTCACGGAATTCTTCAAAGAAGGGAATAACATCCGGAGAATAAGTTGGGAAATTCATCGGCGGATGAAGGGCCTTTTTGAGTTGGGCGCGCAGGGCACGCTTGGCCCGTTCTGGGATCATTTTCCGGATCAGGTGCCGCGCATTCATAATTCAGCTCCGAACAATCAAATCTTGGCGAGTGAGTGTCCAGCGGACATTTTCAGATGGGTGCCCTCGGCCCCTCGCTTTTGGGGACCGGGGAGAGAATCGCGCCTGACGGTAGACCAACGCAAATCATGCCGCCGAGAGGCCCGGTGCGGGACACACTCTGTCCTTCAGGCGGAGAGCACGCGCCTCAATAAAATGCCAGCTCAAACCGGAAATCATCAACGACAGGACGAAAGCACCGAGTGTCCCCAATACGGCCGAAGGGCGCCTCGAGAGGTGAAGATACGTCACGGCATCCTGGGTTAACTTCAGGACCGGATAATTCACCAGATAGAGCGTATAACTGATCTTCCCCGCCCAGCGCAGTGCTCCAGAACGAAGAGCTCTGAGCCACCATGCATTTCCTCCGCGATGGCGAATAACACCAAACACGATGAGGCCAAATGAGATATCAACCATCGACAGATAAAGAGTGGCAAGAATGCGGCCTCCCCATAGGCCACTGCCCGATATCCAAAGCACCACCGTGACTAGAACAAACAAACCAGATGCCAGGTCAATCTTCCTTTCGAACCTCACCCACCCCGGGAGCTCGAGACTCCGCCAGCTCACGGCCAGCGCCAACATAGAACCGTAGGCAAGCCCGTCCATCCTGCAATAGAACGTGTAAAACTCTGCCCCGTTCACGTTGAAGGCGAGAAATCGAAAAACAGGCGCAGCCACCGCCATCATCACCAGCAGTGCTGTGAAGACCCTATGGCTGCAAAAGCGAACTACGGGCGCCCAGATTGTGTAGTAAATCTCTTCGATCAAAAGCGACCACAGAACTCCCAACCCCATGGCCACAAACGGAACCACCAGGGGCAATAGCCTTTCGCTCGGCAATCCCGGAATCAGGCTTGAGTAATACAGGGTATATTGCGCCCAAAGGCCGAAACTGCCTGGTCTTCCTAATGCAATGGACGCGGCAAGATAGACCGACATCACCATTAGATACGGCGGTAAGATGCGCAGGGCCCGGCGGAAATAGAACGTTTGAAAGTAATGCCGATCGCCTTTGAGGTCAGTAAGGATGCTTGTGATGAGGAACCCAGATAGGACGAAGAACAGATCCACCCCTAACCATCCATTACTGGCTATGACGTTAACGTGTGGAACCCAAAGCAAGTAATGATGTGCAACTACCGCGAGGACCGCAATGCCGCGCACTCCATCCAATTCCCCGATCCTCATTGATCGCGATCCCCCTCAGAGAGCAACCTTCGCGTTTCCACAAGTCAAGCCCCGCGCCGTCAAAATCGAAGCTTCCGCCTCGCGTAACCCGTTCCTTTTCTGACTCCTGACCACGACCTTAGATCCCTGTCTTTCTTGCAGATTATTTCTCGAAACTCGCTACACTTTTCCTATGGAGCAAGAACGACACGGCGAATGCATGGGGCGGCCCGAGTTGGCAGGCTCCGGGTCGCCTGCTTTTTCGACCCCCGCATCACATCGGGAGACAACTTTGCAGCAGAAACAGTGCAAACCTGCAAAACCAGCCACTGAGTCAACAATGATCAGTACTTTAGGCTGTTTTTGTTTTGTAATCAATCACTTACGGGAGACTCAAAAAGGATAAACGCCTGGAATCAGGACTTTACCTGAAAATGGGGGGGCATAGGGAGGCAACTAAATGTACACGTTTTGCCGGCACATCAAGACCAACGGGCTCCGCTGCGAGTCGCCGGCTTTCTTGTTCCCTTGCTCCCTTGTTCCCTTGCTCCCTGTTTCAAAAATCGACAAGGAAAATTTACAGTCACCCAAACCGAACCGATTCAGTCTGTTAGAGGGAAATCAGAATCACAGTACTGCGCCAGTATCCCAGTACGCTTCCGCTATCGAACTGAAAACAAAGGACAGTCCCATCAGCGTTGATTGGCAACCTCGCTGTAGAGTGACACGTACTCGCCAATCATGCGCGAGGTTTGAAACCTCTCGCGCACATTCGCGAATCCGCTCTCTCGCACCTGCTCCCGGAATTGCTGGTCCGATGCGAGCAATCGAATGGCGTCGGCCATGCCAGATTCATCCCCGACAGGTTTGAGAACCGCCGACTGCCCCAACGTTTCAGCGAATGGGGGAATGTCACTGGCTACAACCGGACAGCCGCACGCCTGTGCTTCGATCGGCGGCCAGCCGAAGCCTTCATAAAGCGAGGGAAAGAGCAGGCACACGGCGCGGTTGTAAAGCGCCTCGATCACGCGGACATCCGGTCTTACAATTTGAACCACCCGATCCTCAATCTGCAACTCCCGCGCCAACAGGGCCAGATCCGCATTCAGGGCCTCGCCGGCAATCACCAATTGCAGAGTTGTATCTGCCGCTGCTATCGCAAATGTTCTAAGCACGCCTTCACGGTTCTTGTAAGCGAGATTCGATCCCAGGTGCAGAACGAACGGCGCTTGCGTTGTGCCCAGACCCGCGAGCCGCCTATCGATTTCATCGGCCGCGAGAGGTTGAAATGGAGAATTCAGGCCATTCAGAATGACGCAAAGATTCTTGTCTGTTTTCAAAATCCTGCGCGCATCGTCGTATGTCGCCCGGGAAACGCAGGCTACGCGCGTAGCTCGCCCAAGTCCATCGCAGATCCAGCGCTGCAGAATCTTTCCAAAGCGCGAAGACCGCAGCTCCGGCAATTCTCCCCGCGCGCCACGAACCGCGATCATATCGTGGCAGGTCGCAATCACCGGTTTGCCCTTGATCGTCGATACATACACGGCGCTGCCGTGATCGCAGAGATGCACGATGTCTGCCTTGGCTGCCGCGGAGCGCAGTGCGCGCGGGAAGATCGCATAGCGATCGATGTATCCCAGCCACTTCCCAATGCCATGCGCGGAGGGCTTCAACTTCCCGAACACCGCTCGCGGGGCAATCAACCGGATATCAATTCCAACTTGAAGAAGCTCGCGTTGCAGCGCTCCAGCCCAGATCCGCATGCTCGTCGACCCGTCAAACTCGTAGTTCCCTACCAGCAAGACTTTCATCGAGCTCCCACGCGGCGTTGATCCTGCATCGAACCAAGCCTCTTGCTTGTTGCAGTTGCGCGAAGATTGCAGTGCGCTCTTGCGCTACCATCGTTGTTATGCGGCCAACTGTGATCCTTTTGACCTATAACTCCGAGGCAACGCTCGGCTCCACACTTTCGAGCGCCCAGCGAGTTTCCGACGAGATCTTCGTCGTCGACTCCTACAGCACGGACAGGACCGTAGAGTTGGCGCGCAACTTCGGAGCCACCGTCCTCCAGCACGCCTTCGAGAACTATGGCACGCAGCGCAATTGGGCGATCGACAACCTGCCCATTTCCAGGCCCTGGCAGTTGCATCTGGATGCCGATGAATGGATGGACGAGCAGCTCGTCGTGGCAATTCTGGCGCTTCCCGATGAACCCGAACACGCTGGATATTTCCTGCCGCGCTATCTGCGCTTTCTCGGCCGCATCCTGCGCCACGGAGGAATGAGCCCAACCTGGCATCTGCGACTGTTTCGCACCGGCGTCGGTCGCTGCGAAGACCGCAAATACGACCAGCACTATCTGCTCACGAGCGGCACCAGCGGTCAGTTACAAGGCGTCATGATCGACGACATTCGCATGCCGCTTACGGAGTGGATCGCGCGGCACAATCGCTGGGCCGACGGCGAAGTTGCTGAGTTGAATTGTGGCAACACATCCGGCCGTCTCGAACCTGACGCCCGCGGCAATCCCGCGCAGCGCAAGCGATATCTCCGTCAAAAGTACGACAGCATGCCGCTCTTTGTTCGGCCCCTGGCTTTGTTTGTGTACCGCTACTTCTTCCGGCTCGGCTTCCTCGACGGCATCGAAGGACTCATCTTCTGGGTCTTGCAGACCTTCTGGTTCCGTTTTCTCGTGGATGCCAAGATCTGGGAGCAGCGCAACGCATCACGCCTTTCAAGGGAAATGCCAAGCAACTCACCGCAGAAATGAAACGCCAGACGCAGAACTGCGTGCCTTCTGAATTGATAGATCCCGCTCAGACGGGAGATGGCCGCCCGAGATTATAGCGGCGGCGCTCCCGGTGCAGTTCCCCCATCGGGTGCACCTCCGCCCGACGGGCTGCTTGACTGCGTGAAACCTGACGGAATTGGCGTTGTTGAATCAGCCCAGGGGAGCTTTGTCCCGGATCCCTTGCTGACAAAGCTGCGGCGCGGCGTGTTGGACCTCCCCTGAAGACCCCTGGTCGCCGACCTCGCGTTCGGGTGCCCTGAAGTGGTGCTCCGTAGACCTTTCGATATGGCGGGGTGCGATCCGACGCCAGCATGCAGGCCTGCCGAAGGATGCGAGACAATTGCGTGAGCCGGCGGGGTCCCGGCGGGCTTTTTCCCGAGCGCTGGACTAACGCTCTTGAAATTCGGAGATATTGCTGAAAAAGAAATTCCATTCGCCGGCGTATTCGTTGACTTGGTGCTCGCGGCTTCGGATGATCCTGAACGCTCACGCCAGATTCCGCCGGCCTGTACTGTCGATCCAAAACTCCCGTGCCCCGCAACCCAACTTGACTGTCCTGTGTTGCCCGTAGCGGCTCCTCCCGCTGCCCCGCTGGTTGCTCCCGGCACTTTGCCGCTGGTTCCAAAGTTGCCTTGCCCGGCTGACCAGCCCGACGCTCCGCTGTTGGCGCCGGATTTATTCACTGCGGGAGAGCTCGCCGTTGCGTCAGAGCGCGACGCAGTTGCGCCTCTAGGTTGCTGAATTTCGGTTTGCCGGGCGCCGGTTGTCTGGCTTCCCGCCTGCTGCGTTTGCGCGGTCACGACGGGGGGCGGCAAAACCACACCAAACATCGTGATCGAAAGCGCAACTCTCAGCTTCGCACCACTCATGGCTTGAATCCTTTCCAGGCCAGCGATCTCATGGCATGACCTGCGGCCTCTGTAAGGCTTCGTTCCAATTCACCCAGAACGCGCGCCGATGACCATCGCGCGCATGCATATTCTCGCGCATTCTCGCCAGCCTTGCGCAAATCCTCGCGCCGTAACGCGCAAATTGCATCGAGAAGCGCCGCAGGATCTTCCGCCGCCACAACCTTTCCGGCGCCCGATTCGCGCATCATGTGCGCAACCTCGCACTCGGGATTCACCGCAGCAACGATGGGACGCGCCGCGGCAAGATAGGTCACAATCTTCGACGGAAAGGCGATTTCCGATACGGAATGCTTCTGCGTCACCAGACAGATGCCGCTGGCCGCCATCAACCCGCGAAAGTCCTTCTCATCGAGCAGCGGCATAAATCGCACGTTGCCGAGATTGAGCTCTGCGGCCCTGCGCTTGATTCTCCCGCATTCCGCGCCGTTCCCTACGCACAGAAACAATACGGACTCATCTGTGCGGTTTAGCGCCGCGGCATCCACAATCACATCCAGCGCCTGCTTCACGCCCATATTGCCGCTGTGCGTGACCAGGAATTTCTTTCCCAGACCGTACCGGTGGCGGAATGCATCGCCCTCTTCCGGCAGCAAATCCATCAACGATTCATCCATTCGCGGCTCAAGCAGCTCGACCTTGTCTTCTGCGAGCCCCTTCTCGATGAGCCGCTGCCTCATGCTCGGCGTGAGTGTGGTGACCAATCGCGCATGGCGATATGCCGCGTGCTCCACCTTATAGAGAAGCCGAATCGCCCATTTAGGAAGCATACCCAGATCCGCTGCTGAATCCGGCTGCAAGTCTTCCACGTCATATACGTAGGGAACGCCCCACAGGCGGCTGAGCAGAATTGCCGGCGCCGCCAGTCCCAGCGGAGGAGAAACCACCAGCAGCACGTCGGGGCGCTTGCGCAGCAACGCACGCAGCGTCGCTCCCATGACAAAACTCGATTCATGCAGGATGCGCTTGATTGGCGTCACCGGGTTAGGAATATAGGCATAACTGCGAACGATGCGAACTCCGTTGCGCTCTTCTGTCAACCCGAGCTTTCCCGAGTACTCCGCCGGAACCTTCCAATCCGGATAGTACGGAAGGGTGGTGCACACTTCCACATCGTGACCCGTCCCGGCCATGTGCTCCGCACGGTACGTCGTGAACGCGCCGATGCCCGTCACTTCAGGCCAGTAATTGATGCTCAGAATAAGAACTTTCATAGGTATGGAATTCAACTATCGCCGCGTTTGTTGTTGCCTGTCTGGAACGGGAACGTCATCTCAGGCGATCCTTAAAGCGGAGAATGGGGGACTCGAAAAACTGGTAGGACAAGGCCGCGATGCAGATCGCAACGGAAATACGAAGGACCACGATAAAGATCCAGGAATCAGCGACTCCCCCTAAGGCGCGATGCATTGGGACGCGGCGAAGAAATGAAATGGCGCCGTCATCAAGCAAATAGATTCCATAGCTGATGCGTCCGATGTACAGCAGCGGTCGAAGGCTGAGCACCTTGACAAGCAAGGGCGGTTGGCCTTGCAGCAGCAGCAGGAGCAATCCTGCGAAGGCTGCAGCCAGAGACGTGTATCCGAAGACGATGTTGCTCCCTGCCATCACGTCCCAACCATGCTGGAATCCGGCAAGAGATGTGACGATCCCGACGGTGAGAGCACCAAACCCGATCCAAGCTGACGTTCGCAACCGTAGAACTCCGCTGGAAAGAAGCAGCGCAACCAGGCTGCCGGCTACCAGCCCATCCAAATGGAACTGCGTTTCAGTGTAGAGCTGCTTCAGCGTAAACCCATGGTGCAGACCCCAATAGCGCAGCAAGGGCAGAGAAATAAAGGCGGCGGGCAGCACGCAAAAGAGGATCCGCCGCGGGAGCAGGAAAACGAAGAGGGGCCAGACGAAATAGAAATGCTCTTCGATGCAGAGCGACCACGTGGGCCCGAGTGAACGCGCGATAAATTGCGGGGCATAATTCTGTAGAAAAAAAATATGCTGCCACCAGCCGACTAGGCTTCCCGTCGCAGTGCCATGGAGCGTGATGAATGCAACGAGAAGAACCGCAAAATAGAGCGGCCACGTGCGCAGAGTGCGGCGTAGCACAAAAAATCCAAAGCCTCGGAACCCGGGCTCGGTGCTCAATAGAATCTTCGTGATCAGAAACCCCGAGAGAACGAAGAAGGCATCTACCCCGATCCAGCCCAACGACGACAGATACCTGACGACGCGTGGCAGCGCAAGGTCGCCCATGTGATTTCCCAGTACCAAAAAGACGGCAACGGCCCTCAGCCCATCGAGCTGCGGATAGAAGCGTCGTGCCGTCGGATCGGCACCTGCCCCTTGCAAGACGGGATCAGCGGTTGTCACCGTGGACATTAAAGTGCGATCCCTCCAAACACATCGGCCTGCGCATGTTCGTCTTTCACTTTCATCGCGTGCAGGCCGCAAAATGTTCCTCATAGACGTCAGCCACCGTGTCGGTTTGAAACTGGAGCAAGTGGTGTGCCGCCTTAGCGCGAAAAACCTCGAGCCGACCCGGCGAATTCAACAGATCAAGAAGAGTATTGGCAAGTTCTTCGAAGTTTCCCTCTTCAAACAGCACCCCCGTCTCTCCGACCGACTCCGGCAGCCCTCCCATCCTACTTGCCACTGGAACGCAACCGCAGGCAATGCCTTCTACCGGGACTACCGGAAGAGCTTCCGGAGGGACCGAGCGGGAAGGAACCACGAGAATCTTGTGCTTGTTCATCTGCAGTGAAAGATCGTCCCCCTGCCTTGCGCCAAGGAAGCGTGCCGATTCTTCGATACCCAGCGATTTTGCCAGCTCGCGCAACGCGCCCTCTTCCGGACCCGATCCGATAATCGCGAGAGTTGTCTGCGGACGCAATTTGTGGACAATCTCATACGCCCGCAAAAGAGTATCGACCCCTTTGGCTGTAACCAACCGGCCCACGAAAAGAAGATCCCCGTCGCGCTGCACATTCGGCAGGGGACGGAAAGTCGCCCTGTCGTACGGGTTCCGGATCACCCTCGAGCCAACTTGAATTGTGTCCGCCAGGTACCTGCTGACGCTCAGGTAATAAGGACGCCGAAGTAGCGCTCGCTTGAGACGATCTTGCCACGCTATGCGGCCATTGGGGCGAGCGATCGGACCGTGAAAGACAAGAACAAACGGCTTTCGCGGAAATAGCAGCCAGAGCGGCCAGGCGAGCCGGAGCGAGATATTGCTTTGCAGCACGAAATCAGCCTTGCGAATTTCGGCGATCAGCGATCCTGCGCCCGGCCTCCGCACCACGCGGAAGCCCTCCTCGGGATCTTTACCGTCACTCGCGATTTCCGTTGCCACCGTCACTTCATAGCCCCGTTGCGCGAATGTCCGGGCGAGAATCAGGCTGACCGTTTCAATCCCCCCGATACTTGGCGCAAAGGCATAAGAGAGGATGAGCAGTTTACGTCGAGACATAAGGCCTTTCTTCCCGCGGCGCTTCAATCCTTGCCGTTTCATCCAATTCATCTACGCGGGAGCAGATCGGGGATAGCGTAACGCGCGAATTGGCGTCTTTCAAGCTGCGGGCCGCTAGCCCCAGGTGCGGCCTCCGGCTAGCGAAGGTTGACTCGGCAGTAAGCAAGCAATTCCTTGCGGCCGAGAATCTTGTCGTCGAGAACTTCCGCACTAGAAAAAAGAAAGCGGCCGAAAAGTTGCAAAATGGCTTTTTCGCACGCCAGCCGGGCCAGGATAACTGCCCGAGCGAGGCGCGGACTTCTCATTAGCCCATGCTTGCGCAGCAGGCGCCAGCGGCTCTTATAGAAATGCAGGACCCGGTGCCGCATTAACAAGGCCGTTCCGCCCCCAACATGAAAAACATCGATCGAAGGATCGGTTTCGACCTTCCATCCCTGCCGGCGCAGCCTCATGCCGTAGTCCACGTCCACATCCAGAAACTCGAACCCGGCATCGAATCCGCCAACCTGCGCATAGGCCTCGGCGCGCGTCGCCATGCAGCCGGTGATCACGCACAACCGGTCAGGCCGGGGCTCTCTCCTGCCCATTCGCGCATAGAGAGCCTGTCCGAGAATCAGGCTCCATTGGGTCGGTTCGCTGAAGTACGACTCCGTCTGCATTCCGTTTTCATCCTGCGCGCGGAACCCCAGCTGGCCCAGCCGCGCATCGCGCTCAAAGTGCTCTTTCACCTTCTGCGAAAACGGCGTCAACGGATATGCATCGGAGTCGAAGAGCACCACGATGTCGCTATTCATGGCAGTGAACGACTGGAGCAAAGCGCGCCCAAACCCGCGATTGGATTCTCCTCGAATCAACGTGATGCGGCTGTCGATCTCTCTGGGCGGCGAGTTCGACGAGCCATCGTCGAACAACACAAACTCCGTTACGTTGCCTGCCTCCAGACGGATCGCGGCGTCGAGCGCCCGCAGCGCGAGGTCCCACGTGTTGTAGTTCAGCACCAGAACGCCGACAGAGAGGGAATGCTGGCCAGGAGGCGCGGATTTTTCGAAACTCACGCGAGCATTCTCCTTCAGGGGTAGGCGATCCGACGGACGAACTCCCCGCCACGGCAACATTCCCGCGCTCGCCGGCTCTGTTTATTGCATGCTGTAACGCACGGGCTGGTGCCGAATAATCCGGGATGGCGCCAGGGCGGTCTGCCGTTTGGCCAGTTTCAGCGCGGCCAAAGTAAAGGCAACGCTGATCACCATAAATCCCTGTTCCGTGGGCTGTTCATAAACGCTGAAAAAAATCGAGGTCATGGTTAAGGGGGCCAACAACAAGGCCAGCGGTTCACGCTTGCGTGCCGCACTGAGAGCCTGCGCAAACAAGCCTAAGGCCAGGGTCAGGCGAAACAGCATAAATGCAAGGCCCAGAACAGGCCCAAACTCGGTCAACACGCGGCCCAATTCACCTTCGCCCGTTATGAACGTTACCGTTCCAGTCATCAGCTTTGAGATGGCCGCAGCGCCCCTCCCCATACCAATGCCGATCGGGTTACGCGTGTAATCAGTTATCTCAAGCTGATACAGCACCGGGATGACAGCGCGGTTCTGTATCGCGCGCCCCGCACTGCCTCCCTCCGACTTGTTGGCCCCCTCAAAGCGCTCTCCTAATGAGATGGAGGCCCTGGTAAAGATCGGCAGCAGAGAAACGAGGCAAAACAGGGCAATGACGGGAGCCGCTATTTTGAAGACCTTGGTTAATTGCGATGCTCCTAAAAAGGCGGCAATTCCCGTGCACGCAATCACAGCAGCCAGTTCGAATACCACGGTGCGAGCCCCGATCATCGGGATGGAGAGTATCACTGCGGCAGTTGCCGCCCATAAGAGCCACTTTTTGGAGAACCTTTCGTGCATCAGGCCGTACAGAATAAATGCCGCCGCCAACGGAACATAGTTCGTCGGTCCGGCTACAAAACTGAAAGTGCCGGAAGCTCTGGTATGGAAATCGACATAGTAGATTTGACCACCGCCCTCATAGGCTCCTTTATTGAGCCACGAAC
>Ga0302319_10013496_pt1 | contig 15320 bp, 5 predicted proteins | sample Bog_T0_2_FD_203319 | JGI IMG/M metagenome (GOLD analysis project Ga0302319, IMG submission 203319) | Peat permafrost microbial communities from Stordalen Mire near Abisko, Sweden - Bog_T0_2 | ecosystem: Environmental > Terrestrial > Soil > Wetlands > Peat | place: Sweden: Abisko, Stordalen Mire... | reverse complement strand
TTTTCGAGAAGGCCAGCGAGGCGGTTATCCGGCAGAGTTCCGAACAGGGCGCAGACGCCAGGGATGCCTCTCTCGAAACGGTGCATTTGATCTCGCCGGCGACCCCTTCGGCGAGTCCGGCCAGTAGCGATTCCGCGGCCAACTCCGTGCACGGCGGCCCCATCGGCGAGCGATTCGAGCATCTGCTCAAGACCATTCACCTCCATCGCCCCAGTGAAGACCTGGCTCCTGTCCGCAAGGCGTGGGAGTTCTGCGTGCATTATCACGCCGAGCAGAAACGCGCCTCGGGCGAGCCGTACATCATTCATCCGCTGGAGGTTGCCGAGGTGCTCGCGGAGATGAAGCTCGATGCGACGGCGATCGCCGCGGGGCTCCTGCATGACGCAGTCGAAGACACGCCGGTGACCAGCGAGGAAATTTCGACGGCATTTGGCGAGCAGGTCGCGCACATTGTCGAGGGCGTAACCAAGATCGACAAGATTCAATTCGCCAATCGCGAAGACCGGCAGGCCGAAAATGTCCGCAAGATGCTGCTGGCAATGGTCTCGGACGTACGCGTGGTGCTGATCAAGCTGGCCGACCGGCTGCACAACATGCGCACGCTGGAGCACCTGAAGCCGGAACGGCAGGAGGCGATTGCGCGCGAGACTATGGATATCTACGCCCCGCTGGCGCACCGCCTGGGCATGGGCAAAGTGCGCGGGGAACTCGAAGATCTGGCCTTCCGGTATACCGATCCCGTGAATTACCAGAAGGTGGCCGAAGCGATCGAGGCGCGCCGCATCGAGGGCGAGCAATTCCTTACTGGAGTCGAAGACGGGATTGTCGAACAGTTGCGTGAGAACAATATTCAGGCTCGGGTGGAGTGGCGCATCAAGCGCATCTATTCGGTGTGGCAAAAGCTGGAAAAATCCAAAGTTTCCGTGGATCAGGTCTTCGATCTGCTGGCAATTCGCATCATTACGCAGACGCAGGCCGAGTGTTACGGCGTTCTGGGGCTGATTCACATGCTGTGGCGGCCGGTTCCGGGGCGCATCAAGGACTTTATCGCCAATCCGCGGGCCAATCTTTATCAGTCGCTCCATACGACGGTGATGGGCGATGGCGGGCATCAGTTTGAGGTGCAGATCCGAACCGAAGAGATGCATCGCATTGCCGAAGAAGGCATTGCAGCGCACTGGAAGTACAAGGCCGGCGAGAGCGTGATCTCGGCCAAGGACGAGCAGAGGCTGTCATGGGTGCGGCAACTGGTCGACTGGCAGCGGGAGATGACCGACCCGAATGAGTTCCTGTCGAGCCTGAAGATGGACCTCTATCCGGATGAGGTCTATACGTTTACTCCCAAGGGCAAAGTGGTGATTGTGCCTGCCGAAGGCACGCCGGTGGACTTCGCGTACACCGTTCACACTGAGGTTGGCCATACCTGCGTGGGGGCCAAGATTAACGGCCGTATGGTGCCGCTTAGGACCAAGCTGCGCAATGGCGACATTGTGGAGATTGTCACGCAGAACGGGCACACTCCGAGCCGCGACTGGCTCACGTTCGTCAAAAGCCCGCGGGCGCGTAACAAGATCAAGCACTGGCTCAATGAGAATGCTCGGCTGCGTGCGATCGAGGTTGGGCGCAAACTGCTGGAGCGCGATGCGCGCAAGTTCAAAGTACCGATGACGCGACTGGACGACCAGGATCTGGCGCGCGTGGCAGGCGAATACGGTCTGGCCACGGCGACGGACCTGATGGCCACGATCGGATTTGGAAAACACTCGGCCAAGCAGGTCTTGAACAAGCTGGCGCCGGGAGTGATCGCGTCTCCCGGGGATGCAGAAGCGGGCGACGCTAAGCCCGGTGGGACGGCGGAAGCGGCCATGTCGGATGCGGTGAAGAAGCTGCATCTGACCGGGTCGGACAGCCTGCAGGTGGAGGGGCAAAACGATCTGCTCGTCTACCGCGCGCGCTGTTGTAACCCCATTCGTGGCGAAGAGATTATTGGTTATGTGACGCGGGGCAAGGGCGTCGCGGTGCATGCACGGAGCTGCCCCAATGTGCAGAATCTGCTCTATGAGAGCGACCGGCGCATCGATGTGGAGTGGGGCAAGACGGGCGACGAAATTGCAGGGCATCCCGGAGCGCGTCCGCAGCGCTATCCGGTGAAGATCACCATCTACTGCGATAACCGTTCTGGCATGCTGAAAGAGCTGACGGCGATCATCTCCAACGACGATACCAATATCCGCGCCGTGGAAACGCGCGACGGGGACAACGGCGAGGCGATTGTCGAATTTGTCGTCGACGCCGAGGATCTGCGGCATCTGAATCGGATGGTGCTGGGCCTGCGCCGCGTACCTGGGGTGCGCGAGGTACAGCGGGCGCAGAAGGTATAAGGTCCATCGTTCCAACTCGAGTCGATGCTGACACTATCCTTTCACTAAAATTTGGCGCACCGGGCGTGAATTGTCCTGCCTTAGCCTTTGGCGCTTGAGATTTGGGCCATTTGCGATTGGCGTTGTCAACTTCGGTGTCTTGCGTTTGCGCCTTCAGCGTTAAGATTTCGCAGATCGCAAAAAAAGAATTCTCGGAGAGGGCGGGGGAACTGGATATAGTTCGGGAAGCAGCTTTTTCTCGTTCCTATCCGGTTTGTGAGGTACTGCGCGTGGCGCGGCGTCTTTTCGGTTGCCTGGCGATTCTCTTGGGACTGGGGTGGATGGGGCAGATTCATGCTCAAACTGCCACTTCTTTGACCGCAGAAACCGTCCACGACAGGGCTACGCGCGACCAGACCTGGCAGGATGGAGCCCATGTGAAGCTGGGTCAGAGCAGCGTAGCGCTCAATGGGCCATGGAAATTTACGATCGGCGATTCCCCAGTCGATACGCAGACCGGAAAGCCCTTGTGGGCGCAGCCCGAATTTAACGACGAGCATTGGGAGACGGTGGACCTTTCCTCGGGTCTTGGCGCGCAGGACCCCATCAACGGCATGAGCGGCTATGCTCCGGGCTGGACCGGCAAAGGGCATCCTGGCTACTCAGGCTTTGCGTGGTACCGGATTCGCGTGCATGTCGATACTGTGCCGGGAGGCAAGCTTGCGCTATCCGGACCGGCCGATGTGGACGATGTTTATCAGGCGTTTGCGAACGGAACGCTGCTGGGGAGTTTTGGGCGATTCGACGGGTCGCGGCCGACGATTTTCTTCAGCCAGCCGAAGATGTTTGTGCTCCCTGAGAACACTGGCGCCGCCAGCGAAGGCACGCACGCCGGGAACACGATCGTGCTCGCCTTCCGGGTGTGGATGGAACCGTACTCGCTGATTTCGCAGCCGGATGCAGGCGGGTTTCACACCGCACCGGTGCTGGGCGAGGCGGCAGCAGTGACGGCGTCCTACCAACTGCGCTGGCTGGAACTGGTACGTGCCTACATCAGCCGGGTCATTGAGGGAATTCTCTACGCGGTGCTTTCGCTGGTGGTGCTGACGGTAATCCTCTTCGACCGGACGGACCGGGTTTACGCGTGGGCCGGGTCAGTACTGCTGGGGTTGGCAGGGCTGAACATTATGTCGGGATTCTCCGCCTGGACGCAGGTCTTCAGCGCGGACTTGTCGAATGTGCTTGAGGATGTTTTCTTCATTCCCTTGATTTTTGCCGGATGGGTGATGGTGTGGTGGATCTGGTTCGATCTGCGCAAGCCCGCCTGGCTGCCTCGAGTGAATGCCACGCTGGTGGCGCTGCTGATGATTTCCAACTCCATCGCCGGCGAGGTGATTTTTCCGTCGATCTCGCATTCGGTAGCAGTCGGATTTCATACGGCGTCGCTCGTCATCCGGCTGGTCTTTCTGCTGGGCATGGTTTGGATCGTGGTGCTGGGTACGCGGCGCGATGGCGTGGAAGGATTCTTTGTCATGCCCGCAGTCGTGCTGCTGGGGATAGCCCGTTTTCAATCGGAGCTTGGCGTGCTGCATGTGCGGCTGATCTGGTTTCCGTTCGGCGCTCAACTCAGTCTGGGGGACATTGCGAACCTGCTGCTGGTCTTTGGGCTGGCCGTGCTGCTGATGCGCCGGCTGGTAATCTCCATCCTGGCGCAGCGGCGGATGGCGCTGGATGTGAAGCAGGCGCAGGAGGTGCAGCAGGTAATCCTGCCCCAGGCGCGGTCCATCTTCCCCGGCCTGGCGATTGAGAGCGAGTACCGCCCGGCGCGCGAAGTGGGCGGGGATTTCTTCCAGATCATCCCCAACAAAGACGGCAGCCTGATGATTGTGGCCGGCGACGTTACAGGCAAAGGCCTCAAGGCCGGAATGCTGGTGGCGCTGCTGGTAGGGGCGATCCGCAGCACGGTGGAGCTGAATAACGATCCGGACTTTGTGATCAAAGCGCTCAACCGCAGGCTGCTTGGTCGCGGGGATTCGCAGGCGACCTGCCAGGCGATGCGCATCGATGAAGACGGCATGGTGACGCTGGCCAACGCCGGGCATCTGCCGCCGTATCTGAATGGTCAGCCGCTGGAGATTGAGGGTTCACTGCCGCTGGGTGTGTTGCCGGTAGCGGACAGCACGGTGATCTGCTTCAAGCTGACCGAGGGCGACCGGCTGATCCTGCTTTCGGACGGGATTGCGGAGGCGATCGACGCCAATGGGCAATTGTTTGGCTTCGACAGGGTGCATGAGCTTTTGCAGACGCGGCTCTCCGCCACCGAGCTGGCCAATGCCGCGCAGAGCTTTGGCCAGGAAGACGACATCAGCGTCATCTACGTGACGCGCATGGCAGCGATGACGGCCGAGAGAACGCCTGCAATTGCCTGAGTTGCATCGTCGATCCTGCTAGGCTGAATGCATGCCTGAATTGCAAACGAATCTTGCCCACTGGCAGCCCGTACCGCTGCCTGTTCCTCTTACGTTGACCGGGCGCTTTGTCACGCTGGAGCCGCTCTCCGCCACGCGCCATGCTGCGGCCTTATTGCAAGCGGTCCACGGGCAAGATCAGGTCTGGGACTTCCTCGCGGATGGACCCTACGCCTCTCAATCTGAACTGACGGAGGCGCTGGCTCTGAAAGAGACGGGTACGGCGGCGCGATTCTTCGCGCTGATTCCGGCAAAAACGGGACAAGCCGCGGGATACGCGAGCTACATGCGCATGGACCCGGCCAATGGAGTCATCGAAGTGGGCAACGTGATGTTTTCGCCCGCGTTGCAACGGACTCCGGCGGCGACCGAAGCCATGTACCTGATGGCGCGACACATCTTTGAGGACCTGGGCTACCGGCGCTACGAGTGGAAATGCAATGCGGCAAATCTGCCCTCACAACGGGCTGCGCGGAGGCTGGGATTTACCTATGAGGGCATATTTCGCCAGCACATGATCGTCAAGGGCAAGAACCGCGATACGGCCTGGTACGCGATGCTCGATTCGGAATGGCCGGCCCGGAAACGCGCATTTGAAGCCTGGCTTGCGAAGGAGAACTTCGACACGCAGGGGAGGCAGCTTCGCGCTCTGGCGGAGTTTCAGGACTTCGCCTAGTCGTTGCAGAGGCTGCGAACCCGGATGGGCAGTTCCCTCGGGAGCCGTGGGCGCAGTTTCTCTTGAGTGCTCAGGCGGGCGCGGCTATACAATCGTCTCGAAGCAATAAACATACAAGGGAAGAATGCGACGCAAACTACGCTTTGGCCGATGGTATCCTCTCGTTTTGCTTGCCGGCCTTTTTGCGGCAGGCGTGAATCCGGCTGGCGCAGCGCAAGCCGCGTCGCAGCCATCGAGCCACGCAAGCATCGAATCCGGTGTCGAGTTGAACCGGATGCTGCTGTTGCTGACGCCAAGCGCCGCGCAGCAGAAATCGCTACTCACGCTGCTCGCGGCGCAGATTACGCCAGGCAACGCAAGCTATCACCAATGGCTCACGCCGACCCAGTTTGCGGCGCGCTTCGCCGTGAGTAACGCCGATGCCGCGCAGGTGGTTGCGTGGCTCAAGGGTCAAGGATTCCAGGTTGCCGCGTTGCCGGTCAGCCGGGGATGGATTGAGTTTTCCGGTACCGCAGCCCAGGTGCAGAGTGCCTTTGGATCGCCAGTTCAGGCAGTTGCCGGCGAACCCCGATATGCGTTGTCGGGTTCTACGCAGATCCCGGCTGTGATCTCCAGTTCTGTCGCGGGACTGGTCTCGCTCGACGGCGTGCTCTCTGCGCCGGCAGCGACGGCTCCTGTTGAGCTGACAGGCACCGCTGAGGCTCTTGCCGGACAGAGTTCGCTCGCTCAAACCCAATCGCTCACACCCGGCCTGGCGCAAAGATGGTTGGACATTCCCACATCTTCGGAGGAATCTGCAACCGGGGCCGGCGAATCCATCGCCGTCCTTGCCCGCAGCAACGTGCGTCCTGAGGATTTTGCCGCATTTCGCAAGAGCTTTGGCTTTCCGGAAGCGGCACTGGAAGTGATTCCAGCAGGAACCGACCCTGGTCGCAATAGAGACGAACCGGCCGCCATCCAGGCAGCCTCCTGGGCTGGCGTGGCCGCGCCAGGAGCGCAGATCGTTCTGGTTGCGGCATCCAGCACGAACGCAACCGACGGTATCGACCTGGCCCTCGCCGCAACGGTAGACGGCGCGCTTGCACGTACGATCGCGATCGGCTACACAGCCTGCGAACCCAGCATGAGTGCGACGCACAGCGCCTTCTACGCGGCGCTCTACCGCCAGGCAGCAGCTCAGGGGATGGCCATTATGGCGGCAACAGGCGACAGCGGCGCCGCGGCCTGCCACGCCGCCGGCACCGCGCAGCCGGTTTCAAGCGGATACGCTGTCAACGCGCTTGCCTCCACGCCATGGAATACAGCGGTCGGAGCTGTCTCGTTTGCGCCCGGCGCGGCATCGCCTAAAGTCGAATCCCTAACTAGCTGGCAGCCTGCCGCAGAAACTGACGCGGCCTTCGCCACCGGCGGCGGAGCCAGTTCGCTCTACGCAACGCCCCAATGGCAGTCCGCCGCAGGATTGCCACTGAGCGATCCCGGTACCCAAGCCACGCATCACCGCTATCTGCCCGACCTCAGCCTGCCTACAGCGGTGGATAGTACCGCAAGCCGCGGTCTTGCCTTCTGTTACTCCGGCGACACGGCGGCCAATGGCTGCCGGCTGGTGACGAGCGGCGGCAGCGCTGGGGCGACTGCGCTGTTCTCCGGCATTGCCGCGCTGCTGGCAGCGAAGTATGGCCCGCAAGGGAATCTGGTCCCCAATCTCTACACGCTGGCGCAGCACACGGTGAGCGCCTCCGCTTTCGCCGACGTAACCGAAGGCAGTGCGCGGCTGCATTGTGCTGCCGGCAGTCCGGATTGCAATGAATCCGGTGAGTTAGGCTTCAGTGCCGCGCAGGGGTACGATCTCGCTTCCGGCCTTGGCTCCATCCACGCCGATATCCTGCTTAAGGACTGGGCAACTCCGCAGGCGGTTGGCACCTCGCCCGTCACCGTGGAGATGACCAACACCGCCACCACCTACAACCCCTCCGCGGCCATCACGCTCTCCGCCAAAGTGCTCTCCGGCTCCGGCGGCGCCATACCGACGGGCACCGTTCAGTTCTACGACCAAACGGTGGGCGCCGCCACCGGTACGCCCGTAACGCTGAGCGCGACCGGCACCGCCAGCTACCAGGAGCAGGGCCAGTTCACCGACGGTGGCCATAACATCGTGGCCCAATACAGCGGCGACAGCACCTATGAGGCGGCTGTCTCGCAAGTGGTGGTCATTACCATCGAACCCAGCAGCACTTCACTGGCAGTGACGCCCTCCAGCACCACCCCCGCCAGCGGCGCCACCATCACCGTAACCGGCACGGTGACTTCTGCGAATCCCGGAGCTACGCCTCCCACCGGCACGCTGACTGTGAATCTGGATGGAATTGCCCGGGGAACGGCGACACTCGCAACAGTCGCCAATGTCACCTCCGGAAGCGTCAGCGTCACCGTTCCGACAGGCGGCTCGCATTCCGTCCAGGGCACCTACTCAGGCGACATCAACTACCTGAGCGCCACGTCGCCTTCGGTGACTATCACCGTGGCCAAGACGGCCTCTGTAACCACGATTTCTGCGATGCCCAGCACACTGACGACGGGCGTCCCAGAGACTCTGACAGCAACCGTTGCCCCGGCCACGGCTGCCGTCGGCGTCAGCTATATGCTGACCGGCACGGTTTCGTTCTACGACACCGGCTCGGTCCTGCTGGGAACAGTCGCCGTTGCCAGCAATACGGCCATCCTGACCGGAGTTTCGCTGGCCGCGACCTCCACGCACACTATCACCGCCGTCTACTCCGGAGACACGAGCTACACCGCCAGCAGCTCCAGTCCGCTGGTACTCGCCTCCACGCTGCTGCCGGTTACCGTCACGCTGACTGAGAGCAACACAGTGATCGCTCCGGGCCAGCCGGTGACGCTCTCGGCCACAGTAACGCCGGTGAGCACGCCGCCGCTGACGGCCGAACAGCACCCCTCCGGCTATCTGCTCTTTTACGCCAACAACGGCACCACCAATCAACTGATCAGCGGCCAGGTTCCCATCGTCGAAGGGACCGGATACAGCTCGGTCGGCTCCATCGTGGTGCCGCATCTGGCAGCCGGGGTGTATGTGGTCACCGCGCAGTATTTCGGCGATCCGACCTACGGTCCGGCGATCTCTAATTCGCTGAACCTTGACGCCGAGGATTTTTCGCTCAGTTGCAGTGTTACGAACATCACCATGGTGCAGGGCACAACGCAAAGCGTCACCTGCAACGTTGCCTCGCTGGGTGGACTTACCGGTCCCATCCAGGTGGCTTGCGCGGAGCAAAATCCGGCCCAGGTCGGCGCCATCGTCTGCACCTTCAGCCCCACCATCATCAACAGCTCAGGATCAACCACGCTGACAGTGGTGACGACAGCCGGGAATCTTTCGCTGAACCGGGACGATAGCCTTCCGAATGGAAAACATCGGGGCCCTCCATGGGCCGCGGCCGGAGAAAGCGTGGCGCTGGCCTTTGCCGGGCTGCTGCTGTCGCCGATAGGGCGTCGTGCTCGCTGGTTCAAGTCGGCAGGCGGCAAAACGCTGGTTCTGGCGCTGCTGCTGGCGGGGCTGACCTCGGCCGGGCTTGGCTGCGGCGTCTCATCGGGGCCGACGATCAATTCCGGAACGCCGCTAGGCGTCCACACGCTGAAAATTACGGCCGGAGCCGACGTTGGCACGGTGACCGTGACGCACACTACCTATCTCACCGTGAATGTGACGGCGCCGGGCTCTACGAATTAGCTTCGCAGCAGTTGCAAGTTTCGCCCTGCAGTGGTCATTGGCCATCTGCGGGGCGAAACTGTCTGCACCTGAGAATAGAAAACGAAAAATAAGCAGCGCTCTTTCAGACGCTTAGGCCAATTCCTGCACAGGAACTGGTGCGCAGGCCGTTGACAGCTACCTACCTAAAGGCGAATATAAGGCGAATACGTGATGACTACCGCCGCTGCCCTGCGTCTCCAAATCGAAGCTGCCCTGGCCGACCGCATCCCTTCGGCGCTAACGCCGGCTCCACGCGTCATTCGCCCGGTTGCCCCCACCGGCATTGCCAGCGTAGACGAGCTGCTGGAGGGCGGGTTGCCGTTGGGAGCGATTACCGAGGTTGTCGGGCCGGAGTGTTCCGGACGCACCTCGCTGGCGCTTTCCTTCGTTGCGCAGATGACGCAGTCGGGAAAAGTCTGCGCTTGGGTGGATGTTTCGAATGCCCTCGATCCCGAGTCGGCGGCAGCCATCGGCGTGGAGCTGAACTGGCTGCTGTGGGTGCGTTGCGGCGTGGATTGTCCTGTTCCTGCAAAGGCCGCCGTAGGCGACTTTACCCTGCCGGAAAAGTATCGAATCCCCAAGCCGGCAATCCAGGGACTGCATGGCGGAGGCTGCGGCCCGCATCCGCGCGGGGAAGTAAAAGGACTCTCCGACGCTGTAGGTGGTTTTTTGCGGCCGGAACAGCCTGTGCAAAAACCCGTTTTCAAAGGCTTTGTGAAAGGGCATGACTTCAGTCGTGCCGATAAAGCCAACCAAATCAACAGGGCTTCAGCCCCTGAGGGAAGCTTCGAAAGCGACTCCAGCCAGTTTTCGAGTTTTCCCACAGATTGTTTAGCCTCGGAGGAACCTCCCTCGCCAATTTCAGTCAGCGCCGACTCAAAACGTCGTACTCAATCCTCAAAGAAACCATGGCCCAAAATCGATCAGGCGCTGCGCGTCACCGACCTGCTGCTGCAAGCCGGCGGATTCAGCGCCATTGTGCTGGACATGGGCAGCATTGCTCCCGCCGAGGCGACGTGCGTTCCGCTGGCTACATGGTTCCGCTACCGTGCAGCCGCCGAGCGTACTCAGGCAAGCATCGTGCTGCTCACGCAACACTCCTGCGCCAAGAGCAGCGCAGGGCTGCTGCTGCGCCTCGCACCGGGTCGTGCACTTCAGGAGGAGCCGACCCTCTTCACCGGCCTTGAGCATCGCGTGCAGGTAACTCGCGAGCGCTTCATGCCGGAGTTATCCGAGCTTACTCACTCTAAGATTCTGCCGATTCGCAAACCGCCGCAAAGCGTTCGCGGCGCAAGCTGGAAGAGCCGATCCGGTTGGGCAGGTGTGCGATGAGTTATACCGGGGAGTTATACGCATGCCTGCATACCAGGGAGTTTCCCTTGCAGGCCATGCTGCGCCTGCGCCCGGAGTTGCAGAACAAACCTTGCGTTGTACTGGCAGGCGAGCCGCCGTTACAGCAGGCCTGCTCGCGCAATGCCAAAGCGCGTGCGCTGGGCGTCGAGCACGGCATGACTGCAGTCGAAGTCGAGAGCTTTTCCGGCATCCATGTGCTGCAGCGTTCCCTTCTGGAAGAAGCGGCAACCAAAGATGCCTTGCTCGAATGCGCCGCAGCCTTTTCGCCGCGTATCGAAGACCGCTGCAGGCAAAACGAATTTCTTTGCGTACTGGACATCGCCGGCACCGAAAAGCTGCTCGGAACTCCAGAAACATTAGGCAAAGAGCTGCTGAAACACGTGCAGTCTCTTGGCGTGCACGCCTCAATTGTCGTTGCATGCAATCTGCATGCGGCTATCGCAATGGCACGCGGTCTATCGGCAGTAAACCAGGTTGTTGTTATCCCATGGGGAGAAGAAAGCCACGCCCTATCGGTTCTGCCGATCAGTGTGCTCGACTTATCAGAAACTCACACAGAAACCTTCGCGCAATGGGGTATTGCAACCCTCGGCATGATGGCGGCGCTGCCGGAAAAGTCGCTCATTGCGCGCCTCGGGCAGCAAGGCAAGCGCATTCTTCAGTCGGCGCGCGGCGAGATGCCGCACCTCTTCGCGCCTATCGAGCCAGTCTTCCAGCTAGTCGAGCGTATGGAACTCGATACCCCGGTGGAACTGCTCGATTCACTCCTGTTTGTGATAGGCATGATGCTGGAGCAGTTGATCGTCCGCGCCACTGCGCGCATTTACGCGCTCGCATCTGTCAGCATTGTATTGGCGCTCGAAGGCGGAGCATTGCATACGCGAACCGTCAAGCCGGCGCTGCCCAGCAACAGCAAGCAGTTCTGGCTCAAACTCATTCATCTGGATCTCGAAGCGCACCCTCCGCCTGCTGCCATTCTCGCCATAACTCTCTCTGCCGAGCATGGCGTCACGGGCAAAGTTCAGCTCGGCCTGTTTTCGCCGCAACTGCCTGAGCCGATGCGTCTCGATATCACTCTTGCGCGCATCGGTGCGATTGTCGGTGAAAGTCGCGTAGGCCATGCGCGGCTCAAAGATACACATCGCAGCGCAGCCTTCGATGCCTTCAGCGTTGAAGCATTTACCGTGCCTGCCATAGCAGCGAAATCGCACGCGCCAACGAAACGCAGTCTGCCGCGAGCCTCGGCCCGGCAGTTGCGTCCTGCGGAAAACATCACCGTCACCCTGCGCGGACAACAGCCAGAGAGGTTCTGCTTTCGCGAGCAATGGTACGCCGTCGAGCATGCCTACGGGCCTTGGATGGCAAGCGGTGACTGGTGGAATCCAACCCTCTGGAGCAACCGGCAATGGGACCTGGTAGCAATCTCAAGCGATGGCTCACGGATTTGCTGCTGCCTGGTGCAGGACATGGCGAAGCACCTCTGGCAACTGGCCGCGCTCTATGACTGAGCATTATGTTGAGTTACATGCATCCAGTGCATTCAGTTTTCTTGAGGCGGCATCCCAGCCCGAGGCTCTGATCGAGCGCGCGGCAGAACTCAATATGCCGGCCATGGCGCTGCTCGATCGCAACGGCGTATATGGCGCGGCGCGCTTTCACACCGCGGGCAAAAGAACCGGCGTGCGCGCGCACATCGGCGCGGAGATTGCTGTGGAGGGTCTCGGTCAGCGTCTGACTCCGCCCGCATGGCTGCCGCATCAGCATAAAGGCGAACCGGCGCGCATCGCCCTGCTATGTGAATCCCGAACAGGGTACCGCAACCTATGTCAGCTCATCACGCAGTTCAAGATGCGCCAGAGCGGCAAAGCCGAAGGCGCGGCGACGCTGGATGACCTGCGGCAATACAGTGCTGGGCTGATCTGCCTCACCGGCGGCGAGGAAGGTCCGCTTGCTGCGGCACTCACACGCGAAGGAGAACGCGCAGGCCGTGCGACGGTCGAGCAACTTATCGATATCTTCGGCAGAAGCAATGTATATGTGGAAGTGCAGCGGCATCGCGAACGAGAAGAGGAGGCGCGCAATCAGGCCGCCATGCGCATCGCACAATCGCTGCGCCTGCCGCTGGTCGCGACCAATGGCGTACGTTATGCCGTTGAGTACGACCGCGAAATTCTGGATATCTTCACCTGCATTCACAATCATGTGGAACTGGATCAGGCAGGGCGGTTGTTGGCGTTGAACAGCCAGCGTCACCTGCGTTGCGCGCGCGAGATGGGTGCACTGTTTCGCGATGTTTCCGGCGCCGTCGCCAACACCGTTGAGCTTTCTTCGCGACTTGGGTTTGAGTTGAACGATCTGGGCTATGAGTTCCCTCGCTATCCTGTGCCCTACGGCGAAACCATGGATAGTTTTCTGGAGAAACGCGTGGCAGATGGAGTTTCCAGGCGCTATGGAGCTAAGAACAATGCTGCTTTAATGGAACGCGTGAAAAAGCAGGTCGCGCATGAGTTGGCTCTGATTGCGCGTCTCGGATTCGCAGGATACTTTCTTATCGTCTGGGATATTATCTGCTTCTGCAAAGCCAACGGCATTCTGGTGCAGGGACGCGGCAGCGCAGCGAACTCGGCGGTCTGTTATGCGCTTGAGATTACGGCGATCGATCCTGTTGGCATGGAGCTGTTATTCGAGCGATTCCTCAATGAAAACCGCGGTGAATGGCCCGATATCGACCTCGATCTGCCATCCGAAGACAAACGCGAGCAGGCGATTCAATATATCTATCAACGATATGGAGAGTTAGGTGCGGCGATGACCGCAAACGTAATCACCTATCGCGGCAAGTCGGCGGCGCGCGAGGTGGGCAAGGCGCTAGGCTTCGATCAGGATTCCCTGGGGCGTCTGTCGGGCCTGGTGAGCCAATGGGAGTGGCGCGGCAAGAGCGATACCATGGCGCACTCGTTTGAGCATGCGGGCTTTGACGTGAAGCATCCGCGCATCGCCAAGTATCTTGAGTTATCCATGCGATTGCAGGACCTGCCGCGCCACTTAGGGCAGCACTCGGGAGGTATGGTGATCTGCCAGGGGCAGTTGAATTGCGTGGTGCCGCTTGAGCGCGCTTCGATGCCGGGACGCACCGTTGTGCAGTGGGATAAGGAAGATTGTGCCGACCTGGGCATTGTGAAAGTGGATCTGCTCGGTCTGGGCATGATGGCGGTGCTCAAGGATTGCCTGGATCTGGTGCCGCGCCACTATGGAGAAGAGCTGGATCTGGCGCAATTGCCCGAGGATGACGATGTCTATCGCACGCTGCAGCAGGCGGATACGGTAGGCATGTTTCAAGTGGAGAGCCGCGCGCAGATGGCCTCTCTGCCGCGTAACTATCCCACGCGGTTTTATGATCTGGTCGTGCAGGTAGCCATCATTCGGCCAGGGCCGATTGTGGGCAAGATGATGCACCCATACATGCGCCGGCGCCAGGGTAGGGAAGAGGTGACGTATCCGCATCCATCGCTCGAGCCGGTTCTGCGGCGGACTCTGGGAGTGCCGCTGTTTCAGGAGCAGCTGTTACGCATTGCGATGACGGTTGCCAACTTTACGGGTTCAGAAGCGGAAGAGTTGCGTAGAGCAGTCGGCATGCGGCGATCGTGGGAGCGAATGAAGAATCTGGAAGGCAAGCTGCGCGCCGGAATGACTTCCAACGGAATCGATGCAAAGACGCAGGACAACATCGTTGAAAACATCAGTTCCTTTGCGCTGTATGGATTTCCAGAGTCGCACGCTGCCAGCTTTGCGCTGATCGCATATGCTTCGGCCTATCTTAAGGTGAAGTATCTGGCGGCATTTACCTGCGCCCTCCTGAACAACCAGCCGATGGGCTTCTATATGCCGGCGGTGCTGGTGAAAGACTCGCAGCGCCATGGCCTGCGCTTCAAGCCGATCGATGTGCAGGTGTCGGAATGGCCATGCACGATAGAACGTGAGGGTGATGGCCAGTTAGCGTTGCGCATGGGGCTGAGTTATGCCAAGGGTTTGCGATCCCAATCCGCGCAGGCGCTTGTTACATCGCGCACGCAGCATGGTCGTTTTCAATCCGCGGAGGAACTTGCGCAACGCGTACCTCTGCTCAATCGTAAGGAACTGACGCTTCTGGCGCGCATTGGCGCGCTCAATGCGATGGATGGCGTTGCGCATCGGCGCGACGCCCTGTGGCAGGTAGAGCGGGCTGGCCGTCCGGAGGGCCCGCTGCTGACAGGAAGTATGGAAACACTGCGCGAAGATGCGGAGTTACAACCGCTGGCGCAGATGAATATCGATGAGCGGCTGGTAGCGGACTACGCGGGCACAGGACTTACGGTTGGCAAGCATCCCATGTCCTATCGGCGCGCGGAACTGCGCCGTCAGCAAGTGTTATCGGCTGCCGAGCTGCGCCATTGCCGGGATGGCGAGTACGTCCGTACCGCTGGGTGCGTCATCGCGCGGCAGCGGCCGGGAACAGCCAAGGGATTTGTGTTCCTTTCGATGGAAGATGAGACCGGCATTGCCAATGTGATCGTTACGCCGGACTTCTATGAGAAGGAGCGTGTGCTTGTCTCGCGCGGCAGGTTCCTGCTGGTGGAAGGCATCCTGCAAAATCAGGACACCGTGATTCATGTGAAGGCGATGCGGCTCACCGCTCTGTATGACGGCGCACTTAGCAT
>Ga0302319_10013495_pt1 | contig 15320 bp, 18 predicted proteins | sample Bog_T0_2_FD_203319 | JGI IMG/M metagenome (GOLD analysis project Ga0302319, IMG submission 203319) | Peat permafrost microbial communities from Stordalen Mire near Abisko, Sweden - Bog_T0_2 | ecosystem: Environmental > Terrestrial > Soil > Wetlands > Peat | place: Sweden: Abisko, Stordalen Mire... | reverse complement strand
CTGTATCCATTGGCAAGGGCCAGCCAGAAATTAGCCACCGGGCCGTATCCATTGGCCCGGAGGGCCAGCCAGAAATTAGCCAGCGGGCCGTATCCATTGGCAAGGGCCAGCCAGAAATTAGCCAGCGGGCCGTATCCATTGGCCCGGAGGGCCAGCCAGAAATTAGCCGGGGGTGAAGCCCGCCCCAGCGGGCGGAACCCCCGGACCCCAGCGCACCGACCCACGCCCCGGCAGGGGCGGCTGAACTAATTCATCAAACTTCCGTGACACCACACTAACGTCCCATGAAAGTCCTCATCACCGGCGGCGCAGGTTTTATAGGCAGTCACCTTGTGGAGTACTTCCAACGGAAGGCTGAGGTGCGGGTGCTGGATAACCTGCGATCGGGGTTTCGAGCGAACCTTGCGGGGTTGGAGTGCGAGTTTATCGAGGCGTCGATCATGGACCGTGAGGCGGTTCGGGCGGCGATGGACGGTGTGGATTATGTTTTCCACCTCGCGGCGATGATCTCCGTGCCTGAGTCGATGGAAAACCCGGTGGGATGCACGGAGATCAATACTGTGGGGACGCTGATCGTGCTGGAGGAGGCGGCGCGCGCGGGGGTGAAGAAATTGAGCCTGGGCAGCTCGGCGGCGGTGTATGGGAATAACCCTACGGTGCCGAAGCGCGAGGAGATGATCCCGGAGCCGGCGAGCCCCTATGCGATCAGCAAACTGGACGGCGAATATTATTGCGCGCTGTTCACCGCCACCGGGCGGCTGGCGACAGTGGCGCTCAGGTATTTCAACGTATTCGGTCCGCGCCAAAACCCCGCGAGCGCATACGCGGCGGCAGTGCCGATTTTTGTTCAGCGGGCGCTCCGCAACGAGCCAATCACCATCCATGGGGACGGGATGCAGACGCGGGATTTCATCTCCGTGCGGGACATCGCCAGGGCGAACGCGTTCTTCGTGACTGAGTCGCGCCAGACCGGCGTGTTCAACGTGGCGCGGGGCGGGTCGCTCTCGATCCGCGACCTTGCCGAGCGGATTGTGAGCCTGACCGGGTCGGCCTCCGAGATTGTGCATGGGCCGGCGAGGGCGGGGGATGTGCGGCATTCGACCGCAAGCCTGGACAGGCTCTCAGGCGCGGGGTTTACGGCGGGGCTGGATTTCGACACGGCGCTGAGCGAGACGATTGCGTCATGCCGGGCGGAGGCAACCTCCGGCAAGGGGTCGAGCGATTAAGTAAATATGCTCATGGCAACGACCCTGAAAACGCGCCCGCTCGGCAACTCGGACCTCCACATCACCCCCATTGGCTTTGGCGCTTGGGCCATCGGGGGAGGGGAGTGGCAATTTGGGTGGGGGAAGCAGGAGGACGAGGAGTCCATCGGGGCGATCCATCGGGCGCTCGAGCTGGGGATCAATTGGATCGACACGGCGGCGGTGTATGGGCTGGGGCGGTCGGAGGAGGTTGTGGCCCGCGCCGTGGCGGATTGGCCGGACCGGAAGCCGTATATTTTCACGAAGTGCGGGATGGTGTGGGATGAGAACCGGAAGGTTGATTACTCGCTCAAGGCGGAGTCCGTGCGGCGGGAATGCGAGGCAAGCCTGCGGAGGTTGCGGGTGGAGACGATTGACCTTTACCAGGTGCATTGGCCGGCGGACGACCTGGCGGAGACGGAGGAAGGGTGGCGGGAATTGGCCAGTTTGCAGCGCGAGGGGAAGGTTCGGTGGATCGGGGCCAGCAATTTCAACCTGGATGAATTGCAGGCGGTGCAACACATCGCGCCGGTGACATCGCTGCAGCCGCCGTTTTCGCTGATCCGGCGGGAGGCGGAGATCGAGCTGCTGCCGTATTGCCAGTCGCAGAACATCGGGGTGATTTGTTACTCGCCGATGGGGTCGGGGCTGCTGACGGGGGCGATGACACGGGAGCGGATCGCGAATTTACCGGTGAACGATTGGCGGACTCGGAGCCCGGAGTTTCAGGAGCCAAAGCTCTCGCGGAATCTCCACATTGCGCAAAGGCTGAGGGAGATCGGCCAGCGGCATGGACGCTCCGCGGGGGAGGCGGCAATTGCGTGGGTGCTTCAGCATTCCGCGGTGACCGGGGCGATCGTGGGGGCGCGGAATGCGAAGCAGGTGGAGGGGAATATAGGCGCGGCGGAACTGAGGCTGGCGGGGATGGAGATGGATGAGCTGGGGACGATTTAACGTCCCGATAAACCCAAGGGCAGATCGGCGCGCTACGCCCCGCGCGCCTCGATATCGTCCACCTTGGCGAGGCGGCGGAGGTGGCGCTCCTCGCCGGAGAATGTGGCGGTGAGAAAGGCTTTCACCAGCTCGCGGGCGAGTTCCACGCCGACGATGCGGGCGCCCAGGCAGAGGACGTTCATGTTATCATGCTCTACGGCCTGGTGAGCGGAGTAGGTGTCGTGGCAGAGGCAGGCGCGGACGCCGTGGACCTTGTTCGCGGCGATGGCAGCGCCGACGCCGGAGCCGCAGATAATGATGCCGCGGTCCACCTCGCCTTTCTGAACGGCGTCCCCTACCTTGCGGGCGTAATCGGGGTAGTCGTCGGGCTTTGCGCCGTCATGCGTGCCAAAGTCGATGATCGTGTGGCCCTCTTTTTCGAGGTCACTGATGATGGTCTCGTTGAGAGGGTAGCCGCCGTGATCGGCGCCGACTGCGATTTTCATGGGTGTGATCCCGGGTTCTAGCCGCCCACCTCGGCGCGGGCCTCGGCGGCCAGGGCGGTCGAGAGGTAGCGCTCGCCGGTCGAGCAGGCGACGGTGACGATGGTTTTGCCCTTGTTCTCGGGGCGTTTGGCCAGCTCGATCGCGGCCCAGACATTGGCGCCTGTGGAGATGCCGGCAAGGATGCCTTCCTCCTTCGCGAGGCGGCGGGCCATGGCGAAAGCATCGTCATTAGTGACCTGGATGCACTCGGTGATTTGGTCATGGCCCTGGTCGTCCTTCAGGTGGAGATTGTTGGGGACGAAACCGGCGCCGGTGCCCTGGATTTTGTGAGGGCCGGGCTTTACGGGCTGGCCGGCGAGTGTCTGCGAGATGACGGGGGAGTCCTTGGGCTCGACGGCAACGGCCTGGAACGAGGGTTTGCGTGGTTTGATGACCTCGACGCAGCCGGAAATGGTGCCGCCGGTGCCAACCGCGGAGACGAGGATATCGACGGCGCCGTCGGTGTCCGCCCAGATTTCCTCGGCAGTGGTCTTGCGGTGGATGGCTGGGTTGGCGGGGTTGTTGAACTGCTGGGGCATCCACGCATTGGGGGTGTTTTTGACAATGTCCTCGGCGCGGGCGATGGCGCCTTTCATCCCTTCGGCGCCCGGGGTGAGGACCAGCTTGGCGCCGAGCATGGCGAGGAGGGTGCGGCGCTCGAGAGACATCGTTTCAGGCATCGTGAGGATGAGCTTGTAGCCGCGGGCGGCGCATACGAAGGCAAGAGCGATGCCGGTGTTGCCGCTGGTGGGCTCGACGATGACAGTGTCCTTCGTCACGTGGCCATCCTTCTCGGCCGCGTCGATCATGGCCATGCCGATACGGTCTTTCACGCTGCCGAGGGGGTTGAAAAACTCGCACTTGAGGAGAATCGTGGCGTCGAGGCCCTGGGTGACGCGGTTGAGTTTGACGAGGGGGGTCCGGCCCACGGTCTCGATGATGTCGTTGTAAATTTTGCCCATGTCTTTGAGGAGAGGTTGGTTATGGATTTTTTTGGGAAGCGTGATTCACGATTTATGGAAGAGAAACGCTTCTACACACGCGCACGGTCGCACGCAAGGGCGATATCCGGGGGTAAGGCGGGCGGGCGGGACCGGCAGCGGGGTCGCACGCGAAAAGCTTTGCCAAATGCGCCGGAAACCGCGCATTTTCCCCCCCGAACATACAACCCCTGAACCGGCAACCTCATCAAGACCTATGGCGGACCTTCTCGACGCATCAGAAATCAAGCAGGAGATCAAACGCACCCCCGAGTGGGACCTCCTGAAAAACAAGTCCATCGAACGCACCTTCGAGTTCGACGATTTCACGCAGGCCATCGACTTCGTGAACGCGGTGGCGGAGATCGCGGAGGAGGAGGAGCATCACCCGGAGATCGAGGTGAAGTACAACAAGGTGCGGCTGGTGCTCTCGACTCACAGCGAGGGAGGGCTTACCGAGACCGACTTTGACGTGGCGGAGAAGATCGACACACTCTCCGAGTGACGCGGAGGCAAATGCTGGCGGCGATGGCCGTGGCGATCTGGTGTGTCCTGATCGCCTGGCTCATCCACTGGCGCAGCGCGCCGCCGCCGCCACCGGCCATCAATATCCCGGGCGGAGCGGCGTCGCCGGCGGGCGGGTAGGGTTGAAGGGAGGGCTGGAAAGCCGCTGGCCGCGGCAGTAACATGCTTCGATGACCGAGGCGCGCGCGATTTATCCGGGCCGGTTGTGGATTGTCGGGGCGGCGGTGTTACTGGCTTTGCTCCTTGTCTGCCTGCTGCTCAGGCGGGGGAACGTCGCGGCGATAGGGCAGAGGGCGGTTGATAAGACTCAGGACGCCTCGGGATCGGGGACGGTCGCATTGTCAGCGGCGGAAAAGGCGCGGCGGGCGGCGATTGCTGCGCTGGGGCCGATACACGAGAAGGGGATCAACGGCGCGGATCTGTATGGTGAGGCGCTGGCGCTTTATGCGAAATTGTCGGATGGCGATAAGGCTGTTCTCGGACGTCGCTATGAAAAGCATGATCCGGCGGTGGACGCGGCTTTGGCGGCGAGGATTGAGCCGATCATGGAGCTGCTGCGCAAGGCGCGGAAGGCGCCGTATGTGGATTGGGGATTTGAGCCGGTAAAACCATGGACAGACGTGAGTGAGCGTTTCAAACATGAGCAGAGCATTGCGAATCTTGCGCTTTGGGACGCAGGGTATCAGTTTCAAACCGATCCCGATGCCGCGGTGAGTGATCTTGCGGCGATGGAGGCATTCTCCCGCAGCCAGGCGGACAGCATCCAGGGGCTTGAGGTTGAGCGCGAGATTAACGGTAGCGGCGTGCGCTTGCTCGCGGAAAACGCGACAATTATTACGGCGGATTCAGCGCCGGATATCACGGCGATTGTCAACGCCTCCGCAGTAGAAGGATCCTATCAGGCCGCGATGGATAATCTGGCTTGGAACGCGGGCCAACTGGCTGCTGAATATCCGAAGACTCCCGAGGGGCAAGCGGGCGTATTCGATGATCTTGAAAAGTATGATGGAGTCCCGGCAGATGCTGTCGTACCGGCTCTTGAGTGGATGGGCAAAACGGCGACCGGCTTGGGGGCAACGATCACTGAGACGGATGCGCAATATCAGCAATGGCGCGCTCAGCAACGGGCCTCGACGGAGTCGCAGCAGTTCGCGGATGCCATTCTTGGTAATTGTGACAACCAGCGGGGCGAGGAGCAGGCGGCGATAGTGGGAGGGGCGATGCTGCAAGCAGGCATTGCAATCGAGCAAGGGGATCAGACGCAGTTTCAATCCATTGTCGATCCGGTGACCGGGAAGCCGTTTGGCTATACACAAACGAAAACCGGGTTTCAGTTGGGTTCGGCGCTTCAACTGAACGGCGGGCCTGTGACCCTCGATTTTCCCGCACCGGCGGGCAAGTGAGGGCGGCCCAAGCCGTTTTCGCCCACTACGAGGGCAAGAACTGGCTGCAATAAAGCACATCGGCACATTGACGACCGGCGCGAGGCATGGCCTTCTATGTCTGGCAGCCGCGCTGTCCGCCCGATGAAAATCACCCTCTTTGTTCCCTGCTTCATGAATGCGATGTATCCGCAGGCGGCGATGAGCATGGTGAAAATCTTCGAGCGGCTGGGGCACAGCGTGGATTACCACGAGGAGCTCTTTTGTTGCGGGCAGCCGGCGTTTAACGCGGGGTATTGGGACGAGGCGCGGACGGTGGCGGGGCCGGTGGTGGAGAAGCTGGCGGGGGATGATGCGGATGCGATCGTCATTGGGTCCGGGTCGTGCGGGGCGATGCTGAAGGTTTTCTACCGCGATCTCTTTGCGAGTACCCGGCTGGCGGCGGATGCCATCGCGGTGGGTGACCGCACCTGGGAGTTCTCGGATTTCCTGGTCTCGAAGCTTGGCGTCACGGATGTGGGGGCTTCGTTCCCGGCGAAGGTGACATTCCATGACGGCTGCCACGGCCTTCGGGAGTTGAAGGTGAAGCAGCAGCCGCGGCGGCTGCTCGAGAAGGTGCGCGGGCTGGAGCTCATTGAGATGCGGGACTCGGAGACGTGCTGCGGATTCGGCGGCACGTTTTCGGCAAAATTCCCCGCGATCTCGACAGCGATGGGGGAGGTCAAGTGCGCATCCGCGCATGAGACCGAGGCGGAGTACATCGTCTCGAATGACTCGAGCTGCCTCATGCAGATCCAGGGGATACTCGACCGCCAGCGGAATCCCCGGCAGCTCAAGCCGCTGAAGACGCTTCATCTCGCGGAGGTTCTCGTCCGCCAATAGCCCACGCGCCGATGTCCACAGGCTCGACATTTTCACAGCAGTTCAAGTCCGACGCAAAGCGCGTGGCGGGCGACTTGCGACATCGCGGTCTGATCCAGGCCGCGCTGCGGAAATACGAGGCGGCGCGCGATTTGCAGAAGTCATCGTACCAGGATTGGCAGGGAGCCCGGCAGAGCGCGGCCGAGCGGAAATGGGAGGCGATCAATCATCTCGACGAGTACCTCGAGTCCCTCGCGGCGAAGCTCGAGGAGCGCGGGACGAAGGTGCATTGGGCCACCACCGCGGCGCAGGCGCGCGATATCATTCTCGGGATCGTGCGGGAGAAAGGGGCGCGGTCGATCATCAAGTCCAAGGCGATGACGGCGGAGGAAATCCATCTCAACGAAGCGCTGGAGAAGGCGGGGTTCAGCGTCGTCGAGAGCGACCTCGGGGAGTACATTGTCCAGCTTCGCAACGAGGCGCCGTACCACATTGTTTTCCCGGCGATGCATCTTACGCGCGGGGAGATCAGCGCATTGTTTGCGGAGAAACTTGGGAGCGCGCCGACTGAGAACCCGGAGGACCTGACGATGATCGCGCGGGGGATTCTGCGGGACAAATACATCAGCGCGGATGTCGGGATCACGGGCGCCAACTTCGCGGTGGCCGAGACCGGGATGATCTCGATCACGGAAAACGAGGGGAACGCGCGGCTGACGGCGGCGCTGCCCCGGACGATGATCACCCTGATGGGGATCGAGAAGATCGTGCCGAAGCTGGCCGATCTCGCGCTTTTTCTCCCGATGCTGGCCACGGCGGGCGCGGGGCAGGCGCTCACGGGCTATAACTCCATGTACGGCGGTCCGCGGCAACCGGGCGAATGCGACGGGCCGGAGGAGTATCACGTGGTGCTGATCGACAACCGGCGGACAGAGCTCCTGGCGGACCCGGAGCAGCGCGACGCGCTCCATTGCATCCGCTGCGGCGCATGCCTCAACGTGTGCCCCATATACCGCAATGTGGGCGGGCATACTTATGGCACCACGTATTCCGGGCCGGTGGGTTCCGTCATCACTCCGCACCTGCGCGGGCTCCAGGAGTGGAAGCATCTTTCGCAGGCTTCGTCGCTGTGCGGGGCATGCACGGAGGCGTGCCCGGTGAAGATTGATCTTCATCATCATCTGTTGCAAAACCGGCGGAATGCCATGGAAGCCAAGCCGGTGTGGTGGGAGAAATTCGCTTTTCGCGTGTTTGGTTTCCTGGCCACGCGGCCCGGGCTGCTGGTCAAGTTGATGCCGATGGGGCGCTTCGCGCAAAAATTCCACGGGCTGGTCATGGGCGGGCCGCTGGACCCGGCGCGCGCCTGGACGGAAACGCGCGACCTGCCGCCGATCGCGCGGCGTTCGTTCACCAATCTCTGGCGGGCGAAAGTGGCGACCGAGCGGCAGAAGGGAAACGGGCGATGAACAGCGAGAAGGAAAACATCCTGCGGCGGGTCCGCGAGGCGCTCACAGTGCCGGCTCCCCACCCGGGCCACCACGAGGCGGAGGGGCAGGAACTGGAGGGCTATAGCCCCGGCATATCCCACTGGCTTCCGCCGGTGCATGCCGGGTTCAATGCCCAGGCGGAACTTTTCAGCCGAAACTCGGCGCAGTTGAGAACGACCTTTCACCTGCTTGAGAATGAGGCTGCGGCCCTGGCCACCCTGTCCGAACTGGCCCGCGCGGAAGGGTGGGAGCGTGTAGCCGCCCATGGCGACGGGGCGCGCGGCCCGGCCACCCGGGCCATGGTCACCGCGCTGGCGCTGCCGGTGACGTGGACCGACACGGGCTACGATGTGCGCGAGATGGAACGGTGCGACGCGGGGATCACCGAGTGCGACGCACTGGTCGCCCAGACCGGGAGCGTGCTTGTCACCTCGAGGAGCGCAGGCGGACGGGCGCTGTCAGTGCTGCCGCCGCATCATGTGGTGCTCGCCCGCCGGGACCAGCTTCTCGCGGACCTGCCGGCGGCGTTTGAACTGATCGAGCGCGCGTACGGCGGCGCCTACCCAAGTTTCATCGGTTTCATCACCGGCCCGAGCCGGACCGGGGATATCGAGCGGATACTGGTACTGGGCGCTCATGGGCCTAAAAAGCTAACCATTCTGTGCTGGTGATAAATTCCCGGTTGCCGAAGGCGGGTTCTCCCCGCGCAAATCTCCCTTGCTAAACCCCGTGCGTATCCCTATCCAAAAAACGCGATATGAAGAAAATTGAGGCGATCATCAAGCCATTCAAAATGGAGGACGTCAAGGAGGCGCTCTCGGAGATCGGCATTGAGGGGATGACCGTCAGCGAAGTCAAGGGCTTCGGGCGCCAGAAGGGACACACCGAGATTTACCGCGGGAGCGAGTACACTGTCGATTTTCTGCCGAAAGTGAAATTCGAGATCGTCCTTACGGACGACCGGGTCGCCAAGGCGGTGGAGACCATTGTGAACGCGGCCAAAACGGGCAAGATAGGGGACGGCAAGGTGTTCGTGCTGCCGATAGAGGAAGCTGTCCGAATTCGCACCGAGGAACATGGCGACCTCGCCATCTAACCCCGGCTCACAGCTTAATCCCGCGCCATGACCTTCTATCTCCAAATCCTTGTCCTTGCCATCATCCAGGGGGCGGCGGAACTGCTCCCGGTTTCCAGTTCCGCGCATGTCATAGTGGCCGAGAGGTTGATGGGCCTCGAACCATCCAGCCCGGCGATGACCATGCTGCTGGTGATGCTGCACACGGGGACCATGTTCGCGGTCATTGTATATTTCTGGAATAGCTGGCGGCGCGATTACTTTTCCTCGAGCATCAAGCTGAAGGATTTCGCGATCCAGATCATCGTTGCGACCATCTGCACGGGGGTCGTCGGGTTGGGCCTGAAGATTGTCATCGAGAAGGTATTTATGCGCGGCGCGGCGAAGGCGGAGGTTGAGGACCTTTTCAACAATCTCCCGTTGATCGCCACCGCTCTCATGGCAGTGGGGATACTCATCATCTACTCGGGAACGCGTTCAAAAAGGTCCCGGCAATGGGCAGAGGTTCAGCTTATCCATAGCTGCTGGATCGGCGTTGTGCAGGGGCTGTGCCTGCCGTTTCGCGGCTTTTCGCGGTCCGGGGCCACCATCTCGACCGGGCTGATCCTCAAGGTCTCGAAACAAAAGGCTGAAGAATTCAGCTTCGCGCTGGCCGTCGTGCTTACGCCGGTGCTGATCGCCATGGAGGGGAAGCGGCTGCTGGATGCCAACAAAGCGCCCGGGCAGCATGTGTCGCTGGCGCATCTCATGGCCCCGAGTCTCTTTGGGATGGTGTTCAGCTTTCTTGCCGGGCTCGTGGCGCTCAGGTGGCTCTCGAACTGGCTCGAGGGCGGGCAATGGAAGTACTTTGGCATCTATTGCGTCATCGCTTCCCTCCTCGTGTTCATCCTGCATTTCGGGATGAACGTGTGAGGCTTACGCCTTAGAGCATGCGACAAACTAAACCGAAAGCGCTCTAGAATCGCCGAGGAGCTTGTACTCGAGGCTGTCGGTGAGTGCGAGCCAGCTTGCCTCGATGATGTTGTTTGAGACGCCGACGGTGCCCCAACTGGTTTTGCCATCGGTCGAGGCGATGAGCACGCGGGTTTTTGCGCCGGTGCCAAGCTGGCCGCCGATGATACGGACTTTGTAATCCTCGAGGCGTACGTCGTCGATCTGCGGATAGAATGGGCGGAGGGCCTTGCGCAATGCGGCATCGAGGGCGTTCACGGGGCCGTCGCCCTCGGCAACCGTGTACTCGTCCACGTCATTGACGCGGAGCTTGACCGTGGCCTCGCAGGTATCGCACGAGCCTGAGCCGGAGCGCCTGTAAGTGGTGTGATACTCGATCAATTCCCACATGGGCCGATGATGCTGGAGCACCTTCTGGATGAGGAGCGAGAGCGATGCCTCGGCGGCCTCGAACTCATACCCCTGGTTCTCGAGATTTTTCACCCGGTCGAGAATTTCCGTGACCTCTGGCGTTCCCTTCTTGAGGTCGAAACCGAGCGATGCGGCCTTGACCAGGATGTTGCTCTGGCCGGACATGTCCGAGATGACGATGTTCTGCCGGTTGCCGACCATGGAGGGGTCCACGTGCTCGTAAGTGCGGGCGAGCTTCTGTACGGCGTGGACATGCAGGCCGCCTTTGTGCGTGAAAGCGGCGGAGCCGACAAATGGAGCGCGGATGTCATGCACGACGTTTGCCATTTCATCCACAAAGAGGGATAGCTCCCGAAGTTTCGAGAGATCGACATCGATGGGGATGCCCATCTTTAGCTGAAGATTCGGGATCACAGTGATGAGGTTGCAATTGCCTACGCGCTCGCCGTAGCCGTTGATCGTCCCCTGGACCTGCACGGCGCCTGCGCGGATGCCCCCGAGCGCGTTTGCGACACCGAGGCCTGAATCATTATGAGTGTGGATGCCGACGGGGATGCCGAGGTCCTTGACCACGGCGGCGGTGATGCGCTCGATTTCCTCGAGCATCGAGCCGCCATTCGTATCGCAGAGCACGACCATATCGGCGCCGGCATCCCTCGCGGCGATGATGGTGCGCATGGAGTAGGCGGGGTCCTCCTTGTAGCTGTCGAAAAAATGTTCGGCGTCGTAGAGGACCTCGCGGCCATGCTTCTTGAGATGGGCCACCGTGTCCGAGATCATGCTCACGTTTTCATCCAGCGAAACCTGAAATACCTCCGTCACGTGCAGGGACCATGTCTTGCCGACGATGCAGACCGCGGGAGTGCCGGCGTCGAGAAGCGTTTGCACCTGCGGGTCATCCTCGACGGCAAGCTTGCCGCGGCGCGTCATGCCGAATGCGGTGATGCGGGCGTTTTTCCAGGTACGTTTCGCGGCTTCCTCGAAAAAAGCGATATCCTTGGGGTTTGAGCCAGGCCAGCCGCCCTCGATGTAATCGATGCCGAAATCGTCGAGCTTCTCGGCGACGCGAATTTTATCCAGCACGGAAAACGAGATGCCAGTGCCCTGTGTGCCATCGCGCAGGGTGGTGTCGTAGATCGTAACTGGTGATTTTGTCATAAAACGGGAGGTGGAGCCTAGCCGAAGAGGAGGCGAGTTGCAAGGCGGGGTGGACGCAGGCCTTTTTAATCTGTGAAAATCGGGGCCAATCTGCGTGGTATTGGCTCTTGCGCCGTCAACCGATAACCCATGGCCTCTTCCCAAACCGGCACCATTGACTTCTCGAGCTATAAGGCGGTGCGCGACGAAATCGCGCATGAGGATACTCTCATGGGGACGCGGCTCAACTGGTTCCTTGCGTCGCAATCGTTTTTGCTGTCGGCGCTGGCGATTGCGCACGTGAAGGGGGATTCCATGACGCCCAACCCGCGCAATGACTTTTTCTTTCCGCTCATACCGTTGCTGGCCATTGCGAGTTGCATCCTGATCCTGCTTGGGATCATTGGCGGCGCGGCGGCGATCCAGCGGTGGCGGCGGCAGCTTGCCCAGATGATCCGGCAGGACCCGAGCCTGCCCGCGATCGGGCGCGACGTATGGATCATGAATTTCGGCTGGAGCGCGCCGATTCTTCTCCCGGTCATTTTTCTCGTTGCGTGGGCCTACCTGCTGGTGGCGGGGATGGTCTGATCCATTGTCTGCCAGCCGGCGGGGAAACGGTCGGGGAATTTGTCGGTGAGGAAGGCGCGGATAGCGTCGCGGAAGCGCTCCGGGCGGAAGCGCTCGGCGTTCTCCCGACACCGCGACGGGGAGAAGGCCACTTTCTCGAATGCCTCGACGCACTCGGCAAGGCTCTCCGGCGTTTGCTCGTTGAAAAACATGCCGGTCTTGCCCTCGACCACAGTCTCGAGGGCTCCGCCGCCGCGGTAGGCGATGACGGGCCTGCCGGCAGCCTGCGCCTCCACGGCGGTGATTCCAAAATCCTCGAGTTGGGGATGGATGAAAGCCCGGCAGCGCTCGAAATGATCCCGCAGGACAGGGAAGGGCTGGCGGCCGAGGAACTCGATGTTCGGCTTTGCGCGGGCGCGAAGGGCGGCGCTTTCCGAGCCATCGCCGATGATCACGAGGCGCTTGCCGGATTGATTGAAGGCGTCGATGGCGAGGTCCACGCGCTTGTACGCGACTAGCTCGGTTACTATGAGGTAAAAGTCCTGGGCGGGCAGGCCGGACTGGAACGCATCCACATCCACAGGGGGATAAATCACCGTTGCATCGCGCCCGTAGGCGTCCTGGATGCGCTGCTCGATGAATTTGGAATTCGCGATGAAGTGCGTCACCCGGTGCGCGGCGGCGCGATCAAACGCGCGGACATAGGGGGTGACGGCCTTGAAGACCATCCTGCCGACCGGACCGAGGCCGCCGGTCTGGCGGAGATAGGTTTCCTGCATCTCCCAAAGGTAGCGCGGCGGGGAGTGGCAATAGCAGACGTGCGGGACTTGGTCCGAGCGGGAAACCCCCTTGATGACGCTGGCATCCGAGCTGAAGAGGAATCCGACCTTGCGGCTGACTTGCAGCTTTCGCACCGCGAGGGGGAAGAGGGGCAGCATGGACTTGTAGCGCAGGGGGCCATGCGGGAGGCGATGGATGATGGAATGCTCGAGGTGGTGTGTGCGGATCACGTCGCTGAGCTTCGAGCGAATCGAGACGAGCGTGTAAATCGTGGCGCCGGGAAAGAGGAGGCAGAGTTGCTCGAGGACTTTCTCGCCGCCCCGCATATTGACCAGCCAGTGATGAGCCAGCGCGATGCGTTGATTTCCCGTCATGATGTGACCTTCCGCGAGGTGGCGCGAGTCAGGCAAACATTTTCCCGGGCGCCGGTTGAAAAAATAATCGGCCCGCGGTCAAACCCACGTGGTGATTACATTGCCGGCACCGTCCTTGAACCGCCGGCCGAGAAGGAGGCCGCAATCGTAAATGGCCCAGAAAACAGGGATGGCGACGAGCAGGACGGGGAGTGGATGGATCTGGTGCGAGGTGGCCCAGTCGAGATAGTCGTCGAGGGATTGGATCGAGAATATGCCGGTCAGGTCGCGTTGCATCAGGATGGCCCCGACCGAGAAGAGCACCAACTGGACGAGACCGGTGACGATGCGACCGGCATAGATCCGATGGAGGCCGATGAAACCGACGGTGCCGGCCAGGATCAGCGCCGGCAGGATCCGCTTCTTGCTCATGCGGCTTTACGGACGCGTCAATACGCGGCCTGGGCGCCGCGGATATTCTTGCGCTGAATCCATGGCATCAGGCCGCGGAGACGGTCGCCCACCTTCTCGATGGGGTGGACCTCGCCCTGCTTGAGGAGTTGGGTGTAGCGCTTGCGGCCGGTCTTTGACTCGGCGATCCATTCCTTTGCGAATTTGCCGCTCTGGATATCCTTGAGGGCGCCTTTCATGCGCTTTTTGACCGACTTGTCCACGATCTTGGGGCCGACGAGGACATCGCCCCATTTCGCGGTTTCGGAGATCGAGAAGCGCATTCCGCTGATGCCGGCCTCGTTGATGAGATCAACGATGAGTTTCAACTCGTGGAGGCACTCGAAGTAGGCCATCTCGGGCTGATAGCCGGCCTCGACGAGCGTCTCGTAGCCGGCCTGGATGAGGGCGGTCACGCCACCGCAGAGGACGGTCTGCTCGCCGAAGAGATCGGTCTCCGTCTCCTCCTTAAATGTCGTCTCGATGACGCCGCCGCGCGTGCCGCCGATGCCCTTGGCCCATGCGAGCGCGGTCTTTTTGGCCTTTTTGCTGGGGTTCTGGTAAATGGCGATGAGGGATGGGACACCCTTGCCCTCGGTGAACTGGCGGCGGACGATGTGGCCGGGACCTTTCGGGGCGACCATGATCACGTCCACATTCGCGGGCGGGACGACCGTCTTGAAATGGATCGCGAAGCCGTGCGAGAAGAGGAGCGTCTTGCCCTTCGTGAGGTGGGGCGCGATGTCGGCCTCGTACATGGCGGCGATTTTTGTGTCGGGAACGGCGACGAAGATTACGTCCCCGCGCTTCACGGCCTCCGCGGTGTCAACGACCTCGAATCCTTTTTCCTCGGCCACCTTGCGGGATTTGCTGCCCGGGTAGAGGCCGATGATTACCTTTACGCCGCTGTCCTTGAGGTTGAGCGCGTGGGCGTGGCCCTGCGAGCCGAAGCCGATCACGGCGGCGGTTTTGCCTTTTAGGGGTTCGAGGGTTGCGTCTTTGTCGGTGTAGATTTTGGCGGGCATGGTGTTGCTGGATTTATAATTGCTAATTTCGGATTGCTGATTGGGGGGCGCGATTGCGGATCTGTCACGCGAGGGATCACTCTTTGCGGGCGAGGGCGACGCGGCCGGTGCGGGTGAGGTCGCGGACGCCGAAGGGCTCCATCAACATGAGGAATTTGTCGATCTTGCTCTCGTCGCCGGTGATCTCGATGGAGACATTGCGGTGCTGAACGTCGATGATCTTGGCGCGGAAAATGTCGCAGATTTGCATGATCTCGGCGCGGGTTTTCGAGTCCACGTTCACGCGGACGAGAAGGAGCTCGCGGTCCACGTATTCGCCTTCGCGGAAATCCTGGATTTCAATGATCTCGACGAGCTTGTTGAGCTGCTTGACCACCTGGTCGAGCACGGTGTCATCGCCACGGACCACAATGGTCATGCGGGAGGTGCTGGGGTCGAGGGTGGGTCCGACGTTGAGCGTGTCGATATTGAAGCCGCGACCGCTGAACATGCCGGCGATGCGGGTGAGGACGCCGAACTTGTTTTCGACCAGCACGGAGATGGTATGACGCATGGAAAAGGGGGGAGATGTTCGCCGAATCGGCGGGGAGGTCAAACGCAAAAAAGGCGGGGGT
>Ga0302319_10013494_pt1 | contig 15320 bp, 10 predicted proteins | sample Bog_T0_2_FD_203319 | JGI IMG/M metagenome (GOLD analysis project Ga0302319, IMG submission 203319) | Peat permafrost microbial communities from Stordalen Mire near Abisko, Sweden - Bog_T0_2 | ecosystem: Environmental > Terrestrial > Soil > Wetlands > Peat | place: Sweden: Abisko, Stordalen Mire... | reverse complement strand
TTAGCCATCGCGACGATGAATCGCGTGGGTTTGCCATGCCGCAAAGTAAAAGATATCTCCGTCTAGGAAAACAATTTCGAGATCGCGGAAGTTTCAAGCCGAAATTTGGGGAGAAGGACTGTATCTTTCCACGGAGTGATTCATGACTCGCTTAACCGGCAAGCAACGTCCATCTGTCGTGGAAAAATTAGGTCATTAGTCGGCGTTGCGCGAATGCGGCTGCCTCCTGGTCGGTCCAGGACGCTGCGTCCCTGGCCCGGGCGAGAATTTCAGCGGAAGACAGCCCGGCCTGCAAAAGCAGTTTCAACTGGTCGTGCGTGTACCTTTCGGTTGGCTCCATCATTTCACCGCTGCGGGCAAATCCAGCGTCGACGAACCCCATCAGCAGGGCTGCTTCGGTCAAACGCTGTTCCAACGCGGCGATTACCCCCCACTGCATCAGAGCGAGGCGGAGTAGAAATGATCCCGCCGCGCGCAACCAGGGAAATATTTCCGTCGCTGTTGCACGGGCTTCAGAAACCCTGCCCTGCGCGAGCAAATATGCGGTGACGTTGTATCGCATGGTGTTGACGTATTCTGGCCAGCTTGCGTTACGAAGATCGTTGACGACTTCGAGCGACAATTCGATCGCGCGGTCGGTATTTCCGATCTGGAACTCAAGTTCGGCTAGGTGGCCGGTGATCGCCCGTTCATATTCATGATCCCCGACGGCTCTGGCATATGTCAGAACGGCCTCATAGCGTCGTTTTGCCTCAACGCAGTCGCCGAGATACCGTGCGCTTTGGCCGAGAAGGGTGTCGATGTCGCACATGTCCTTGCGGCGGTCCTGGCGCTGAAAAAGCGCGTGCGCTTCGAGTAAGGCGTCCGTGGCTTCCTCATGCCGGCCAAATTTTGCTTGCAGCCTGCCTAGAAGCCTCAGCGCATCGGCAAGTCTTCGCTCTCCCGTCCGGCGGTATAGCTCGACCGCCCGTTGGCAGCGGGATAGGGCAAGTGAGCGATCGGCGGTGTGCAAAAGGCCGGCGGACGTGTAGTAGACCCAGGCCGCTGCGTTCGGCGCTGTATCGTCGCAGATCAGATCGACGGCTTGCTCCATGTAGCTTTTGGATTCTTGGTATAGCGAGAATTGTAGGATTGTGACCGCTGCCGGCGCGAAGGCGATGGCCTGGTTTCGGCGGGAGGGGTCCGCCAGCATCCAATCCATGGCCTTCCTTATGTTGCTGGTCTCCAGCAGGTAGCGGCCCTTCGACCCCTGCTGGTGTAGCGAATAGCTTGCAGAAAGACCGCGTTCAAGCAAGGCCGCAAAAAAATTTGCATGGAATTCTTCGATACGCTGGGATTCGCCGCTGCCTTCCAGCTTTTCAACGGCGAACTGGCGCAAGGTTTCGAGCAGACGATAACGCGGTGGCTCATCGAGCTCGACGTTGACCAGTGATTTTTCGATCAGCTGACCCAACACATCCATCGTCTCCCAATCGTCCATCTCGTTTGCGCCAGCTACGACAACCATGGCATCGAGCGAGAAACTACCTGCGAACGCGCCAAGTCTGCGGAAAACCTTCGCTTCGGTTTCATCGAGTAGTCCGTGGCTCCAGTCCAGCGTATCGCGCAGCGTGAGGTGGCGCGCATCACGCCGTCTCTGCGGAAATTTCAGAAGGTCCAACAACTCATCCAGACGCGTGCATAGACCCTCAACACCAAACATTGGCAATCGCGCGGCCGCCATTTCCAAGGCCAGTGGCACCCCTTCCAACCTCCTGCATATTTTGGAGACACTGGCGACGTTCGTATCGGAAAGCTGGAAGTCATAGGATACGGCACGGCAGCGTGCCACGAAGAGGGCGACCGCGCCAAAGTCGGCAATCTCGTTTTCGCCTGCCGGTGGAACGGTGAGCGGGCTGACCTGAAAAACTTGCTCAGGGGCGATTCGTAACGTCTCTCTGCTGGTCGCGAGCACGAAGAGTGGCGGCGCTTTTGCCAGCAGTGTCTCGGCTAGTACGGCGGTGGCTTCAACCAGATGCTCGCAGTTGTCGAAGATCACGAGGCTTGGTCGTTTCGCCAACGCGGGGGCCAGCGTTTCTAGGGCGGTGGCCTGGTCCCTGACAGTCACGCCGATGACCGCACCTAGTGCCGATGCCACCAATGCCGGATTGGTGAGAGGGGCAAGATCCACAAGCCAAACCCCACCCGGAAGGTTTGGAAGGAGTTGTCTTCCCAGTTCGATCGCCAGCCGGGTCTTGCCGATTCCGCCGATGCCAGTCAGGGTGACCATGCGATTCGACTGCATCAGCCGCTGCAAGCTGGACAGTTCCTCGCTACGACCGATGAAAGCTGTCAGAGCTTGTGGCAGATTGCTGCCTGGCATGGACGACGGACTGGGGCGGTTTTCCCGGCCAGTCAAGGAGGCCGTTGTTTCCTGTCCCCCGCCTGTTGCACCAACGTCGATATCGGCAACGAACGCGTAGCCGCGACCAGAAACATTGGCCAGATATTGCACACCGTCTTCGCCATCGCCGAGAGCGCGGCGCAAGCCGGACATATGGACGCGCAGGGTGCTGTCATCCACCGCCATTCCGGGCCAGACACGGGCCATTAGCTCGGCCTTGCCAACGATATTTCCAGGCCGCTCCGCCAGGACAAGTAGAATATCAAGTGCCCGGGCGCCGAGTTTGATGGGAATGCCATCTTTCTCCAGACGACGTTCGCGTGGGAACAGCCAGAACGGACCGAAAGTTACGGCGCCGCCACTGGAAAGTTCATTCGGCGCACCCATAGCATGTCGTCCTTTCATTTCATTCATCGACAAAGCAGATTAGCGTCGTAAAATTGATCTGAGCCAGCTCGGCGGCTTTATCATCGGTTGTGGGACTAGGCCGGGCGAAGGAGCGGGGTGCTCATTCAGCGGAATCTTGCAAATGGAGCAAACGGCGCTCGACGAATGCCGCGGCTTCTTGGTCGGTCCATGACGCACCTTCAACCGTCAGCGCCTGCAGTTTTGCGGCGGGAAGAGCCGCAGTCAAGAGAGCTTTCAGGTGGTCGTCAGTACGCTTTTCGGTCGGCTCCTTGACCTCACCGCCGCGCTCAAAGCGATCATCGACAAAACCCGCTAGCAGAGCCGCATCGGTGAAGTGGCCTTCCAAAGCAGCGATGAGGGCCCACAACATGATGGAAACTCGAAACTCGAAGCCACCAACTTGTTTGGACAAGGCAAAAAATTCTTGCGCATATGAGCGTGCCGCCCCCGCGTCAGCTTGCGCCAGCAAATAAGCGGCCAGATTTGCTAAAGCGGAGGATAGGAATGTGCCTTGAGGATCCCGTCTCACGCCATCTACAACGGCGGTTCCCATCTCTATCGCGCGGTCGAAATTGCCGATCTGGAATTCTAGTTCCGCAAGAATAAGTAGCAAAAATAGCTCATAATTACTGTCTTTGTTCGCTCGTGCAAGCTCCATTGCGGCCTCATAATGACGTTTCGCACGCTCTATATCGCCGAGGTTGCGCGCGACATTACCCAATGAGCTTTCAACGAGGATGAGCGGCCCTGACCTATTAATCCGGATCAAGATCGCGCGCGCTTCCATCAGGGCGGCGTTGGCTTCCTCGAATTCACCAAGGTAAGTCGAAATCAGTCCGATTTGGCGCAGCGATTCATATAGGAACGTGCTGTCAGTCCGACGATAGAGCTCCGCGGCGCGCTTGGATAAGGAAAGTGCACGCGGCCGATCGGAAGTGGACCATAGTGTGCCGGCATGGGTAAGTAGCCTGGCCAGGTCGTTGGTCGAGGTGGCCTCATCTTCAAGCAGCAACGCTTGATCGACATAGCGCCGCGCTTGGTAGAAGGACTTGTAGTATAGAATGGGAATCGCGGCTCCGGTCATGGCAATTGCGCGTTGGCGACGCGATGGGTCGGCAAACGCCCAGTCTAGAGCGGCGTGGATGTTATCCCGTTCAACCAAGTACCGCGTCCGCAACTCGGCCTTTTGCGCGATGTCATGTGTCTCCTCGACCGACTCTATTAGCCGTGAGAAGAAGTTTGCATGCCGCTCGGCGTTGGCAGCCGCTTCTCCGCTGGCATTCAATTTCTCAATGGCGAAAACGCGAAGCGTGTCGAGCAGACGATAGCGGGGTGGCTCAACCGGCTCGACTATAACGAGGGATTTATCAATCAGCCGGCCGAGCGCATCCATCGTATCCCACTCATCCTCCCCGGCCGCGTGAGCCACGGCGACGGCGGCTTGAAGGGAGAAACTGCCAGCGAAACTGGCAAGCCTGCGAAAAACCCGAGCTTCGGTATCGTCCAAGAGCCCATGGCTCCATTCCAGCATGGCGCGCAATGAAGAATGACGGGGATCACCTTGGCTCTTCCTAGACTTTAACAGATGAAGGGGCGCGGCCAGACGCTCGAGCAATCCTTTCACACCGAACATTGGCAGGCGGGCCGCCGCCATCTCCAGAGCGAGCGGCACGCCTTCGAGGCGCCGACAGATTTCTGCCACGCCATTGGCATTGGCTTCGGACAGCCTAAACCCATGCTCAACGGTTTGGCAGCGCGCCACAAAAAGCGCGACCGCGCCGAAGCTGGCAATTCCCATTTCGCCGGACGGCGGCACGGCAAGTGCCTTAATATGAAAAACCTGTTCGCCTGCGATGCGCATGGTCTCTCGGCTGGTGGCAACGACGGCGAGGTTTGGCGCTCGCGTCAGCAACCCCTCAGTTAGCGCGGCGATGGCGTCAATCAGATGTTCGCAATTATCGAAGATCAGCAGGGTCGGATGCTTGGCAAGCGCGTCAGCCAGGGCATCCGCGGCCGTCTCCAAATCCCGAACAGGCGCGCCGATTGTCGCGCCAACCGCCGTTGAGACCAAAGCGGGATTGGAAAGCGGGGCAAAGTCAACCAGCCAGACACCGCCTGGAAATTCCGGCTGGAGTTGCCGGCCCAGTTCGACCGCCAGCCGTGTCTTGCCGATGCCCCCCATACCGGCGAGGGTGACCATGCGGTCTGTCTGCATGAGCTTTTGCAACTCGGCCAGTTCGTTGCTTCGGCCGATGAGCGGTGTGAGACCATGCGGTAGGTTGCTCGGACAGCCGGGGGGAGGCTCGGCGCCAAGGTCTCCGGCGCCGTTCGCTGCAGCCTGATTCGTCGTGCCAAGGCTAGTACCGCTGACATCAGAAACAAAAGCGTATCCTCTGCCCGAAACATTGGTCAGGTAGTCTGCGCCCGCTTCGCTTTTCCCCAATACCTGTCGCAAGCCGGCCATGTGGACGCGCAATGTGCTTTCATCGACGGTCAATCCGGGCCATACGCGCGCCATCAGGGCCGCCTTGCTGACAACAGTCCCGGGCTGCTCGATCAGAACCAGAAGCACGTCAAGCGCCCTGTCGCCGAGCCTTACAGGAACACCGCCCTTCTCCAGCCGGCGTTCCCGTGGAAATAAACGAAACGGACCGAACGATACGGAGTCTGAATCAGGCATCAAGGTCTGCACGAACATAACCGGAGCTCCTCCGTGCTGCGCGAGCACATCTGTTAACACAATTTTCCGGGTTCTATTCAAGAATCCTTTCAAAAACGCACGGTCGTAAAAGCGAAAAGGCGGGGAAGTCTGTCGGCAGGCCCAACGCAAGGATTGTGGCAACCCTGATTGCCGCTTTCAGAGTGAAAAAAACTGCAATTTGGCAAACGTTCCCAAAAAACCCAGAAAAGCCATGCTATATCGTTAGGCCTGGAGTTCCTGGAGGTCGTGTGACGTTCGAGACGACTTCATTTTCGGAGGCCGGCGGTTTTTCGTTTGGTCCGTTTCGATTTCTTCAGCGAGAACGTCGGCTGGAGAAGGACGGGGTTCCTGTCAAGCTGGTTGCCCGGGCCCTCGATATTCTACTGGCGCTTGCAGAGACTGCCGGCGAGGTCGTCAGCAAGAATGACCTGCTTGAGCGGCTGTGGCCCGGGTTGCCGGTGGACGACAGGCTTCTGTGCGATCACATGACAGCGCTCCGCAAGGCGCTCGGCGACGGCACTGCGGGTGCGCGCTACATCGCGAATGTTGCGGGCCGCGGGTATGCTCTTGTTGCGGAGACTGTAAATCCGCCGGCCAGCAATTTCCAGTTGCCACCAATCTGGGCAAGGTACGTTGAACCGTAAACGCCGGCTGCTAGGCCGACGAACCTGCCGCACCCCACGGCCCGGCTGATCGGCCGGGAGAACGAACTGACCGCATTGGCCGGCATTCGCCCGATTTGAACCCCATCGAAAAGCTCTTCGCCAGAATCAAACACTGTCTGCGAGACGCCCAGGCAAGAGCAAGAGATGCCGATTCAAAAGCCATCGCAAAAGTGTTAGCAACCGTCATGCCACAGGAGTGCAATAAGTGCTTCATAAGCGTCTGGTATGAGCGAATCTAAAATCACATTGCTCTAGCTGCTTAAACCTCGCAATTCGCCACGCACGACCCCGATAATCGTGCGCAGCAAAAGGCCAAAGATCACAATGGTCACCACAAACAGGATCCCGCGGGCCACAATGTCTGCGGCCCAACCTGGCCGCGCAGCAGCGAATTTAACCGCGCTGACGGCGCAAGCAGCCAAGGGAAAACTCACGGCCCACCAGGACACCTTGAACGGGCAGCATGTCATGAGATGGCGCAACCGCCGTGCGAGCACGGCGAGAAGAAAGAGTGTCACCATAAAGAGCGATTCAGCAAATAGATCGACATGGCCGGTAGTGGCGACATAGGCCGAAAAGCCGACCGCGGCCGGCGCGATCAGGATCATCAGAGAGGGCAGAAGCACATCCGGAATGGGCGGCTCAAATACCAGCCGCGAAAAAATGAGCGTGAATAGCGGCATGGCAAAAAATAGTCCCACCGCCAGGCCCAGCACCATGACTGCGTGCATTTCCGGCCATGCGAGCGACGGAACCGCCAGCGGAACGTCGAGCATCCCCACGACCGGAACGATCCAAGCGGGCGTCGCGTGGACGATCTGCTGGCGGTCGCTCATCCATCGATGCACGATGATCCAGGCGAACAGCACCATCGAACACGCGCCGATCGCCCACATGATTCGCGCCAGGCAAAGATCGCGGGGCGAGAGAACGATGGGCAGTAGCAGCAGGCTGACGGGGATCGTTCCGAATAGATTGCCGGCGATTGGATGCCTGAATTCCGACAGCACGGCCTGGGGGGCATTGAACAACTTGCTGAGATAGCCGATTCCAAGCAGGGCAAAGGCGGCGATGGCGGTCCACCCCAGTGTGTCCGAAATCCAGACCGGCATACCGAAATTATCGTATGCCAGGCGCCAGGCGATGCTAAGGCCAGCCAACCCCATGACCGCGCCAAAGAAAGACACGGGGAGATAATCGAGTTTGTACCAAGCCGCGCGGACCTGAACCATCACTGCTTCACTCATGCCGGAAATGCCTCCTCAAGCAGGGTCTGGGCCGGTACGAGGCGAGCCGCAATCTCCCCCGGCGCACTTGGGCCGCCAACGTTGCTGCCACCGGATTGCAGCATAATTGCACAACGTCCTCGGGGTCCTCCCGCACCAGCACCGGCACTGGCAAGTCAAGCGCCGCGGCCGGCGCCGCCAGCATGACGGGCGTTCTGGCCTTCGGGTGACCGTAGATGATGACGAACGTGTTCGCCATGACAAATCCCTCAGGTCGCGCCGCCGCGGCGTGATCGATACGGGCAAAAATCCTTATACCTGCCGTTTCGATAGTGTGCTTAAGCCTTTCCAACATCCCCGAGACGTTGGGTGTGCTGGCGAGGGTCCTCATCGGCCAAACGCTGCCGCACGTGATGGGCCCCGGCCGCCGAGGGTCGCGGATAGGTGGGTCGGCGGACGATGCGCCTCACGCCACTGATTCGGGGTTTGGCCGACCAGCTTCTTGAAAACAGTTGTGAAATGGGCCTGCGTTTGAAACCCGGTATTAAAAGCGGTGTCCATCAGACTGGCATTCGAAGCCAGCAGCATATCCTGCGCCTTCTCGATCCGTCGGCGGAGCACAAAATCATGCGGCCGAAGGCCGGTGGCGGCACGAAACTGCGCGGCGAAGTACATCCGCGTCAGGCCAGCCGATTCAGCCAAAGCTGGCAATGTGATCGGCTCAGCAATGTTGGCGTCGATATAATCGAGGGCCCGTTTCAATCGCCATTTGGGAAGTGGCGGAATTTTGGGGTTATCTCCCGTCTTCTTTGGTTGTCGGTGTGCGAGGATTAGCTGCGCGGCGACGGCCAGGGAAACGCCTTCGATATAAAGCTGCGCGACCGCCGGCCCCCCGGGTGGAATGTTGGCCAGCGAACGGATCAATGGCTCGACTGTGGCGCAGCGTTGGAACTGGGGTGGGAATCTTGGCGGATCGGATGCGCCGGAGATTCCGAGTTCCTCGCAACATTGCGCCATCAGACTTTTGGGCAGGAACAGATGGATGAAGTCGCAGGGGGACCGAAAGGTCGCGCTGACCGGTTCGCCGGGGCTGGTGACGTGCGACATGCCAGAGGCAATGTCGCCACTATGGATGGCGCCGCCCGCCACCGAGATGGACGCATTTGTCCGCCGCATGGCGAGAGCCACCGTATAATGGTCCGGTAAAGCGGTAGCGTGGGTGTCGCGCGATCCACAGCCAGGGTCAGTCCAGCGTGACGCAAGCCCTTTTGGCTGGTGGGACATAAAAATTTCGAGCATCGGCGGCCGGCGCCATGCCCGTTCGCGCGGGATGCCAGTGGGCGCCTCATCATCGCCGTCTATGCCAGCCGGGAGGAGACAAGTCATCAAACCGCTGGAACTGGCGGGAACCGATATCGAGGGCATCGCGTCAATCTCCTCTATTTGGGGCCGGTGGCACGACAAGTGGCCATCCAAGGAGAATGGCGGAACTGACGCCTATTGGCTTGTTGCACTTTGCGAAAAAACGTTAAAAGGCGTTTGAACCTATCAAGGCACGCGGTCCTTACTCGCGCTTAGCTGTGCATGCGAGGCCAGAAAATACCACCTAAGATTTTACAATTTGCGAGCTAACATAAAAATTTTCGTTTAAGCGGTCCGATATGCAAATCATGCGTGCTCAATCGAAATGAGGACTGATCCGTGTTATAAGATCGAAAACTTCCGTCGCCGATGGGGAGAATCCTGCATGAGAGTTACTGACCTTGAGTGGACGCCATAGAGAAAAGCTAGTTTTCACGTTTGGGCCGTTCCGGTTGTTGACCGCGGAACGCCGACTTGATCGGCATGGCGCGCCCGTCAAGATCGGTGCGCGAGGGTTGGATATTTTGATCGCTCTTGTGCTGCGGGCGGGCGAAGTGGTGCCTAAGAATGAACTGATGGAAGAGGTTTGGCCAGACCAAATTCTGGACGATAGCGCTTTGCGCGTGCACATTGCCGCCCTGCGCAAGCTGCTTGGTGATGCCGACGATGGCACACATTATGTCGCCAACGTATCCGGCCGCGGCTACAGCTTTGTCGCGCCAGTCGGCGTCGAACAGCTACCCGAAGAGACCGAGAACTTCGGCGTGACGCCGGCGCGCGGGAAAAAAAATCGTGCCAGCTTGCCTCCCCTCGGAAGAGTGATTGGTCGTGATGACGCTCTGAATGCGCTCGGCGCGCTGCTTTTGAATCATAGGTTAGTTACGATCCTTGGCCCCGGCGGTATGGGCAAGACGACGGTGGCTGTGGCGGCGGGGCACGCATTGCGGGCGGCGTTTGACGGGCATGTTGTCTTCTTGAACCTGAGCATCCTCGACGATCCGGCCATCGTGGCGAGCGAACTTGCTCAGATTCTAGGGGTCATTCCGCGGCGAATAGACATGCTTTCGGCCATCATCGCCTATCTGCGCGACAAACGCATGATGCTAATCCTAGATGGCTGCGAGCGCTTACTTGAGGCTGTCGCAACGCTCGCCCGCAGTATCTTGGCCGGCGCCGCCGGCGTGGTCATTTTGGCAACCAGCCGAGAGGCCCTCGGTCTGGCTTCGGAACAGATACTCAGCCTGCCGCCGCTAACCTGGCCTGCAGATCATCACGGTCTGAACGCGGTAACCGCGATGACTTATCCAGCTGTGGAGCTTTTCGTGCGACGCGCTCAGGCCACTTCGAATGCATTTGCGTTTCACGATACGCACGCTCCGATCGTCGCGCGCATATGCCGCAAGGTAGATGGCATACCGCTTGCCATCGAACTTGTGGCTTCCCGGATTTACGTTCACGGGTTGGTGGAGACCGAGAAACTGCTTGAGAGCCGAATCCAACTTTATTGGCGGGGGCATCGTACAGCGCCAAAGCGCCATCAGACTTTAGCCGCAATGATCGATTGGACATATAGTCTTCTTTCAGAGTCTAAACAGACGTTGTTACGTCAACTCGGTGTATTTTCCGGATCTTTTGGATTGCAATCAGTCCACCAAATCGTGCAAGGAGAAAAGATTAAAGCTTTTGATATAGATGAGCTTTTTGCTTCGCTTATATCGAAATCACTGGTTCAGAGAGACCTTTCAAGCCACAATGTGCGCTTTTACTTGCTCGATACGACGAGGGCCTTTGCGCTCGAAAAGCTTATTGAATACGGTGAGCTTGGTCAGGCACAAGCTCGCCATGCGGCATTCGATAGCGAAATGTTTGGAGCGGCCATAGATGAGGACGATGGCGCGTTCGAAGAAGTCCAGCAGGAGAAATTTTCTCAAGATGTCCACCAGATACGGTCCGCTTTGGAGTGGGCGTTTTCGGAAGCGGGAAATAAAGATCTTGGGATCATTTTAGCGGCGGCTTCGGTCCGCCGGTTTATGAAACTTTCCCTGATTAGCGAAAGCCAGTCGTGGGCCAGGAGGGCGCTCATTTGGTTTAACGGAAACATTCATCATGGACGTGCTGGAATGCGCCTGCAAAGCACATTCGCAATGTCGTCATTGCAATTACAGGGTAATCTAGCCGATGTGCTAATGGCGCTCTCGAAGGCGTTTGAGATAGCCGAGCAGCAAAATGACCTATGGGAGCAGTTGTGGCTCCTTGGGGGACTTCATGTTTTTAAGATGCAACAGTCTGATGTTCAGGGTGCGCTTGAATTTGCGAGAAGAGCTGAAATCGTCGCTGAAATGCTTGCTGTTCCGCTAGCTATGTCGTTGGCAAAGTGGATACTCGGTGCTTGTCTACATATTAACGGCGATTTTCTTGAATCAGAGCGGTATTTTATAGACGCAAAAGCAAGTCCTCCGCCAATCTTTTTCAGTATGGCCGCCGGATTCGGTTTTGATTTCCGCGTTCCAGCGCTTTGTGGTCATGCGAGAAATCTTCTATACGTTGCCAACATCGAAGCCGCGGTTTCCGCCGCACATATGACCATTGCCGAGATGGATAGAATGGGAGATCCCTTATCGCTTGCCTTCGCCCTCGCTTGGCTGACCTCGATTTTTCTTTGGACGGGCGATTGGTTGCAAGCGGAATCCATGATTGATCGGCTTACGTCCCTTTCCGAGGAATATTTATTGCTACCATACAGGGCGGCTGGCGACGGTCTTAGGGGCGAGTTGGATTTCAGGCGTGGCAACGTTAATGAGGGAGTTGAAAAGCTATTCGCTTGGTCAGAAGGTCCTGCCCAAAATCGATTTCCGCTCCATGACATTGTCGCTTTGACAACTCTGGCCGAGGCGCTAACCGCCGCCGGAAGGATGGATGAAGCTCAACTTAGAATCAATCAAGCCGTGGCCATGGCGGAGTCGTCTGGCTGTTTGTTTCATTGGCCAGAGATTTTGCGTGTCAAAGCATTAATAATGGAATTGTCGGCCGAGGCCGACCAATCGAAAGTGGAAGCGTTATTTTGGCAATCGATCTCAGCCGCGCGAAGGCAAGCCGCAGTGTTTTGGGAGATGCGAACCTCCATAAGTCTTGTAGCATTTGAATGCAGGCGAAAGGGGCCTTCTGCCGCGAAGATAACGTATCTCCTCTGCCTGAAGAAACATGAAAAGAAAATTGGAATATTCGGTTTCCTTAAAGAAACAAAGATTGTCACCGATATCAATCAGGAAGGTAACGGCTGAACGAGATGATCCCACATGACCCATACCATTGTTGCCGTTTGCGCAAACTTTAATTTTGCGCAACGAATGTTAGAAGATCCGCATTTAATTGATCTTTATTCGTGGCGAACAAACCGTGCGGTGCGCCAGGATAAATTTTCAACACGCTGCCGGCCACGATCTTGTGCGACAGAATCGCCGAGTCGTCAATCGGGACAATTTGGTCGTCGCTGCCGTGTATGATCAGCGTCGGACGGTCGATCTTCTTCAGGTCCTCCGTCAGATCGGTCTCTGAAAAAGCCTTGATGCAGTCGTAGGCGCCTTTGGTGCCGGCTTGCATGGACCATAGCCAGAAGGAATCTCGCACGCCCTTCGAAATGGTTGAGCCAGGACGATTGGCACCATAGAAGGGTGCGCTGAGATCCTCGTAGAATTGCGAGCGGTCAGTCGTCACGCCCATGCGTATGCCATCGAAGACCGAAAGCGGCAGCCCGCCTGGATTGCTTGGCGTTTTCAGCATCAGCGGCGGAATGGCGCCGATTAGAACGACGCGCGAGACTCTGGCGGTGCCGTGGCGGCCAATGTAGCGAGTCACCTCGCCGCCGCCGGTGGAATGGCCGACAAGCACGGCGTCATGCAGGTCGAGGGCGTCGATGACGGCCGCAAGATCGTCGGCATATGTGTCGAGGTTGTTGCCCTCCCAGCTCTGGGTCGAACGGCCGTGGCCGCGGCGGTCGTGCGCGATGGTCCGATAACCGTGCATTCCCAGAAACATCATCTGATCATCCCAGACATCCGCTTGCAGCGGCCAGCCATGAGAAAACACGATGGGCTGGCCTGAACCCCAGTCCTTGTAGAATATTTCTGTGCCGTCACCGGTGGCCACGCGGCCACCGCCGCTGGTTTTAACCGTGTAGGGCGCATGCCATCCGCCGGGGCGTGACGACTCGGTCGCGGTTGCGGCGTCGCTGCCGCCGATCATAGCGCGCGTGGCGGCGCCTAGGCCGGCACCAGTGCGGAGCATGGCGCGGCGTGATGCGCCAACGTCACCTGTTTGGCTGTCACTGGTTGGTTCGCTTCCGAGTTTTGCGTGCTGAGGCAAGGTATTCTCCCGAGGGCTGCGACTAGCTTTGGATTTAGACGCTCTAGCTGATATGCGCGCCGGCGCGTTGCGCCCGTGCCGGATACATTGCGAATCTGCATGTTGCTTGCGCCCAGCCTTGCCATTCGCAAATGCGGTGGCTGTAGCTTGCGAGCGCAAACCTACGCACCAAGTAGAGGCGTGAATAATCAGGAGAATGCGATGAAGATTGGAATCGTGGGTGCCGGTGCGGTGGGGGCGGCTGCGGCGATGGCGATTGTGGTCGGCGGCCGCGCGCGAGAGCTGGTGATCGTCAATCGTAACAGGCATAGGGCCAGAGCCATTGCGACGGACATGCGCTATGGCGCGCCGCTTTCCCCAGTCGTCGACATTTGGGACGGCGACTACGAAGATCTGGCCAGCGCCAAACTCGTCATTCTCACCGCGGGCGTCAATGAAAAAACCGGTGGCGCAACGGACCGTAACGATCCGCAAGGGCGGCTGCGGCTATTGGATGCCAATGTGAAGATTTTCTCGGAGGTGGTGCCACGGATAGCCCAGTCGGTGCCGGCGGCGCCGATCATGGTCCTGACAGATCCGCCTGAACCACTGATCGATGCCGCAAGGCATTTCGCCGGTCATGAAAAGGTTTTTGGCACCAGCACCTTTCTGGACAGCTTGCGCTTCCGGGTTCACCTAGCCAGTCGCCTGGGAGTTGCCCCAGCCAGCGTGGACGCAAACGTGATCGGAGAACATGGCACGTCGAGTGTATTTTTATGGTCGTCGGCGAGCGTCGGCGGCGCGCCAGTGCGTGAGGTACTGGCGGCGCGGGGTATCAGTTTCAACGAATTCTGCGCGGAATTGGAAAAGGAGGTCCGCCAGGCGAACATCACGATCATCGAGGGGATCGGCGCCAGCCAGTACGGCGTGGGCATGGTGGCCGCGCGCATGGCCAGCATGGTGCTGCGCGATGAACGCGCCGTCTGCCCAGCCGGGGCCTACACGGCGCGCTATGATGTGACGCTGTCGCTGCCGCGAGTCATCGGTTGCGATGGCGCGACCGAGGTGATCTGGCCCGCCATGTCCAAGATGGAGGAGCATGCTTTGGAGCGCAGCGCCGATACGATACGAAAGGCCGTGCAAGGGAGCTTGGGATCTTACCTCAGATGACAATTACGTCGTTAAAAACGCCGGAGTTTTCGCGCTACCTAGGTTGGTAGGGGAATAAATTCCTGATCGTCATGAGGCACGAGGCCGAATTTCCCAGTTTTCCAATCTTCTTTGGCCTGCTCGATACGATCCTTTGATGAGCTTACGAAATTCCACCAGATATGGCGCGGTCCGTCGAGTGGCTCGCCGCCGGCAATGATAAATCGCGTGTCGCTGATCGCACGAACGGTGATATGATCGCCGGGCCGGAAGATGAGAAGTTTCCATTCGGGGAAAACTTCGCCGGCGATTTCGACCTCGCCGCTCAGGATGTAGATCGAGCGCTCGGCGTGGTCGTCGGGTAATTTCAGGCTTTTGCCGGCCTGCAGCGCCGCATCGACGTACAAGGTTTGAGAGAAAACTTGAACCGGCGACGCCGCACCGTAAGCGCTGCCCGCGATCACCCGCACATGTACGCCCGTGTCGGTCAGCAGCGGCAGGCTGGCACCGTCGTGGTGAAAAAATGCCGGCGCCGATTCCTCGAACAATTTTGGCAGGGCAACCCAGCTTTGCACCCCGGTCATTTGCCGCGCCGACCGGCGCGAATCAGCCGAGGATCGCTCGGAATGCGCGATGCCTCTTCCGGCTGTCATCCAGTTCACGTCGCCGGGCACGATGTCTTGCGCGCTGCCCAGCGTGTCGCGGTGGAAAATCGAGCCATCGATGATATAGGTGACGGTCGCGAGGCCAATATGCGGGTGCGGGCGCACATCCACGCCCTGGCCGCGCTCAAATCGCGCCGGTCCCATGTGGTCGAGGAAGACGAAGGGCCCGACCATGCGCCGCTTGATGCTGGGCAGAGCGCGGCGCACGCGAAAGCCGCCAAGATCCTTGACGCTGGGCTCAACCACGATAGCGGCGGCGCCGAACGGGTCAGGATTTGTGTCGGTCAGCCAGGACATTTTTGTAGAGTATCGCGCATCCGGCCCGGCACCAAGTCTTGCATATGAGGGACGAGCCCCGCCGTCCGGTCAGTCGTTGCACGCGGATATGTTGCGCGTTGATTCGAACAAAAACCAGGTGCG
>Ga0302319_10013493_pt1 | contig 15321 bp, 18 predicted proteins | sample Bog_T0_2_FD_203319 | JGI IMG/M metagenome (GOLD analysis project Ga0302319, IMG submission 203319) | Peat permafrost microbial communities from Stordalen Mire near Abisko, Sweden - Bog_T0_2 | ecosystem: Environmental > Terrestrial > Soil > Wetlands > Peat | place: Sweden: Abisko, Stordalen Mire... | reverse complement strand
TCATCCAGCCAACGGATTGTTTTTTTATAACTCACATTCGCCTCAGCAAAGTTGGGATTTTTAGAAAGTTCTTTTCTATATGATGTCCCACAAGTAGCGCAAGAGCTAAGTGATATAACGAAGATTCCTAAAACCAAGACACTAAATCCTTTAATATATTCATTCATAATATTCTCCTTTTATAAAATCGGCCTACTCGACCTTGTATCATAGAATCACCAGACAAGTTAGAACTAAGAGGCCTCTTTTAGGCTGTTCTTGAAGGAATTCCGGGACTTTCAGGATTTCAATATCTTGAACAATTTTAAGAGCCATTTCGAGCCTTGTTTTAAGGGTTTGAAGATTTTTTCGCCATGAAAAATCTTAAGAATTAAGTTGGGGAGAAAATATACCTATATATAAGTAATGTTGTCCCCAAAAACACAATACTTATCACTCCCATAATAAGAATTAATAAAAATATCGCTCTTAAAAATTTGATCATAGCGCTATGCCAGCTGAACATATTAATTCAATCTACTTATTTACTTAGGAAAATATATGTGTACTGTATTCTAGGAAATTGGAAGAAAATATTCAATTATACCAAGGTGTATAAAGAGGAAATCGCTTGGGAATTAAAACTCATTGAATTGCAGGCAAATTATCGATAATTCCCATGATAACAAATTGGATTAGTGATAAAAAATACATGGATGTCTCCATACACTTAAAATCTCTGAAACATTCTCCTAACAATGATGTATTGTGTTAATCTATTTTCCTATGCAAGAACGACTGATCGAACTTGAACGCAAGATCTCTTACCAGGATAAACTCCTTCAGGAATTGAATGAGGTGATTTTTGCTATGAGCAAACGTCTCGACCAACTTGAATCCCGACAAAAAGCCTTGAACGATCGGTTGGCTAACGGGAACATTGTCAAACACCTAGAGGACGAAACCCCTCCGCCGCATTATTGAAAAAAAAACAGGTATTGCCCAGTGACTCCACCCTATGTCACTTCTTTACCCAAAATTTATACATCGGGATGGCGCTTAAGGCCAACATCAATAGAATCAATACCACATAGTTAGCATGTAATAATTGAGGAAAATATTTAGAAAGAATGATCCCGAAGACTACACAGGCCCATTTGACCTGACCAATATCAATCACATTCAATTTGCCTAATCTCTTATTCAAATTTACCAACATTCTAACCCCCTTTATCCCTCTACCCAACTTACCTTAATCCCCTATCCCTGAGCGCAAGGACCGAGATATTTTCCTGTTACCTTAGTTTCTGTTGTCATTGCATTACCTGTGAGCACCTTAACCGAACCATCCATAGCTTCTCCTGAAAACTCATAGTGACCATTAATCGTAACTTGAACGCCTGACATGTCACAATTTAACGAATAATCCACGGTGCTGCCAGATCTTGTAAACTGAGGGTCTGGACAACCAGGGATTTTTCTTAAATTCTCTATAGTATTTTTAGTAACACAGACCGTTTCATTATTCGAACCTTGCATTGTTGCAATGCCCGTTTGCCCATCATATTGCATACTGCCAGTATCAACAGATCCCTGAGGCGAACCAGGTACTTGAACTTGAGAATTACTAGAAGAAAATATTGCCCAACTACCTTCTTTAATTGAATCATCAGCGAAAGCAATGACATTTAATAAAACTACAACTAAAATAAACAAAAATACAGCTAATATGTTCTTTTTCATGATACTCCTTTAGTTACATTCTTTGTGAGTAAAAATCGACCGCACAGAAAATTTAAATCTCCAACTATAAATCTGCTGTTCGACACATCCATGCCTTATTACTCCAGATACTTTCAGTAATTTGATAAACCATGCCATTTTCAAAATGTATTTCATAGATTGAGGGATGTTGTATACTTGCCTGATTATAATTTGAATAAAACAAATCACCATCTGGTGAATTTCCCGTAGGTTTACCCCAGGCGCTTAAAACCTGCTCTTTTGTCATGCCTACTTGAATTGCTTTATATGCTGGATTTATATTGCTTTTTGCTAAGGTTAGTATGTTGGTCTTTTCAACAGTCCTGTCAAAACTTGGCGTACCAATATTAGGGCCATTCCAACAACAACCATTCAATAAAGCTAATAATACCCAATACAATGCCAGAGGTATCTTTTTCATCTCTTTATCTCCCCAACTCATCCCAATACTCCAAAATCAACTAAGGCAAAACTTCATTCATCTTGATCAATTATAGGTTTCGTAAAATTTAAAACTAACAATGGAACATCTTGTGTTAAAAGAGGAGCAAAAGCAACAATAGGTGCTATAAATATGACTACTTGTAATCAGTTATTTTTTTATCACATTTAGGATATTTCATATCACACCGAACGCACCATTTCCCAAAAACAAAAAAGCCCTTCCAACCCAATAAGGCTGAAAAAGCTCAGGCTATTCAATAAAATTGAAATACCATTCTAGAATATTACCACCCCTAACTTTTATGTCAATGCCTCTGCCCCTTTGAAAATCTATTCTACTAATACTCAGCCTATGGCGGGAAATATCCAACAACCCCCTCATGGGCGTAGCCCACTAAAATACCCTAAAACAATCCTCCAAAATTATTGGATAAAGTCAGAAATAAACGGGATGATCCTATTCTTATTTTCTTCAAATAGTTTTATTAAGTCCCAATCATACTTGAAATATGAATTGTCTCAAAGAGCTTAGGCAATGGGTTATGGTCAAATAAAGACATCCTATAAAGGGTCAAGTTAAAAAATAGGTTGTCAAAGAGCAGTAAAACGTTCTTTTTTAAGCAGGCATAAAAACACGCGACGGATTATAAAATTCGCCAGATTTAAGCATACTTAAGCAAAGATGAGCTAATTTTTTTGCGACGTAAATTAATGCTTGTTTGGCAGTTTTGCCTTGGGAGACTTTACGGTCATAAAGACTCTTGAACTCAGCGTTATGTTTTAAGCAAGCGACAGCTGAGATGTAAAGAGCTCGACGAATATAGTTAGGCCCGCGATTGGAGATGATGTTATCGTGGCGTGTTTCACCGGATTCGTAGATTTGTGGGAAGAATCCAATGTATCCGATGAAGCTTTTGCCGTCTGGGTAGGCGCTTCCATCAGCACCAACGACTGAGAGTATGGCAGCTAAAGTTTTAGGACCTACACCAGGAATAGAGAGTAAGTTAGCTCCTGGGAAGCTCATGGCATCATCAGGGTTTTGAGGAGACAAAATATCTTCCATTCTTTTGTCAAGTTGAGCAATTGAATGAAGAAGAGTCTCAACGTGAGTAAGCAATATGTTTAGATTCATACCGCGAGCATCTTTAGCACGGCCAGAATAAATTGAGTTTTGGGCAGTTTCGAGAAGATTTTTGATTTCAGTGATATTAAGGTTGTTGCCTTTGATGTGACGGACGATTTTTTCAATGTTCTTTGATTTAGCCTCGGCCAAATGTTTCACGGTCGGATAGGCCTTGAGAATGGCCAGGGATGCGACGCCAAAAGGATTTTTGATGGCAGTTTTCTCGTATTCTGGGAATAGTAGGCCTAATAATGCTTGGGCTTGCCGTTCAAAGTTCTGGCGATTGGTTACCAGTTGATGTCTGAGTTTGACGATTTCGCGTAGGATTTGAATCGTTTCTTCGGGGATATAGCTGGCGGCATATTCGCCGGAACGTAACAAGCCCGCTATAACATAGGCGTCAATGTCGTCAGTCTTGGCCTTGATGCGCAGGGCTTCGCGGAATTTGTTGGTCTGGTGTGGATTAAGGACAATGACTTTGAATTTTTGTTCAGTCATGAAGCAATAAATATTCTCCCACCAGATGCTGGTGGCTTCTATACCGATGAGAAGATTATCGGGTTGAAGGTTGAGTTCTTTGAGTCGATCAAGTAGCTGCGTAAAAGCCTGTTGGTTGTTATCAAGTGTAAATGCCTTTGTGGACTTTTCACCGTCGTTGTCCAAAAGGACATAACGGGATGTTGATTTTGACACATCGATGCCGAGGTAGTTCATAGGCGTCCTTTCGAGTAAGTGGTAGTTGTTCTTTTTCAGTAGGGATGGTGTTCCGGCAGTTTCTGACTAAATGTATCCTGGGATATGAATGGTAGATCAGTATCAACTGAACCCCATAGCATCCTTAATAAACATTCCCAGTCAGAACGCAGGAAGCAACAGTCTTTTTTGAATGGTCGGCATTGCCGCCATAAGGAGGCACGCAAGATGTCTCCCTACAGAAATATAAGTTAATTTTATCAGAAATTCCCTCACAGGTGTATCAAGTGAGGATAATACCAGGAGACGAAAATGAAAATTAAAACGGTTATGTTAACAGTCATCGTACTGCTGGGACTCCCCCCTTTTGCTAGGGCACAATCGGCTACAGCCTTTGACTATACCGGGGTTACGGCAAGTGAGAATAACATTGACCTTTACTCACAATGGGTTTCAGGCGAAGCAAACACCCAACTGTGGGCACCCGCTAATGAAATAGGCTTGGCCCAACAGTTCACTATTAGTACTCCAACCAATATATCATCCCTGGAAACCAGCGTGATCTTGAACTTATCCGAGCTAAATCCTGGACAAGGTCCAGAAGGAACATCCATCAATTGGGATCTTGATTCAGGAACATCCTCATCATACGAAGTACATGGGCAGACAATTGATAAACCAGTTCCCCTATTGAGTTCTGTGGTATTGCAATCTAATCCAGAGATTATAGCAGCATACGGCGGGAGTTCCTCGCAAACGCTTACAGAACAATTACCATTCGATGTTGATTTACAACCAGGAACATATTGGATTTCTGAACAGGGTGGTGGCGAAATTCCTGCGACACCTTCCCAAGAGTACATTGATCCACTATCAGGGACAACCCCTGTTCCTGAACCACCAACCTTTTGGCTCTTCCTAATGGCAACGGCCGGATTCGCTTTGTTGAAAAGAAAGATCCTTAGGTTTCGATTACCGGTTATCCACTTTATCTTGGAATGAAATCCATTTTAGGGGTGATTTCTAATATGGTTTCGGCAATTAATTGAGCACATGATTCCAGATCATCCAGGGAACAGGTTTCCACCATGGTGTGCATATAGCGGTTTGGAACGCTGATTAATGCGGTGGCGACCCCTTCACGGCTTAACTGAATAGCTCCTGTGTCTGTCCCATCAGGACGGCCCAGGGATGAAAATTGATAGTGGATCTTTTTGCGTTTGGCCACATCAATGAACATCTTTCCCAGGGCACGGTTGATGGCAGGTCCTGCGTGCAAGACTGGGCCTTTGCCTAAAGCCACTTCACCGACAATGCGTTTGTCAATGCCTGGTGTGTCGGAAGCAAAACCCACATCGACGGCAATACCAACTTGCGGATTAATGCCATACGCACTGGTCTTGGCTCCGCGCAAACCAACTTCTTCCTGAACGGTTGAAACTCCAAAAACGCCCACGTCCTTACGCAATTTTTTAGTACTTAAAATTTTAATCACTTCAGAAACCACAAAAGCTCCTGTTTTATCATCACAACCTTTGGAAGAAAAAATATTATTGCGTAAATCCATATAATTGGGCGCGAAAGAAACAGCATCACCCAGCGCTACAACTTTCAGCGCATCTTCTTTATCTTTAGCCCCGATATCTACCCAAAGTTCTTTGATCTGCACGCTTTTATTGCGGTCGCATTCTTCCATCAAATGAATTGGCTTCTTACCAATAACACCGTCAACCAATCCCTTTTCAGTCTGTACCTTGACCTGACTTCCCGGCAAAACGCCAGAGTCAATCCCCCCCACCGGAACCACGCATAAAAACCCTTCTGTAGTAATATGGCTTATAATAAATCCAATCTCATCACAATGCCCCGCTATCATGATTTTATATTCAGCTTTAGGATTTAAAACAGCAATGGCGTTGCCGTGCACATCCCGCTTGATGGATTGGGCATATTCTTTGGTGCGTTTGACCCAAACATTTTGGCTTGCTTCTTCAAATCCTGAAGGTCCACATTGACTTAAAAAATCTCGTAAAAATTTCTTGGATTCACTGTTCATATAACCTCACATTTATGTGTCATTGCGAGCGAAGCGAAGCAATCTTTTAAGAGATTGCTTCGTCGCCTTCGGCTCCTCGCAATGACACGGTTACGAATAACGCTGTTTAATATAACTTTCCAGAATTTCAATAAATTCTTCCTTGATATGATCGCCTTTTAGAATTTTGTATTCTTTGCCATCCATATAAACAGGCGCGATAGGGTTTTCTGAGGCTCCGGGCAAACTAATGCCAATATCAGCGTGACGGCTCTCGCCGGGGCCGTTCACAACACAGCCCATAACAGCAATTTTCATTTCTTCAATGCCAGGGTATAGCTTTTGCCACAACGGCATTTTTAATTTAATATGGCCATTAATATCCTGAGCTAAATATTGAAAATAGTTGGAACTGGTGCGTCCACAACCAGGGCAACTTGTTACGGACGGTGCAAAATAACGAAACCCCATTGACTGCAAAAGCTCTTTACAAACTTCTACTTCCTTAGAACGAGGAACATTCGGCTGAGGTGTTAAAGATACTCGAATCGTATCACCTATGCCTTGTTGTAATAATATCGAAAGTGCCGCCGCTGAAGATACAGCTCCTTTGATATCCGCCCCTGCCTCTGTCAAGCCCAAATGCAGGGCAAACTCGCATTCACGCGCTAATTTCTGATATACAGCTACCATATCCTGCAATCCTGACATCTTGACACTTAGCACCAATTTTTCTTTGGGGAGACCCAGTTTAAGAGCATATTCGGCTGAACGCAAGGCACTTTGCACCATGGCATGCCTGGTCACCTCGCTAAAATCTTTAGGATGGGATGATTTTGCGTTAGCATCCATCAATTCGGTTAACAATTCCTGATCCAATGAACCCCAATTAACCCCGATGCGAACTGCTTTGCCATTATCAACTGCAATTTTAACAATCTGAGCAAAATTATCATCATGCAATTGCCCCTTACCAACATTCCCGGGATTAATACGATACTTGTCTAAAAATTTGGCCGTTTGAGGATTTTTAGTAAGAAGGGTATGTCCGTTAAAATGAAAATCGCCTATGATGGGAGTCGTAAGGCCTTCGGCACGTAGACGACGGATCGCCTCTGCTGCCCCTTGGGCCGCATCATGATCATTGACCGTCCAACGCACCAGTTCAGATCCTGCTGCGATTAATTCCCTTGTCTGGGCCAAGGTTGCCTCAACATCGGCTGTTGGTGTATCTGTCATGGATTGTATCCGAATCGGATAATCCTGGCCCATGGCTAGAGGGCCAATAAAAACCGTAGGTGTTTTTCGACGCTGAATAAGACCCATACTCTCCTTGACCTAGTACTCCGAAAGGTCGTAATTTAAATTTACACCTTCCGGTAAAATGCTATAATTGTTTGCTTTGAGGCGTTATTATAAGAAATGTATCAATAAAAAGCAATAAAAGAAGATTCCTATGGAAATATTTTTAGCAAAGACACAAGGCTTCTGTGCCGGAGTTGCAAGCGCGATAGATATTGTCGAGCTAGCACTCAAGACCTATGGCACACCTTTGTACGTCTATCATGATATTGTACACAACACTTCGGTCGTTGAAGACATGAAAAGCCGTGGGGTCATCTTTGTTGAAGACTTGAAAGACGTGCCGCATGCTTCACGCATTATTTTTAGTGCCCATGGCATCCCTCCTCATCTGATTCATGACGCCCGTGAGCGCCATTTAAAATTTGTCGATGCCACCTGCCCCCTAGTGACCAAGGTTCACAAAGAGGCTATTAAATTTTCCGACTTAAAAGTGGACACCGTGCTCATCGGGCATCTAGGCCACCAAGAATTAATTGGTACCTCAGGGTATGTGCAACCAGAATTACTTCATATCATTGAAAACGAAAATGATGTTGATGTGCTTAATATTGACCCTCAAAAAACTGTTGCCTATATTACCCAAACAACTCTTTCGGTTGATGAAACCCGAGGGATTATTGAACGTTTGAAATCTAAATTTCCAAAACTCATTGGGCCTGCCCGATCTGACATCTGTTATGCGACTCAAAATCGTCAGGATGCTGTTAAAGAATTGGCAGGATTTTGCGATGCCATCATTATTTGCGGATCTCCCCACTCTTCTAACAGTAATCGTCTGCGGGAAACGGGTGAACTCATGGGTGTGCCCAGTTACATTGTTGACACCGCTGAGGAACTGGATTGTGCTGTTTTACATGATAAGCAAAGGGTTGGTTTGAGTTCCGGGGCCTCTGTCCCACGTTATTTGGTGGATGAAATCATTGATAAAATAAAAGCATTTATTCCTCGAGCCATTGTCCATGAATTCCCCAATCCGGAAAAAAATATCGTGTTTCCTGTATTACAATTTAAGGAATAGTATGGCAAAAATTATTATCGATAATATTACCTACGATGTTGTTGATGGCCAGCCCATCGCCGAGGCCTGCGAGACAGCAGGTATTCCTTTTTCCTGCAATTCGGGTGTTTGCGGTACTTGCCAAATTGAAATCATTGAGGGCGCTGAAAACATCAATGATTTAAACCGCGAAGAAACGGAATTAGCCATGGACCGCACTCACCGCTTAGGTTGCCAATGCAAAATTTTAGGCGGCACGGTCAGGGTAACTTACTAAGATGTTTATCCTCCAAGAAGGACCTATTGATATTGCCCAGGCTAGGAAGATTTGTACTACACCTGCTAATGGGGCTATCGTGACTTTTGAGGGTATGGTCAGGGCTGATGAACATCACGGGCACATTGTCAGTGAACTTTTATATATTGCGGATAATCCCGCTTGCCATGAAGAAGGCGAAAAAATCATCAAAGAAGCCCTGTCTCAATTTTCTATTACTGAAGCGGTGTGCATCCAGCGCATCGGGAAATTAAGCGTCACAGAAACCGCAGTATGGATTGCTGTGTGGGCTCCTCATAGGGACGAAGCATTTAAAGGTTGCCGCTATATAATAGAAGAAATTAAAAAACGCCTCATTATTTGGAAAAAAGAATTCTTTACTGACGGAAGCAGTACCTGGATTCACGGCGCCCAGAAACCTGATCTCAATTAATATGAAAACACACGCCCCCGCCCTTCTTTCTGAATACACTACCTTTAAACTGGGTGGGGCATGCCCTTGCTTAATTGACTGTGCTCGCCCTGATGAGCTTATTCAAACTGTTCAACGATTAAAAAAAGAAAACACGTCCTTTCTATTGATTGGCGGCGGATCTAATTTAGTCATTTCTGATCTGGGTTTAAATACAACCGTCATCCGCTATGTATCCCAAACCCCGCTCATTGAATACCAAGGCAATGCTATCACTGTCTCCGCTAGTACCATCCTTGATGACTTGGCTGTCTTTTGTGTGGATGAAGGTTTTGAAGGCTTAAACTTTACAACAGGTATTCCGGGAACCGTGGGTGGTGCCGTGGTTGGCAATGCCGGCGCGTGGGGCAAGCAAGTGGGCGATGTTTTAAAATCTGCTACCCTTCTGGATAATCAGGGTGAAATAAAAACTGTGGGGCCTGATTACTTTGCTTTTACTTATCGCCACTCTCAGCTCAAAGAAACCGAAGAAATCATTGTTACTATCACTTTTGCATTAACGCCTGGAGATCCTATTGCTTTAGCCACTGAACGCGCTGAGATACTTAAAAAACGGGCTGAAAAACATCCTGATTTAAAAACTCAGCCTTGCGCGGGTTCATTCTTTCGTAATATAGAACCGACTTCCCAAGCTGAGCGACGTCAGGCCTCAGGCTGGTTTCTCGAGGAAGCGGGTGGCAAAGATCTTAAGGTCGGTGGCGCCTACATTTTTGACAAGCACGCCAATATCATCATCAAAGGCCCCGAAGCCAAAGCCCAGGACGTGCATGACCTGCATTTAAAAATGATTGAGGCTGTCAAAGAAAAATTTAATCTGCAATTAGTCCGCGAAGTTCGATTTGTGGGAAAATTCAATAATACCCTGCAAAAGAATCAAGAAGGATTTTGGTAATCTACCCGCCGACTTGGTACATTTCTACCTTGGGTAAAAGGTGGGAATTTTGACGAAGTTCAGAGCGGATTTCAGAATAGCGGGAATCTCTCTTAGTCCAGACGTTACGGATCATTCCACCTAAAAGTTCATCACTTGCACCATTCCTCAAATGCTCGCCTAAATTTAATCCCTCAGCAGCAAAAAGACAGGTGTAAAGCTTTCCTTCTGCAGACAATCGTAAACGGCTGCAGGTACCGCAAAATGGCTTGGTGACTGAAGAAATAAAGCCAATCTCACCCAGGCCGTCTTTAAAACGGTAAATATCCGCAGTCCCTCCATCTTGAGTCTCTTGAACCCTTTTTAAAGGGAATTCAGTATAAATAATGGATGTTATTTCATGGGAAGGCACCACTTGGAATTTATCCCAATGATTTTGATTACCCACATCCATGTATTCGATAAAACGAAGGCTGTGCTTGGTGCCTCTAAAATATTTAACTAAATCCAGTATGGTATGATCATTGACCCCACGTTGGATGACAGCATTAATTTTAATTGAATCAAACCCTGCAGCTTCAGCGGCACGAATACCTTCCAGCACGTCATTCACTGAACCCTTTTCTCCGCTCATTTGCCCAAAAACGATTTCATCCAAAGTATCAAGACTTACCGTTAAACGACCAAGCCCAGCCTCTTTTAAACGTTTAGCCCAAGACGTCAACATTGAACCGTTTGTTGTCAAGGCTAAGTCTTCAACACCACGAATAGCTGACAATTGACGGATCAAAACATCCAGGTCTGGTCTTAATAAGGGTTCTCCGCCCGTTAGTCGCAGCTTGGTGACACCAAGACTGACGAAAATACGTGCTAAACGAGTGATTTCCTCAAAATTTAACCACTGATTCTTTTCCAGGAACTGATAGGCATGATGGAATTTCTCTGAGGGCATGCAATAAGGGCAACGGAAATTACAGCGGTCAATCAGCGAAATCCGCAAATCTTGTAAGGGTCTATTTAGGGTATCTTTGATTGGCATAATTTTAAAAGATTGCTTCGTCGGGCTAAACCCCTCCTCGCAATGACACAAACCAAACGATGACCAGGTACGTGTTACTAAAGCCTTTTGACACAAAGCGAATGATGACCATGAAAGTGCTACTAAAGCCTTTTGACACAAACCTTAGGACGACCAAGAAAATACGACTAAAGCCTTTTGACACTAGCAGTAATTTATTAATTTTCAATTATTCCGTAGAAACTGTCTTGGCTTTTTCTAAGGCTCCGTGCATGGTATGCCATCCCAAGGATGCACATTTGACACGCGCGGGGTATTGCCAAATTCCAGAAAATACAGTTAACTTTTCTAAATGATTAGCCTGTACATCAGGTTTAAGCTCACCTTTGACCAGCTGATGGAATTCTTCAAATAAAACGTTAGCTTCCTCAACACTCTTGCCTTTTAAGGATACCGTCATCATCGATGCGGATGCCTTGGAAATAGCACAACCAGAGCCTTCGAAAGCCGCTTCTGCAATGATACCGTTTGGATTAACCTTCACATAGACCCAAAGATGATCCCCACACAATGGATTATACCCCTCAGCCACATGCGTTGCACCATCAATCTTTTTGAAGTTACGAGGATTACGGTTATGTTCTAATATGGTTTGTTGATATAATTCGTCACGCATTAAAGACTTCCTTTGCCCGATTAATGGCTTTTACGAGAGTATCGAGTTCTTCTTTAGTATTATACAATGCCAATGATGCGCGGGCTGTTGCTGGTATTTTAAAGAATTCCATGACCGGTTGGGTGCAGTGATGGCCGGTGCGTATCGCCACCCCTTCCTGGTCGACTAAGGTTCCTAAGTCATGAGGATGAATCCCATCGACAACAAAAGATATAATAGATGTTTTATCCTTTGCTGTGCCGATGATACGCACACCTTCTACAGACAATAGTGCCTTGGTGCCATATTCTAACAGCTCATGCTTATACTCTTCCATGATATCCCAGCTGACGGTTTGCAGAAATTCAAGCGCTGATCGAAGGCCAATAACCTCAGCGATGGGAGGCGTGCCAGCTTCAAACTTATAAGGCAGGGCATTATAGGTTGTCTCTTTAAAAGTCACGCTTTTTATCATGTCCCCGCCACCTTGATAAGGCGGCATGACTTCTAAGTACTTCTCCTTACCAAAAAGAACCCCAACACCTGTTGGACCTAAAACCTTATGTCCTGAAAAAACTAGAAAATCACAGTCTAACTCTTGCACATTGATTGAAGTGTGCGTCACAGCCTGAGAAGCATCAATAATAGCCACAGCCCCTTGTTTGTGAGCAGCATCAATGATCGCCTTGACAGGATTGACCGTCCCTAAAGAATTTGACACCCACACCACAGAAACTATTTTTGTTTTGTCAGATAAGAGCTTGAGATATTCATCAAAAATAATTTCACCCTTATCATTGATAGGGATTACTTTAAGCACCACACCGATTTCTTGGGCAAGCATCTGCCAGGGCACGATATTGGAATGATGTTCCATATAGGAAATAATGATCTCATCACCCTTTTTAAGGAAATGCCTGCCGTATGAATAGGCAAGAAGATTTAACGATTCGGTAGCTCCTTTAGTGAAAATGATTTCTTCAACCCGACGGGCATGCAGAAACTGGCGGACGACCTGGCGGGAATATTCAAAAGCTGCCGTGGCCTGCTCACTTAAAAAGTGAACTCCCCTGTGCACATTTGAAACGCCGGTGACATAATAGGCATTGACTGCATCAATCACACAGCGAGGCTTAAGGGTGGTGGCCGCATTGTCCAGATAGACCAGGGGCTTGCCATGAACATTTATTTTTAAATTAGGGAATTCTGATCTATAACGATGAACATCAAAAGTAGACATATAGGCCTCAAATTGATCCCCGATTAAAATCACCCCGCCATGGCGGGGGACAGGCATTCAGGGATGACATAGGTTTAAAGCTTTACTGCCGGGAATTTTTTAAGCAAAAGACGGCTTAGTTTACCGCGGATGGAATCATTCTTGATTGTATTGATAATATCGTCAATGAACCCTTTAGACAATAGTTGAATGGCCATCTGTTGGTTGATGCAACGGCTTTGTAAATAAAAAATCTCTTCCTGGCTTAACTGACCAATGGTTGCCCCGTGGGTGCATTTGACATCATCTGCAAATATCTCTAATTGCGGCTTGGTGTCGACCCGCGCTTCTTTACCTAATAAAAGGTGTTTGTTTAGTTGATACGCATTGGTCTTTTGAGCAATGGCATGCACATAAATTTTACCATTAAAAATAGCACGGGACTTACCATTAAGTAATCCCTTATATAACTGATAACTGGTGCAATTAGGAAACTGAATGTCCAGCAAGGTATGATTATCCACATGCTGTTCGCCATCAAGTCCATAAAGACCGTTCATAATAGTATTAGTTCCTTCACCCTTGATAAGAATAGAAAGATTATTGCGGGTGAATTGTCCTCCATTGTTAAAAGCGAAAGAATCGAGAGTACTCGCCTTCTCCTGCCAGATGCGGGTGGTACCAATATGCACTGCCTGTTGGCTTTCGGCCTGAGCCTTGCAATAACCAACAATAGCATCCTGACCAATGCGCATATCCGTGACGGCATTTGACAAATACGGCACTGGTTCAAAGCTTATATGACTTTCTAGAATATTGACCTCAGCGGCATCTTCCACTGATATAAAGCTACGCGGAAAAACAATGGTGTCAGGTAAAATAGCACTAGTGACATGAATGATATGAACTAGGCGCTCAATAACTGCGCCCTTGGCTACTTTAATAGATACGCCATCTAAAAAAAGAGCCTGATTCATCCACAAAAATGCTTTGCTGTCATTGGGCGTTAGCTTTGAAATGGTATCTTGAATCTCTGTGTTATTTTGGGCCAAGGCTGCATTAAGGGACATAACCGTCAAACCTTGCGGTAAACTCTTCAAATCCGACAATTCGCCCCAAAGAACACCATTGACTAAAACAATATTAATATCCGCCTTATCACGGTAATTATTAAATTGCTTATCCTCAATTAATTGATGACGCGTGGCAATTTGAAAACGGCGATTTAACACATCCACTAAAGAAGAATATTTCCATTCCTCTTCTTTGACGGTGGGCATGCTAATTTCGGCCCATTGATTAAAGCTTTTCTGACGAAATGCTTTGAGCCAGGCACTCGAAGTGCTATCTAATTTAGACTGATATGGGTCAAGCCCATCGATATTTAAGGGCAGCTGCTGAGTCATCATATTTATATCCTTAACTTTTAATTAACCAATCATAACCGCGGCTTTCTACTTCTAAAGCCAGTTCCTTGCCTTCTGTCTTGAGGATTTTGCCATCATGCAGGATGTGAACAAAATCAGGCTGGATATAATTTAGCAGGCGCTGATAGTGGGTGATTAAAATAACCGCATTATCTTTACGTCGCAATTTATTAACACCTTCGGCAACAATCTTCATCGAATCGATATCAAGACCGGAATCCGTTTCGTCAAGAACTGCCAAACGAGGATTTAAAACAGCCATTTGTAAAATTTCATAACGTTTCTTTTCACCACCTGAGAAATCCACATTCACAGGTCGATCAATGAATTTATCATCCATACTCAATGTTTTCATTTTTTCACGCAGGTATTTGTCAAAATCAATAGGGTCCATTTCTAAAGCCCCTTGATGACGGCAAATGGCATTAAAGGCTGCACGTAAGAATACAGAACTCGGGACTCCTGGAATTTCAACCGGGTATTGAAAAGCTAAGAATACACCTTCGCGAGCCCGTAGATCAGGTTCCATGCCCACCAAATTTAGTTTCTTAAAATTGACTTCATAGTCAATTGAACCATCCGTAACCACATATTGTGGATGACCTGCGATCACCTTAGATAAAGTGCTTTTTCCAGAACCATTGGGGCCCATGATGGCGTGCACCTCACCGGCATTCACGCTCAAATTGATCCCTTTTAATATTTCCTTGCCCTCGATACCGGCATGTAAATTTTTAATTTCTAACATTACCCGACACTCCCTTCCAATTTCATCTCTAATAATTTAACCGCCTCCACTGAAAATTCTAGAGGTAATTCTTTAAAAACATCTTTGCAAAACCCATTAATGATCAAAGAAATGGATTCTTCCAAATCAAGCCCGCGTGAGCGCAAATAAAACATTTGCTCAGCATTTATTTTAGAGGTGGATGCTTCATGCTCCAAAACAGCTGTATTATTCTTTACTTCAATATAAGGGAAG
>Ga0302319_10013490_pt1 | contig 15322 bp, 13 predicted proteins | sample Bog_T0_2_FD_203319 | JGI IMG/M metagenome (GOLD analysis project Ga0302319, IMG submission 203319) | Peat permafrost microbial communities from Stordalen Mire near Abisko, Sweden - Bog_T0_2 | ecosystem: Environmental > Terrestrial > Soil > Wetlands > Peat | place: Sweden: Abisko, Stordalen Mire... | reverse complement strand
TGCGATCAACCCGTTTGTTTTTAATGAGTTGGAGAGAGAAGAAGGCGCCTGCGGGGTTTCCCAAGCCATCTGTGGTACTGGCAGGATTCTAGTACTGGCGGCAGGCAGCTAGCCCGCGATCTGCTTGGGCATTCTGAACGGCAACTCACCAATTGCGGCCGGCGCCGCCACGGCCGGAACGATATCAGGCCGCAGAATGGCCTTGTCCTGGTAAGTCGGGCCGAAAGAGCTGTAAAGCACCTTGCACTCGAGGCGCTGCTCGATGAAACGCACCAGTCCGGCCTGGTCCTCGACCGGCTCGCTTTTCAGCCCCGCGGGCTCGGTTTCAAACAGCGTCCGGGCGTCCGGTTTGAGCAGCGCGGAAGTGAACCCATGCGAATCGCGGTACTCATCCACGTAGGTGAAGGGAGACTCCATGCAGTCCAGGTGGGTCAGCGCCAGACCGTCGATTCCGCCACAGCAATTGATGGCATAGCGGGCCGCCACGAGGTCGAAATGCCCGAAACGCAACTCCCCTTGCCATTTCGAGCGGACGTTGTGGTCGGGGAAGGCGAGGTTGCGATCCTCGGATACGAAGGGGCCCGCGCCGTGGCGTGTGAAATGCGTTCGCAACACGCCGATTCGCACGGGCGACAGTTGGGCCTCATCGCACAACTCGAGGGCGTTGTCGAAAGTGGTGTTGGAGGGCGTGACGTAGGGTGTGAAACCATGCGTCTCATCGAGTAGCGCGCCCGCCGTGCCCTCGAAGATCATGTTGGCGTCGGGGAACGACTCGACCGCCGAGGCCCAGGTCATGGGCTGAATCCCCTGGGCAAACAAGCGGTAGAACTCGGCGACCCGGCGCGGGTCTTCGCTGGAGAGTTCAGTCAACAGCGCGTCGGCTTCCTTGTTGACGCCCCAATACTCGCGGAGCTGCTTCAGCTTGTGAACCCGGATGTCGTCCAGCATGCCCAGCGCCGGTGCGTCCGACAGGATGTCCTTCACCTGAATATAGGTGCCCCACAGCAGCGCGTCCCGGCGGGTTTCGCCAACGCCATACCCAGTGGAGCCGTGGCGGTTAACGCCTCGTACCAGCTCCTGGATGCGGTTGGCGTACTGGTGATACGGGGTCACGATGAGGCATTCGGGATCGATGAACAAACGCTCCTGGGTGTAGCGGATCCCCTTTCTTTCCAGCGCCTCGGCTTCCTTCATCAGCGAGAAGGGGTCGATCAAAACGTGCTTTGAGAGGAAGGTGCAAACCTCGGGGATGAACATCCCGCTGCCGAACTGGTGGAAAGCGTGGTGGCTGCCGTCGGGCTGGACCACGTGGCGGGCGCTTTGCGGCCCTCCGTTGAAACGCACCACCAGAGGAGCGTCATGCGCGCGGCACAAATAGTCGACCATCGATCCCTTACCTTCGTCGCCGAAGGCCAGACCCTGGACGATGTATGCCCGGCGCGTGCGCTTGGTGTGATGTCGAAATGGATTCATAATGACGAGGCCCGCTTAAAAAAAGGAAAATCTCCTCCGCAGCCCATGGACACCACTGCCTGGGCCCATTTGCTGCGCCTGATTCCTTGCGCCTCTAGCCGCAATGCTCCCGCCGCCTGAGAAACCGCAGGCAGCAGATTTACCGGCAATCCCGTCGGGGATTCAGGGCTCGCCGGCATCGTATGGCACATTACTCGCGCCACCATAGCTCTAGCTCTTCAACTTGTTGTGACCGACACTCTTCCTCTACACCGTCGCGGGCGCCGCTTCCCGCTCCACTGTCTCACTATCGTCACACTTGAATCATTCGGCGACAACCTATCTAAAGATATACTCAAATATTCACTTACTTGAATACACCCAGTTAGGTATTGTTTGGATGCGATTGCGCGCTGAGAGGATGCTAAGCGTTCAATGAATTATGCCGCACCAGTGAAAGAAATTCGTCGCGCGTGTCTTTGCGCGACCGCATCAGGCCCAGCATGGCGCTGGTCACCGTGCCGGAATGCTGCTTTTCGACGCCGCGCATCATCATACAGAAATGGCGTGCCTCGAGGATCACGCCGACGCCGCGCGGCTGGAGGACGTCCTGAATGCAATGCGCGATCTGCTGCGTCAGGCGCTCCTGCACCTGCAGCCGGCGCGAGAACATGTCCACGATGCGCGGTATCTTGCTCAGCCCGATGATCTTGTGGTTGGGGATGTAGGCCACGTGCGCCTTGCCGTGAAACGGCAGCATGTGATGTTCGCACAGGCTGAAGAACTCGATGTCCTTCACCAGCACCATCTCGTCGCACTTCTCGTGGAAGATGGCGCCGTTGACGATCTCCTCGATATTCGCTTCGTAGCCCGAGGTGAGAAACCGCAGCGCCTTCTCGCCGCGCTCGGGCGTGCGCAGCAGGCCCTCCCGCTTGGGGTCCTCGCCCAACGCGCCCAGGATTCTTTCGATGCTCTCTGCGATCGGGTCCCGGGCCTTGCCATGGCCGATCATGGAAACGACAGCTTTCGCGGATTTCATTGGTTCGCCTTTATCTGAGTGCCCGGGCCGCCGCGAGGGACATCGTCCGCCGCTTCCGGCGCCCCCAGATGCACTTCGAAGATGTTCCTATTCGTTTCGTGGATTCTGACCTTTTCCAAGCGCGCCGCCGCGCCGGCAAACGCCGCCGGCCAGGCTTTGGCCAGGCGCGCCGCCACCACCGCGGCCAGGTTCTCCGTGGTTGGAACCAGCTTGCCGAACTCTTCCACCTGGGAGTTCAAGTCACGCCGGTCCATTGCTTTCAGGATGACGCTTTCGACCAAACGATCCAACTCCCCTAGCGCGATCAGCCGCCCGGTCGCGCTAGCGGGTTCGCCCGCGACAGCCACCTCCAGCGTGTAGTCGTGCCCGTGCCCGTAGGGGTTGTTGCACTTTCCGTAAATCTCCCGGTTGCGCTCATCGTCCAGCGCCGGCGCGTGCAGCCGGTGCGAGGCCGAGAAGCGATACCTGCGCGTCAGCCGCATCAGCGTCCCTCGTAGTCCACCCACAGATCGTCGGTTTCGAACAGCCGGATCTGCTTCAGCCGGGCCGGCGTGCCGTGGAAGCGGGGTTCGAGCCGCCGCCAGATCTCGAGCGCCAGATTTTCCGGCGTCGGCACCACCCGGTCGAACGGTGGCACCTCGCGGTTCAGGTGGCGGTGATCCATCGGCCCTACCACTTCCTGCTCCAACACTTCTTTCACCAGCTTCAGATCCACGATCATGCCGGTCACCGGGTCGGGCTCGCCTTCCAGGGTCACCTCCAGCACGAAGTTGTGGCCGTGGCCCTGCGGGTTGGCTTCCGCGCCGTATAGCGCTTCGTTGGCCGCGCGGTCCAGCGCCGGGTTCGAGCACGTATGCGACGCGGAGAACTCCACCTGGCGGGTGATCAGCATCGGGGCAAATTCTTTCCTCCCTTATTGTGATGCGTTCCGGCACGGGATGGGTCCAATCGCCGGAGCGTTTGCTTGCGTACAATGAGAAGGCAACGGTATGGATTCAACGCGAACCGTCAAATACTTATTGGCCGGAGTCGTGGTCCTGGCCGCCGGCTTATTCTGGGTGGTCACGGATGCGTTCACGGAGCGCGTCGTCGAAAAGGGCCAGACCGCGCCCTATTTCGAGATTAAGACCGACAGCGGCCGGACCTTGACGCCCAAGGATTTCGGCGGCAAACTGCTGGTGCTGAATTTCTGGGCCACCTGGTGCCCGCCCTGCGTGGCCGAAACTCCGTCCCTCAACGCGATGGCCAAACAATTGAAGGCGCAAGGGGTTGTGGTCGTCGGCGTGAGTATCGATAAGAACCCGGCCGCGTACCGCGCTTTCAACGAGCGCATGCACATCGGCTTTGAAACGATGCGCGACCCGGAGGCCCGGATCAGCTCCAGCTTCGGCACCTTCAAGTTCCCCGAAACCTACCTGATCACCCCCGGCGGGCGCGTGGTGGACAAGATCGTTTCGGACCAGGACTGGATGAGTCCCGAAGCCCTGGAGGCCCTGCGATCCCGCCTGTGAGCGCCTTTGCAGGGTTGAGATCAGCGCCGCTTTTCCTGCCATCGGCGACGAAAAACGACGCTTGCGACATGAATGCAGGCGATAATGAGCCGCAAACACGCACTGTAGAGCAGTAACGCACGCTATTTGCCTGCGCTGGACTGGTCCGGGCCGATAGATGGCGTTCAAAGAAACCGGGACTCAAGCATGAAGCTACCCAATGGCGACCGCGCCATTGTCGATATTCGGAAGTTCCTCGACTACTGTTTAAACCCTCAGCACCCGCGCGGCCGCAACAAGGCCCGTGTTTTCGCATCCGTTGGAATCCGGGAGGCCGATGCGCAACTGCTTCTCATGGCAGTCCTTGCCGCGGCGAAAGAGAACGAAGCTCAAGCGGGTGGTGCGAGTGCATACGGGCAGCGCTACATCGTCGATTTCGACCTGGCCCGACCCGAAAGAGCCATTAGAATCGGCAGCACGTGGATGGTGAGGAACCGAGAGAACTTGCCGCGTCTTACCAGTTGTTATGTACTGTAATAAGAAGGACTATCACGATGGGCATTGAGATCCATTCCGTCGTGGCGCTCCTCGAAGACCTGCCCGGCCAGGGCCTGATTCGCGGCCAGGTTGGCACGGTCGTCGAGCTGTGGGCTCCCGGTGTCTACGAGGTGGAGTTCGCTGGCGACAACGGCGAGACATATGCCATGATCGCGCTGAAAGCTGAGCAACTCATCCGCCTGCACCACGAGCCGGTCCATCAGGCCGCATAGGTCGCCTCCCGATCGCTCCAGATGGCCGGGTTCCCGATGCCTATTCGCCCCCCGCGGCGCTGGTGAGTTCCGGCGCCTGGATGGCGCGCACGGACCGGTCTACCACCACCGGTTCAGGCATCTCGCGCGAGCTGGCGGCCTGCAAATCGCGGAATTTGCGCGTAGTCACCAGCACCCGCGCTTCCAGCGTGCCGACCGCGTCGTTATAGACCCGGACGGCCTTATCCAAAGCCTCGCCGACGCCGCCAAAATGGCCCGCCAGGATCACGATGCGGTCGTAGAGTTCTTTGCCCAGATCGCAGATTTTCTGGGCGTTTTCCTCGACCGACTCCTGCCGCCAGCCGTAGGCCACGGCCTTCAACAGAGCGATCAGCGTGGCCGGTGTGGCGATCAACACCTTGCGCTCGACGCCGTATTCAAGCAGGCCCGGGTCCTTCTCGAAGGCCGCGCCTAGGAACGGATCGCCGGGCAGGAAGGCGACGACGAAATCGGGCGTCTTGTCGAACTGCTCGCAGTAGTTCTTGGAGCCGAGCCGCGTGATGTGGTCTTTCACCTGCCGCGCATGGTCCTGCAGGCAGGCCGCGCGCGCGGCCTCGTCGGGGGCTTCGAGGGCATCAAGGTAGGACTTGAGGGAGACCTTGGCGTCGACCACGATCACGCGCCCGCCGGGCAGGCGCACGGTCAAGTCGGGGCGCTGGCGCAAGCCCTCGGTATCGACCGACACCTGCTCGTTAAAATCGCAATGCTCCGCCATGCCGGCCATCTCGACCACGCGGCGCAGCGTGATTTCGCCCCAGCGGCCGCGCGTCTGCGGGGCGCGCAGCGCGCGCACCAGTTGCGCGGTTTCGGTTTGCAACTGAACCTGCGATTCGCCCAGCGACCGCACCTGCTGCATCAACCCGGCGTAGGCCCCGGCGCGCTCCTTTTCCATCTCGCCGATGTGGCGGTCCACTTTGTCGAGCGACTCGCGGATCGGCTGGACCAGCGTCTCGACGGCGGCTTTGTGCTGGGCCAGTTCGCCGCTGGCCTCCTTCTGCGTGCTTTCGAGCACCGCCTTCGCCAAGTCGAGGAAACTGCGGTTGTTGGCGTTCAGAGCGTCGGCGGCCAGCGCCTTGAAGCTGTCGCTCAGGTGCTGCTGCGCAAGTTCAACCTCCCTCTGCTTCTCCTCCTGGGCGCGGTCCCTATCGGCCAATTGCGCTCGTAACGCCGCAGTTTCGTGTTCGGCGGCGAGGCCGCCGGCCGAACCGAACAGCCAGCCGGCGAGCACGCCCAGGGCCAGGCCGGCCAGCAAACAGGCGACGTAGATCAGGTATTGCATGGCGTCTCCATCAATACCAGAGCGGGCGGGAAAAGGGAAGGCGCGCGGGCGCGCGATGCCCATCAACGGCTGCCAGAAGTGAAAAACTTTTGTCCAGCCTTTGCTGCGAGTCCAACGAGGTGCGCGCAAGCGTGTGCATAGGCGGGTCAACGAGTTTCTCCACGACCGCCGGTTCAAGCTGTATTCTGCCGCGCTGCATCGGCGCTGCGGTTGACCCGAGCCGGAGCGATTGCTTAACTGGTGAATTACGTCGCCGCGGCAGCGGCTGGAGGAACCGGGTGGACCTCGACCCGCAGATTTGTCAGGCGAAAGAGATCCCGTTTTGACCGTTGAGGTAGGAAACATTGCGCGGCGACCCGTGGCATGGTGCGAACGGGCGCTGGAGCGGTGTGCCGGCGCCGCGGATAAGCACTGGCTTTTGGGTCTGATTGTGTTCAGCGGCGCCTATGCCGCCGCGACCATCGCGCGCGCTCTCGTGAAGCCGCTATGGTTCGATGAACTGTTCACCTTTTACATTGCCCGCCTGCCGGCGTACCAGGAGCGGCTGACGGCCGCTGTGTACGACGGGCATCCGCCGTTTTTCTATATCCTGACGCACGCCTCGATGCGGCTGTTCGGCGAGTCTGGCCTGGCGCTGCGCCTGCCTGCCATCATCGGATTTTGGCTGCTGTCGGTCAGCCTTTTTCTATTCACGCGCCGGCGCTTGCCTTCGATCTACGCCTTCCTGGCATTGGTGTTGCCGCTGCAGACGTTGGCCTATTCCTACGCGTTCGAAGCGCGGCCGTATGGCATCGTTCTGGGGATGGCCGGAGTGTCGCTGCTGGCGTGGCAATCGGCGGGTGAGGCGAGACACAGATGGGCGTGGCTAGCCGTGCTGGCGGTGAGCATCGCGGTGGCCGTGAGCAGCCATTTCTACGGCGTGCAGATCGTTCTGCCGCTGCTGGTGGGAGAGACCTGGCGGGTGCTGGAGCGCAGGAAAGTGGATTGGGGCGTGGCCGGCGCCATCGTAGTGGGCGTGCTGCCGGTCCCGTTTCTGTTGAGCGTGGCGCGCGGAATGATCTCGGCCCAGTTCACGCGCACGAGAATGTCGGCCAGTTTCTTCTGGAAGCCGACGCTGCCCAAGCTGCCCGGTTTCTACGAGAATCTGCTGCACCCGCTGGTGGTGCCGTTGGCGTTGGCCTTCATCGTGCTGACGGTGGCGAGCCTGCTCTGGCGGGAGGGTTCGGACGGTACAGCGCCACCACGGCGGCGCATGCCGGGACCCGAACTGGCCGCGGCTCTGACCTACCTTTGCATACCGGCCTTGATGTTGCTCGGGACGGGCTTAACCACCGGCTACTTTTCCAACCGCTACGCCATCAGCGCGGTGATCGGGGTCGCGGTATTGTTCCCGTGCCTGCTCAGCACAAGCTGCAGAATCAGAGCGCTGGCGCCCATCGCCTGCATGGCGGGCGTCTTGCTGGTGTGGGGCGAGCAGACGCCGGTTCCGCAGTGGCAGAAGTCAGGCCGATCGGCGGGGCTCACGGCCGATTCTCCGCTGTACCCGAGCGGCGACGATCTGCCCATTGCCGTCGCGGATGTGCTGGCCTTTCCCCCACTGGCGCACTACTCACCGCCGCAGGTCAGGGCGCGGCTGACCTACCTGACCGATGTGGCGTACGTCGTGCGCGGACCGCGGTTCGTCGCCGAGGTATCGTTGGCGGGAGACCGGCAACTGATGCCGGGCACGATCGTGGACTATGGTCCGTTCGTGCGCACGCACTCTAAGTTCTGGGTGTACGTGGTTTCCCGTCCGGAGACGGAGTGGCTGCCGTCCAGGCTGATGAGTGAGGGCTGGAAGCTGGAGTGTCGAGGCCGGAACGGCCAGGATTATCTGTTCCTGGCGACGCGCGAATAGCAGAGAGGACGATCCCGGCGACATGCCAACCGACGCCCGGCCGCGACTGGATCTGGCCATGCCCGTGCACAACGAAGGCCCGAGCATCGAACGCACGTTGGAGGAGTGGCAGGCGGAGCTCTCGGTGGCCATCGACCTGCGTTTTCTGATCGCCGAGGACGGCAGCACGGACGATACGAAAGAAGTGCTGAGGAGACTCGAAAAGCGTCTGCCGATGCACCTGGATATCGCCGCGGGCCGGCGCGGGTACGGACATGCCCTGAAGGCGGCGCTGCTCGCGGCGGAGACGGACTACGTGCTGACGTGCGACTCCGACGGGCAGATCGATCCGCGGGATTTCTGGAGCGTGTGGGCGGTGCGGGAGCAGTACGATCTGATCGTCGGCTGGAGGGTGCGCCGCGCCGACCATTGGTTTCGCAAGCTCATGTCGGGCAGTTTCAAGTTGTACCATCGCCTGCTGTTCCGGACGGAACTGCACGACCCGAGCTGCAACCTGATGTTGATGAAACGGGAGGTGGCGGAGCGGATCGTCCCGCGGCTCGGGCGCCTGGTGGAAGGGTTTCAGTGGGAGCTGACGGCGCGGGCGACTCAAGCGCGTCTCAAGATCGGCGAGGTGCGGTTGAGCCACAGGCCGCGGGCCAGCGGAGGATCGGCGGTGTTTCAACCGGCGCGCGTGCCGGGCATCGCGTATCGCAACGTGGCGGCGCTGCTGAAAGTGTATCTGGACAGGAGCTCCTGAGGGCGGGCGGAAGCACGGCCAGAATCGCAGCCAATGGCGCTTCGCCCCGTCGAAAAAACCCGCCGATCGCCGCCTGGCAGCGCTCGCCCCGAGAGGACTCTTTTCTCAGGCTGAGTAATCTCCAACACAGAATCAGCGGCTTACAGCCCAAAAACTGCTCACGTGAGTAATTCTGCCCGGCGGCTCGCACTGGAGCAAGGCGCGGATTGGCGCTGCGGCGGCCGGTTATCAGGCGACCACGGGCAGGGCGGCGAGGGCCATGGCCATGTCGGCTTCGTCGTAGTTCTGGTCGACGAGTTTGCCGGCGTGGTAGTCGGTGTAGGCCTGCATGTCGAAGTGGCCGTGGCCCGAGAGGTTGAACAGGATGACGCGGCTCGCGCCCTCCTTTTTCGCAAGCAGAGCCTCGTCAATGGCGCAGCGCACGGCGTGGTTGGACTCGGGCGCCGGGATGATGCCTTCGGCGCGCGCGAATTGCACGCCGGCGTCGAAGCAGGCGGTCTGGTGATAGGCTTGGGCCTCGATCAGGCCGAGTTCCTTCACATGGCTGATCATCGGCGCCATGCCGTGATAGCGCAACCCGCCGGCGTGGAAGCCGGGCGGCGTGAAAGTGGAGCCCAGCGTGTGCATCTTGGTGAGCGGCGTGAGGTGCGCGGTGTCGCCGAAATCGTAGGTGTAGCGGCCCTGCGTGAGCGACGGGCAGGCGGCGGGTTCGACGGCGATGAAGCGCCGTTTCCGGCCGCCGCGCAGTTGCGCGCCGAGGAAGGGAAACGAGATGCCGGCGAAATTGGAACCGCCGCCGGTGCATCCGATGATGATGTCCGGGTCTTCGCCGGCCATCTCGAATTGCAGCATGGCTTCCAGGCCGATCACGGTCTGGTGCAGCAGGACGTGGTTCAATACGGAGCCCAAAGCGTACTTCGTGTCCTCGCGCCGGGCGGCCATTTCGACCGCTTCGGAGATGGCGATGCCGAGGCTGCCGGGATGATCGGGATGGGCGGCGAGAATGGCGCGGCCGGCGGCGGTTTCCTGCGACGGCGAGGCGACGCAACGCGCGCCGTAGGCCTGCATCAAGGCGCGCCGGTAGGGCTTCTGGTCGAAGGAGCAGCGCACCATGTAGATGTCGATCTCGATGCCGAAAAGCGCGCCCGCGAACGCCAGCGCGGAACCCCACTGGCCGGCGCCGGTTTCGGTGGCGATGCGGCGCACGCCGGCCTCCCGATTGAAAAACGCCTGGGGCACGGACGTGTTGGTCTTGTGGCTGCCGGCGGGGCTGACGCCTTCGTACTTGTAATAAATGTGGGCCGGGGTATCGAGGATGCGCTCGAGGCGGCGGGCTCGATACAGCGGTGAAGGCCGCCATTGCCGGTAAACGTCGCGCACCGGCGCCGGAATCTCAATCTCGCGTTCGGTTGAGACCTCCTGCAAGATCAGCGCCATCGGGAACAGCGGCGCCAGATCGCCGGGGCCGATCGGCTGGTGGGTGCCAGGGTGCAGAACGGGCGGCAGCGGCACTGGGAGATCGGCGGCGAGGTTATACCAGGACTTCGGAATGCGGTCCTCGTCGAGGACGTATTTGATGGTTTCATTCATAGGAATAATTAAGCAATGAGTTTATCATTAGCGGCGGGATTTTTGCCCCGCCGCGGCGGTTGTGCGGGCACGGGTTGTCAAAATTCAAATGAACGCGCCCGGCGTCCCGCGCCCTCAGCGCTGCGGAACCGAGACTGTAATGTTGCGGAACTTCAGGCCGCCGGTGTGGTCGCCCTGAATATAGAACGGACCGGGCTGGCCTTCGTTGGCATCCAGCGCGCCGCCGGTGATGCCCTCGATCTCTTTGTGGTCGATGATGGTGACGCCGTTGCGGACCACCGTGACGATGCGGCCGACCAGCGTGACGTCGAAGGTCTCCCACTTGCCGGGCGTGCGCGGCAATTCGGGGTTGGGCGCGATGCGCCCGTAGACCGAGCCGATGCGCCGCTCGACGGGATTGCTGGTCAGAGGCTCGTATTCGATCTGAACCTCATAACGGCCGCGCAGGTAGAAGCCGCTGTTGCCGTCGTCCGGGCAGTTGACTTCGTAGTGCACCTTGAAATCGTCGAAGACGCGCGTCGATTTCAGGTTCGCGCCGTGCGACGTGTTGACCAGCAGACCGTCCTGCACGGTCCAGTGGCTATCGGCCGGATTGCCGATCGGCGCCCAGCCGTCGAGGTTGCGGCCGTTGAACAGCGGCTCGGGCTTGGTCCAGGCCTTGGGCGCGGCACGCTTGAGTTCGGGCGAGCGCAGACCCGTCAACTGCAGAGTGTTGGACCCGCGCTTCCCGACGCCGCTCAGTTTCCCGCCGGCAGCTTCGAGTTGCCAGCTCTCGGTCGGGGAGAAGGTGATCGTCAGGTGCGCCCCATCGGCTTTGAAGTTCTTCACTTCATAGACGTTGCCGCCGGTGGGTTGGAACCACACCGCGAGCTGGCCGTCCTTTTCCGAGATTCCCAGCCACGCGGCGCGCGTTCCGCTGGGCGTAGTGAGGTTGAAGTCCCACCTGCCGACGAGCGGGTTGGCGCTCGGTTTCGGCTGGGCGAGTGCAGGCAACAGGAGTGCCGCAGCGGCGAGCAGGCGAATCGTGATCTTGTGCATGTTGGCAGTCTATTACAATCGCCGCGCTGGCAAAGCCGCGGGTTCGAGTTGATAGAATGACCCTCTGCCCGCGGCAACGTCAGGTCTTCAGGTTGAACGACACGAATTGGCCGGTGAAAGCAGTGCCAACATTCCTATGCAACTCATTCATCGATACGCAGAGCCGGGACGGCGTGAGGGGCTCGGCTCTTCCATACACCGCATGAAGGGGCAGCGGCTCCGGATCGCTGCCGTGGCCCTCGCGGTTTTCCTGGCGGCCCTGCTGACGAGTTGTGAACAGCAGCAGCGGGCCGCGGTGCGGATGACGCCGCCGGTTGTGGAAGTGGCTGACGTGGTGGTGCGCGATGTGCCGATCGTCAAGGAATGGATCGGCACGCTGGATGGTCGCGTCAACGCCGGAATTCGCGCCCAGGTGAGCGGCTACGTCATGGCCCAGGCATACAAGGAAGGTTCGTTTGTCCATAAGGGCCAGTTGCTGTTTCAGATCGATCCGCGGCCCTTCGAAGCGGCGTTGAACCAGGCCCGCGGCAATCAGGCGCAGGCCGAGAGCAACGTGCAGTTGGCGCGCGCGAATCTGGCGCAGAACGAAGCCCGCCTGGGCAAGGCGGACCTGGACGTGAAGCGTTATGCGCCGCTGGTGAAGACCCGGGCCATCAGTCAGGAGGAGATGGACAACGCCCTCCAGAGTCAGCTCGAAGCGCGGGCCGCGGTCCAGTCCACGCGCGCCGCCATCGAGTCGGCGCAGGCCGCGGTGGCCGCGGTGAAGGCGGCGGTTTACGACACCGAAGTGCAACTTGAGTTCACCAAGATCAAGGCGCCGATCGACGGCATCGCGGGCATCGCCAAGGTGCAGGTGGGCGACCTGGCCTCGCCTACCAGCGGGGAGTTGACGATGGTTTCGGCGGTCGATCCGATCAAGGCCTATTTCACGGTCAGCGAGCAGGAATACATCGCCCAGCACGGCGGTCAGGCCGGACCCTCCGCGGAACTCGAGATCATTCTGGCGGACGGGTCGCTGTATCCGCACAAGGGGCGGCTGTTCCTGGAGGACCGGCAGGTGGATGTCGGCACCGGCGCACTGCGTATGGCCGCGCTGTTCCCCAACCCGGGCAACTTCCTTCGGCCCGGCCAGTATGCGCGCGTGCGCTCAGTCGTATCCACTCAGAAGGCCGCGACGCTGGTACCGGAGCGCGCGGTAGGCGAACTGCAAGGTGGCTACCAGGTGGCGGTGGTCAATCGGGATAACACGGTCAGCATCCGCAATGTCCGCGTGGGACCGCGCATTGGCGGATTGTGGGTGATCGAAGAAGGCGTCGCGCCGGGCGAGCGCGTAGTGGTCGAGGGACTGCAGAAAGTCCGTAACGGCTCGTCCGTTACGCCCCAGCCGTATCCGCAGCCGGCGGGGGCGAAGTAGCGGCCATGTCTAATTTTTTCATCGAGCGCCCGATCGTGGCGATCGTCATCGCCATCCTCACCGTGCTGCTGGGCGGGATCTGCCTGGTGACGCTGCCGGTGGCGCAGTATCCGGAAATCGTCCCGCCCGTGGTGCAGGTCAGCGCGACGTATTTTGGCGCCGATGCGCAGACCATCGAGCAATCGGTGGCCGCGCCTATCGAGCAGCAGATGAGCGGCGTGGACAACATGCTGTACATGTTTTCCACCAACGCCAACAACGGGGCCATGTCGCTGAGCGTGCTTTTCGACGTCAAGACGCAGCCGAATATCGACCTGATCCTGACCCAGATGCGCGAGTCTCTGGCGGCCACGCAGTTGCCCATGGACGTGGCCAATTACGGCGTCATCGTCAGGAAAACGATGAGCTCGCCGCTGCTGATGCTGTCGCTGTACTCACCGCGTGGCACACATGACCGGAACTTCCTGGCGAACTACGCCTACATCAACATGGTCGACGATCTGCTGCGCACACCCGGCGTCGGCGACACGCTGGTGTATGGCGGCCGTTATGCCATGCGCATCTGGGTGAAGCCCGATCAACTGGCCAAGCTGCAGGTGACGGTGCCTGAAATCGCACGCGCCATTCAGCAGCAAAACACGGTGAATCCTGCCGGCCAGGTGGGCGGCGAGCCCGCGCCGGCGGGCCAGGAATTTTCCTACACGGTGCGCGCGCAGGGGCGCCTGGTGACGACCGACGAGTTCGGAAACATCGTCATTCGCGCCAATCGCGACGGCTCGGTGCTGCGAGTCAGCGACGTGGCGCGCGTGGAACTCGGCGCCGAGACGTACAACGTCCGCGGCCGCGTGAATGGCCACCCGGCGGCCGTGATTCCGGTCTACCAGTTGCCGGGATCGAACGCGCTCGATGCGGCCACGGCGGTGCGCGCCCGCATGGCTGAACTGAAGCAGCGCTTCCCGGACGATGTGGATTACCTGGTCTCGCTGGACACCACGCTGCCCGTGCGCGAAGGCATCATCGAGATCCTGATCACGCTTGCGGAGGCGCTGCTGCTGGTGGCGCTGGTGGTTTTCGTCTTCCTCCAGGACTGGCGCGCCACGCTGATTCCGCTGCTGGCCGTCCCGGTTTCTTTGATCGGGACATTCATGTTGTTCCCGGCGTTCGGCTTCAGCGTCAACACGCTTTCGCTGTTCGGCCTGGTGCTGGCGATCGGCCTGGTGGTGGACGACGCCATCGTCGTGGTGGAGGCGGTGCAGCACCACATCGACGAAGGGATGACGCCCAAGGACGCGTCGCGCAAGGCCATGGAAGAGGTGTCGGCGCCGGTGATCGGCATCGCTATCATCCTGGCGGCGGTCTTCGTCCCGACCGTTTTCGTCCCCGGCATCACCGGTCGTCTGTATCAGCAGTTCGCGCTCACGATCGCGATTTCGGTCATCATCTCGGCCTTCAACGCGCTGACGTTGAGCCCCGCCCTGTCGTCGCTGCTGCTGCGTAAGAAGCGTGAATCGCATGGGCCGCTGGGCGCGTTTTTCCGGGTCTTCAACCGCGCCTTCGAGCGCAGCCGAAACGCCTACGTCGCGGCCTGCGGCGGGTTGATTCGCAAGTCCGCCATCGCGCTGATCGTCCTGGCCGGCTGCGCCGTGTTGTCGCTGCTGATCGGCCGCAAGCTGCCCACGGGCTTTCTTCCGGAAGAGGATCAGGGCTACCTGCTGCTGTCGGTGCAACTGCCGGACGCGGCCAGTCTGCAGCGCACCGACGCGACCATGCTGAAGATTGAAGAGATCATCAAACAAGTCCCGGCGATTGACGTTTACACGAGTGTCGTCGGCGTCAATTTCCTCAGCGGTACGCAAAACACCTACTCCGGTTTCTTCTTCGTCAAGCTGAAGCCCTGGGACGAGCGCAAGTCCAAGTCCGACGTCGCCTCCGCATTGTCGGCCGAGCTCACGCGCAAACTGAGCGCGCTGCCTGACGGCATTTCGTTCTCGATCACGCCGCCGGCGATTCCCGGCATCGGCTCATCCGGCGGCTTCACGTTCATCCTCGAGGACCGTGCCGGAAGGGACATCAACTTCCTCGACGACAACCTGCGGATCTTCCTACAGGCCGCGCGGAAACGGCCCGAGCTGGCCAATGTGACCACCACGTTTCTGCCTCACGTTCCACAGGTCTACGCGGATGTGGACCGCGACAAGACCATCGCGCAAGGGGTTGCTCCGAGCGACGTCTATCAGACTTTGCAGACGTTCATGGGCGGCTCGTTCATCAATTACTTCAGCCGTTTCGGCCGCCAGTGGCGCGTCTTCCTGGAGGCCGAAGGCGAGCAGCGCACGCGCGCCGAAAATGTCAATCAGTTTTACGTTCGCAATGACAAGGGCGGGATGGTGCCGTTGTCCACGTTGACCACGCTGAAACGCATCTCCGGCCCGGAATTCACGCAGCGCTACAACCTGTTCCGCTGCGCGCAGATCTTCGGCAGCGCCGCGCCGGGCTACAGTTCCGGGCAGGCCATGAAAGTGCTGGAGGAGGTTTTTGCGCAGACGATGCCGCGCGAGATGGGCTTCGACTATGC
>Ga0302319_10013489_pt1 | contig 15324 bp, 11 predicted proteins | sample Bog_T0_2_FD_203319 | JGI IMG/M metagenome (GOLD analysis project Ga0302319, IMG submission 203319) | Peat permafrost microbial communities from Stordalen Mire near Abisko, Sweden - Bog_T0_2 | ecosystem: Environmental > Terrestrial > Soil > Wetlands > Peat | place: Sweden: Abisko, Stordalen Mire... | reverse complement strand
CCGCTGGAATGCTGATGGTGGGACTCATGCTGTACGTCTTCATGTCTCGCTTCGGACACTACTATGTGGAAGGCGTGGGATACGCCACAATTCAGGATGTTCTTGCCAGCGTGCAGTTCCCGCTATATCTACTCATTCTCTTGTTTGTGGCGAAACTGCTTGCTACCTCTCTCACGCTCGGCTCCGGGGCTTCGGGCGGTATTTTTTCGCCGGCACTGTTTTTGGGAGCGACTGCTGGAGCCGCGTACGGCGTCGTACTTCACCACTTTTTTCCAGCACTTGATATCGCCGTGCCTGCATTTGCAGTGGTGGGAATGGGCGGGGTCGTGGCCGGGACGACGGGAGCCGCCATGGCTGCGATCGTGATGATTTTCGAAATGACGCTCGACTATACGATTATCATTCCGATGACTCTGACAGTTGCGATCAGCTACGCAGTACGGCGCAGCGTGATGAGCGACAACATCTACACGCGCAAGCTGACTCTGCGGGGGGAACTGGCCCCCGAGTCGCTTCGAGGTGATCTACAATTCTCGCGTCGCGCCTCGAGTATCATGAATTCTCAATTGAGGACTATTCAGGCAGCAACCCGTTTACAGGATCTCCCGCCCAACAAGAACGAGTCCTTCGTCGTAGCAACAGAGTCTGGCCCTGTGTGGGGTGTCGTCGCTGGAAAGAGTCTGATGTCCCTCGTCGATGCCAGGCCAAACGCGGTGATCGGCGATGTAGCACGGCGCGATTATGTCGTTGTGTCACCGCACGACTCTGTATGGAAGGTTGTCGCTGCGATGCGTGCTACCGACTCCGCATTCGCGCTGGTCGCTTCGCGCGACGGAGATTTATCACCCGGTGATGTGCAAGGAATCATCACCCGCAAGGACGTTATGGACGTTCTCGCAGACGATATGGAGCTGTTTGGCGTCTGAATTGACCGACTCCCCGCAGTTGAGATGCTGGTTCGTTCGGCGCCAATCAGCGTTGCATCCAAATCCGGCTATCTGTTCTCCGAGGAGGACCTGGTCCACTAATTCCCGCAGATGGAGACCTGATTCGCGCGAACTGCAATTCAGTATCAGTCACTGTACCAAACCGTACAGACTCGAGAGTATGTTCCTTGAACAATCATGAAGCCGGCTTCGGAGTATCCCGTCTGGCCAGCAACATTTGCTTATTTATTCGGAGGCCAAGGAAGTGAAGCTCCAACACTGGTTTCGGCTTCTCAGTGGATGTGTTGAAGGAGCATTTCTCTCGCGGTGTCGAGTTGCTGGCTGACAACGAGCTTCATCCCGCGCTGCCCGCGGAAGCATTTGCCATTGTTCAGAAGCAGACGGCAGAGTTTGTTGCCTGCAACTTGCGGAGCCCGGGATACAGAACCTCGCGCGCGCTTGCTTTGGCGTTGCTGCCAGTGGGCGACCCGGCGTTGCGAGAGGTGACACCGGCTACCGTCGGCAAAATCACGCTGGACGAAACGAAACAATACTATGCGGCGACCTTTCGCCCTGACCTCACTACTATCGTTGTGATTGGCGACGTCTCTCCGGAAGAAGCCCGGCAAGTGCTTGAAAAATGGTTTGGGGACTGGAAGGCGGCCGGGCCAAAGCCGGAAACCACGCTGCCTCCCATCCCGATCAACAAACCGTCGTCCGTGAATGTAGCCGATTCTCAGGCGGTGCAGGACTCCGTGGTTCTTGCCGAGCAGCTGAACCTGAACCGCTTTGACCCGGACTACTATCCGCTTCAATTGGGAAATCATGTCTTGGGGGGACGGTTCTACGCCACGCGTCTCTATCACGATCTGCGCCAGGTTGCCGGCTACGTCTATACCGTCAATGTCAGCTTGAGTTCCCCGAAGACCAGAGCCAGCTATTCCGTCGATTATGGATGCAATCCCGAGAATGTCTCGAAAGCGAGGGCTGTGATTCAGCGCGATCTTGAACAGATGCGGACCGAGGACGTGACTGCGGGCGAGTTGCAACAGGCCAAGGCTCTGCTCCTGCGGCAGATTCCATTGAGCGAGTCAAGTGAAAATGCAGTTGCCGGAGGGCTGCTCGGACGCGCTCAGATTGGCCTTCCGCTCGACGAACCGATACTGGCGGCGAAGAGGTATTTTGAACTGAATGCCGACGATGTGAAAGCTGCTTTTTTCAGGCAGCTGCGTACCGGCAATTTTGTCCAGATTGTTCGAGGCCCAGCCCCTCAATAGGCCGCAACCGATCCGGAATCGGCGCCAGGATTTGCGGTCGACCTCAAGCCTCCTGCGCTCATTCAGGGGGTGCACAGGCTTGAATTCGCAAAGTCTAATAGTGGGTATACGCCGCATACCCCCCGATTGCCACCAACAATGCCAGCGCGATCAGAATAAAGAAAGTGATCACCAGTCCGTTAATATGTTTGTGCACCAGCACATCGCTTTGCGATGAATCATGAGGACTATGCGCCTCACGCTCTACCTCGTGCTCAAAATCTTCGTATAGCTCTACCACTTGGTCCTTCACCGTTGCGTGCGAGTCCGCTGCAGAAGCTTCCTGGGGCATGGTGATTCTCCTGGGCGGCATCATTACTGTATTCGCCAGCCTTAGCGATTCTCGTCCCTTATATGGCACATTGAATGGCCAATTGGGTACATGCTGCTCGCGGCGAAGGCTTCGCCGGTTGGATTTTGGCACCGGGATCATCGAAGAAGAGATATGGCGGCTTTGTTCCCCCAGTTCCGCGGATTGCACAAGCTAGTTCTCCGAACTGGATAGCCAGATCCGATGTTCCCAAGGGCTTATAGCTTTGTCGCGCGCAGCCTGAGCGCATTGGCAATCACGGAGACGGAACTGAAGCTCATGGCAGCCGCAGCGATCATCGGGTTCAGAAGCAATCCAAAAGCGGGGTACAAGACACCTGCCGCAAGCGGAATCCCGACGGCGTTGTAGACAAAGGCGAAGAACAGATTCTCTCGAATGTTCAGCATGGTTGATTTGCTGAGATGACGGGCGCGGAGAATGGCGCGCAGGTCGCCTTTCAAGAGGGTGATGCCGCCGGCTTCCATCGCGACGTCCGTGCCGGTGCCCATGGCGATGCCTATGTCAGCCTTTGCGAGCGCCGGCGCGTCGTTCACTCCGTCACCAGCCATCGCGACCACGGAGCCCTGTTGCTGGCGCACCTTCACGATCTCCGCCTTCTTTTGAGGCAGCACATCCGCATAAAACTCGATGCGGAGCTTGTCCGCGACTGCCTTGGCAGTGGTCTCGTTGTCACCCGTTACCATAATGATCTTCAACCCGGCGGCTGTCAGCTCGCGGATTGCATCAGGTGTAGATTCCTTGATGGGATCGGAAACCCCAACCACGCCCGCGGCCTTGCCATCCACGGCGACCAGCATCACAGTTTGGCCTTCTTTACGCAATGCTTCAGCGCGTTCGAGCAACGGTGCTGGATCGACCCTCAGATCGCGGAACAACTCCGCATTTCCGACAGCAACCTGCTTGCCTGAGACGGTTCCCTTTACGCCCTTTCCAGTGGTGGAACTGAATCCGGCTACATCGACCAGGGTGAGCTTCTTTGCTTCCGCGCCTTTCACGATGGCTGCTGCCAAAGGGTGTTCGCTGGAGCGCTCAAGGCTGGCAACAAGCTGCAGCAAGCCGGCTTCGTCGATGGCTGGCTGAGGAACGACGGAACTAAGCGTTGGCTTGCCTTCGGTGAGGGTTCCGGTCTTATCGATGATAAGTGTGTCGACCTTCCCAAAAATCTCCAGCGCCTCAGCATTGCGAATGAGGATTCCTGCTCGAGCGCCGCGACCAGTACCCACCATGATCGCCATGGGAGTGGCGAGACCGAGAGCGCACGGACAAGCAACAATAAGCACGGCAACGGCACTCACAAGAGCATGCGCAAAGCGGGGCTGCGGACCAGCAAGGAACCAAACGGCGAATGTGACGATGGCCGCAACGATCACAGCCGGGACAAAGTACGACGACACTCGATCTGCCAGCCGCTGAATCGGCGCTCGGGATCGCTGCGCCTCGCTGACCATCTTCACGATCTGCGACAACAGGGTATCCGCTCCAACCCGCTCCGCGCGCATGATGAATCCGCCAGTCGCGTTTACAGTTCCCGCTGTGACCTTCGCGCCGGTGTCTTTCTCCACCGGGATTGGCTCTCCGCTGATCATCGATTCATCGATGGAGCTGTGGCCCTCGAGCACAATTCCATCGACGGGGATCTTCTCGCCGGGACGGACGCGGAGCCGGTCGCCGACCTGCACCTGATCGAGCAGTACGTCAGCTTCGCCGCCCTTGTCGTCGAGGCGCTTGGCGGTCTTCGGAGCGAGGCCGAGCAGGGCGCGGATCGCACTGCTGGTTTGGCTGCGAGCGCGCAGTTCCATCACTTGTCCAAGCAGGACAAGCGCAACGATCACCGCTGCCGGCTCAAAATACACATCGATCAGTCCCCCGGCTCGACGAAATGAAGCTGGAAATACCTGGGGAATGAAGGTAGCGAAGACGCTGTAAGAATAGGCCGAGCCGGTGCCGAGTGCGATCAAAGTGAACATGTTCAGGCTGCGATGCGCTATCGATTGCCAGCCCCTGATGAAGAACGGCAACCCGCACCAGAAAACTACTGGGGTGGCCAGCGCGAACTCGATCCAGGCCCATACCCTTGGCGACAACATGTGTTGCATCGGCATGGAGGGCAGAAATGCGGAAACCATCAGCGCAAGCATAGGCAAGGCAAGGGTGGAGCTGATCCAGAATCGCCTCGTCATATCGGCCAATTCTGGATTGGTTCCTTCGGCTGTGACTTCGCGAGGCTCAAGCGCCATGCCGCAGATGGGGCAAGCGCCTGGAGCATCCCGCACAATCTGAGGGTGCATCGGGCATGTGTATTCCGTGCGCCTTGCAGGCGCGGAGATGGTGGCGGGTTCGAGCGCCATCCCGCACTTGGGGCAGAGACCGGGTCCCGGCTGCTTGTACTCTGGATGCATGGGGCAGGTGTATTCCCCTTGAGCCGCGGACTTTGCTGGCGATTGCGAATGGATTGCATCCGGCCTCGCCTGCGAGTACTTCTCCGACGAGTCGCGAAACTTGGCGGCGCAGCCCTGGCTACAGAAGTAGACCATGGCGCCATGATGTTCAATGCTTGCCGTTGCCTTCGACGGATCGACCTTCATACCGCATACTGGATCGCGCGCTTCAGCCTTCTGCATGGCGCAATTGTGGCACGAACTGCGTATTTCGATCTGAGCCTTTCAGCACTGAGAGCCGGCGGAAATCAAATCGACTCTTGTGTGGTTCTTGCTATCATTCGTCCGTCCATCCGGAACCGAGAAATCGCCGGCGGCTCACCCCCGGTCTGGAGTGCCATGATTGAAATTGCGTTCATGGTCTCTCTCTTTTATTCAAACCTTTTGATGTGAGAATTCACCCCAAAATGACTGTACCCATTTTTGTGCCCACCCTACTTCAAAATAGGGCATAATCTGGGAAGAATAGATAGCAATTGGCGGGAAGGAGGGAGGGGGTAAAGTCCACAAAGGATAATAGCTTATAGCGACCGATAGCAGCAGGAGGGTCGGCAAATTCGACGGCTCTTAACCGACAGGTTGTAGGTTCGATTCCTACCGCGTCCACCAAAGAAAATCAACAACTTAGAGCAATCGAGAGGGGCCTAAAATCCCCTGAAAAATGGCCATTGTGCCCATTTTTGTGCCCACGCTGTTTCAAAACAGTGGCACTCTCGATAGCAATCCCGCTCAAAGTCTTGATCCTTGGCGGGGGTATAAATCCCACCTCAACCTCGCGGTTTCTGAATACCCCGTTTCGCCAATTTGCGCGAATCCACCTCCTGCTTCGCTCTCCACTTGCGCCGACCGCATTTCGGCCACGGTCTCAGATCGTTACCCTTATTCAAACGAACGGACAGGCGGTCCGGCCGACGGGATGAACTACATCCGTAACTCGGTCATCCGTGGCAAGCTTATCGTCATTCCGATCGAGAACTCATTCCCCCATGTTTTTCCTCTCTACCTGAAGGCTGAAGGCACGAGCTTCCCCCAACCGAAGCGGGTGATTGTTGCGACGGGAGATAAGGTCGTCATGGAGCCGACTCTCGACGCGGCACTAACCTCCTTGTTCGGAACAGCGCCGCCGCAGTCGGGCTCATTCCCAGGGCAACAGGCTTTAGCGCAGGCGCCGCTGTCGAAGGCGACGCGTGATCAAGCCACAGCTCAACTCGCGGACGCCAAAAAGGACTCAATGCCCTTAAACAGCTTTTGGCTAATCCAGCACAATCGACTGGGCGCGCGAGGCGACATTCCGATGAAACCCGACCGATCGCGAATTCCGGCATCGCTCCCCGATGGGTTGGCTAACTGCATCACAAATTGCGGCTCACTTTCGGAATTCGCGACGACGGGGCCGAGGCGTGCTCGTTGCGTTTCCGGGTCGTTCGGCTTGAGTCTGACCAGAGGTCGCTCGAAAGCATGTGCCTCGATACTTCGTAGCCTCGTAGCGGAGCACAGCAGGGAAAGCACACCCGCAACAGAAGCCTTTCGGCGCGTGCGCTGATTTGCTCAGAATGTCATTACCAGAAATGGAAGACTTGATCAGAATTCGTTCATCGATTCCGGCATGACATTCAACGGATTCGACACTGAGCAAACGCTGGTTAGCCGACGAAGTTCTGTCGCCAGCACACCGTATGTCGGGAGAACTTCCCCCGAAATGATTTCCATTCACCCGTCAGATATGGAGAAAGCAATGAGCATTACAAATTCTGTGGTAGCAATCTACGACACTCACGAGCAGGCGGAACACGCCATCAAGGAACTGCAAGAGGGGGGTGTTGACATGAAGAGCCTCTCGATTGCAGGAAAAGATACGCACACGGACGAGCACGTGGTTGGCTACTACAACACCGGAGACCGGATGAAGCGGTGGGGCAAGGTGGGAGCGTTCTGGGGCGGATTCTGGGGTCTCCTGTTCGGATCGGGTATGTTCTTCATACCTGGGCTGGGGCCGATTCTTGTAGCCGGCCCTTTGGTGGCTTGGATTATCGCAGGCCTTGAAGGAGCGGTCGTGGTTGGAAGCGTCAGCGCGCTGGGGGCGGGGCTGGTGAGTATCGGCGTCCCGAAAGATAGTGTGCTCAAGTACGAGGTTGCTCTGAAGACAGACAAGTACCTGCTCATTGTCCATGGCACAGAAGAGGCTGTCGACAACGCGAAGAACATCATTGCAGGAACCGAACATAGCACTTACGACGTTCACGGCGAGAGAGTCTTCGCCTAACGAACCCGCAAAAATGCGCCGCGACAGCACTAACCTCCGGAGGAACGTACTGGAGCAGGCCTATCGCGGCGCGCCATGAAGGGACTTCAGTATGAGACAAAATAGTTCGTTTGCAGCTTTGATCTTCGTTGTCATTCTAGGCGTGGGCGCAGCGGCAGCGTTTGGTCTTTATAGCGCGTCGTCTAATGTTGCCGCCATCGTCGTTCTGGTCTGCTTTGCGGTTCTCGCCTATTTTGCAGCTGCCGGAATCAAGGTTGCCGACCAATGGAGCAAGGCGGTGGTGCTGCGGCTGGGCAAGTTCCGCACCCTTGAAGGGCCAGGCTTGTTTCTGATCATTCCAATCGTAGATTCAATCCCTTACTGGATTGACACCCGCGTCCTGACAAGCTCCTTCAAGGCAGAGAAGACGCTCACCAAAGACACAGTTCCAGTGGATGTGGATGCGGTGCTCTTTTGGAAGATCCTGGATCCGAAGAAGGCTGCGCTTGATGTTGCTGACTACCAAAGCGCGATTAACTGGGCGGCGCAGACGGCACTTCGCGATGTGATCGGCAAGACGATGCTTTGCGACATGCTCGAGGGCAGAGACAAGATAAGCACCGTATTGCGACAGATTATCGATGAGCGCACCGAGCCATGGGGCATCAATGTCATCTCTGTCGAGGTGAAGGATGTACTGATTCCCCCGGCACTTGAGAATGCGATGTCGATGCAGGCTCAGGCCGAAAGAGAGCGCCAGGCGCGCGTCATCCTTGGCGACTCGGAACGTCAGGTCGCGGAGAAGTTTGTGGAAGCAGCGAGGACCTATGCCAACGATCCCATCGCGTTCCATTTGCGGGGCATGAACATGCTCTATGAGGGTTTGAAGCAAAATTCCACGATCGTCATCGTTCCCAGCTCTGCCATCGAAAGCATGCAATTGGGCGGCCTTGCCGGATTGACCGCGCTGACCATGGGAATTGGCCAAGACCGTGCGAATAAAGAAAAGGAACCGCAAGACAAAATCGCCGATGAGCCTGCACTGGCACCAGAGGAACTCGCTCTTCCTCTTGCTACTTCCCGGAATGGGCGTGGCTAAGAACAGGCCTTCAGATAATTCAGCAGGCAACGGAGATTGCGTCAACTACATAGGGACCTGGTTTGTGATGATTCCCCAATGTCCCCAATGAACGGAGCACGCTCAAATGGATGCGCAACAACTCGAAGAAGCAGCAATCGCCCTTTTCGCTGGCGACAAGGGCCTGCTGGGCGGTTGCATTTTCGTTTTCTCGCGCTATCCAGCAACCCGCATTGGAGATCTGGAGCGGGCAGGGGAGCAACGTATCTGCGGCGCAGCAGGCTTTGTATCACCGGCTAGTTTGCAACCAGGCTGCACGACGCGGAGAATACTCCCCGGCGATGGAGAAGAAATGACCGCGGGAAGACACGCGTTGGCAGGCGCGGCATGAATCAAACTCCCTTGTACCCTCTGCGCTTCGATCCTATCTATCAATATCGGCTTTGGGGCGGGCGGCGTTTGGCTGACCTGGTTTCCGTTCCGCTTCCGGGGGATGGGCCGATCGGTGAAGCGTGGGTGCTCAGCGATCGGGACGATCATCAAAGCAAGGTTGCCAACGGACCGTTGAAGGGCGAGACGATCGGCCAATTGATGGAACAACATCGGGAACAACTGATGGGGAAGCTCGCTCCGCGCTTCAGCCGCTTTCCGCTGCTGCTCAAGTTTCTTGACGCGCGCGAAATGCTATCCGTGCAGGTACACCCCAGCGACGCTTATCCAGAGCTGATTCCAGCAGGCGAAACGGGCAAAACCGAAGCTTGGGTCGTGATCGAGGCAGAGAAAGGAAGCCAGATCTATGCGGGCCTGAAGCCAGGCACAACTGCCGGCGGTCTCCAGCATTCCATCTCCAGCGAGGCCATTGCCGATTGCCTGGTGGGCATTGTCCCCAAGCCGGGCGATGCAGTATTCATCCCCGCGGGCACCGTTCACACATTGGGCGGCGACGTAGTCGTCTTTGAAGTCCAGCAAAACAGCGACGTAACTTTCCGCCTTTACGACTGGGGACATGTCGACGCGAAGACTGGAAAGCCGCGTCCGCTGCAGGTGGATCAAGCTCTTGCCTGCATAGATTTTGAAGGGAGCGATGGCGGCCTGTTGGCGCCTCGCGTCGAAACCACAATGCCGGTCGAGCGCGAGATGCTCTTTGATTGCAAACCATTCCGGTTATGGCGATTGCTCGGAGCGGCTCCCTTCCCGGTTGGAGCCACTGGAGAGCCGCGGGTGCTGGTTTGCATCGGGGGCTCCGGGCAACTTGAACATGCCGACAGTCCTTATGTCGTAGGCAAAGGAGACGTATGGCTATTGCCCGCCGAGGTGGGTGCATGTCCATTTAAACCGGGTGGGGAAGTAACCCTCCTCGAGATAGCAATCCCTGAATTGTAAGAATTCGAGAATGTGGGCTCGGCAACCTCACGACGATGCAACTTGTGAATGCTCAATTTAATTCCGCGGACCCTCAGAGATGGAGATGAATGAAGAAACTCATTGTTTTCGACCTTGACGGAACCTTGGCGCCCAGTAAGTCGTCGCTGGCTCCCAAGACGGCAGCGTTGATGCATGACCTCTTACTCATCATCAAAGTAGCAGTCATCTCTGGAGGCGCGTGGACCCAGTTTGAAAAGCAGCTTCTCACCGACCTCCCACAGGGAAGTCGCCTTGCGAATTTGTCCGTGCTTCCAACTTGTGGAACAAAATTCTTCCAATACAAAGGGAAATGGACGGAACTTTATTCAGAAGATCTGACAGCGGACCAAAGAAAGAAAATCATCGACTCTCTGAAGAAAGCTGCCGCCGAATCGGGCTTTCACGCCGAGAAGGTATGGGGGAAGGTAATTGAAGACCGGGGAAGCCAGGTTACATTTTCCGCATTGGGCCAGCAAGCTCCGTTGGCGGAAAAGGAAAAATGGGATCCCGATTTCGCCAAACGCAAGAAGATCACAGCCATTCTGAAAACACTGATCCCGGAGTTCTCCGTCCGTATGGGCGGCGCAACTTCGATCGAAGTAACCAAGCCTGGCATTGACAAGGCTTATGGAATCGGAAAGCTGAAAGACATTCTCGACGTTTCACTGCAAGAGATGGTCTATATCGGGGATGCCTTGTTCCCAGGCGGGAACGATTATCCGGCGGAACAGGCAGGTGTTGTCTCAATCCCTGTTAAAGGGCCGGACGATACCAACCTGGCCATCGAAACAATCATCGCTTGCTTAGGAAATCAGTAGGCGCGCACTCGCAAGGAGACTCGATGAGCGGATTCAAGTTGCAACGCCTGGGGATGATGATGGAGCCGCAGCCAGGCAATCCCAATGAAGTGGAAGGCGTCCTGAATCCAGCTGTCGCTCGCGGCCCCGACGGTCAGCTTTACCTTTTTCCGCGACTGGTCGCGAAAGGAAATTACTCGCGCATTGGTATGGCACGAGTGCAGTTCAATAATGCCGGCGATCCGACAGGCGTCGAAAGGCTCGGCATCGCACTGGAGCCGGAAGCGGACTATGAGCGCCGGCCCGACGGCGGCGGCGGTTGCGAAGACCCTCGCGTCACGTATGTAGAACCACTTCAGCGTTACATAATGACCTACACCGCATTCTCGCCCCAAGGCCCACGCATCGCTCTGGCCATATCGAAGGATATGTTTCATTGGGAGCGTCTCGGTCTTGCAACCTATGCGCATTGGCATGGCATGGAACTGGGCAACGTGGATGACAAAGATGCCAGCCTCTTCCCAGTCGCAATTCCAAATCCTTCCGGTCATTCGGAACTGGCGATGCTTCATCGCCCGCTCTTCCCCGGCACACGCCCGGAGGAGACCGCCTGTGGTCCGACATCCCGCGAGGTGGATCTCGATCGGGAGAGCATCTGGATTTCCTATTGCCCAATGGCCCTGCAGGGACATGACCTCAATCGCCTTGGCAGGTTTACTTCCCATCATCGGTTGGCAACCCCGGTGTCACCCTGGGAAAGGCTCAAGATCGGCGCAGGCACGCCCCCAATCATGACCCGCCATGGTTGGCTGATTCTCTATCACGGCGTCAGCGAGAGGCCGCAACCGAACGCCTCTGAACACCATCTCTGCTACTCGGCCGGCGTGATGGTGCTCTCGAAGGAGCATCCGCAAATGATCCGTTACCGGTCGGCCGAGCCGGTGCTAACGCCAGAATTGCCGGAAGAATGCCACGGGACTGTCGCCCATGTCGTGTTCCCTACCGGCATCGATCGACGCGACGATTTAGGCGCCCCTGATCGCTTCGACGTCTACTATGGCATGGCTGACAACCGCATTGGCGCAGCGCGCCTCGACGTTCCGAATGAGCTACCACCGGAGCCATTCGCCAAAGCGCCGGGAGTAAAGGTATAAGGCGCTCAAACGCCGGTCACGCTGCGCATCCTCTCGATGGCCAGCTTACCCGCCCACCGGAGAGAGAAGGAGGATCGAAACAAGGCTGCAGTCGAGAACGGCCACATGCGAAAGGGCGCTTCACTTTTTGGGTTGGGATGGTGCTCAGAGGTCCTTGTCAAGCGATTCCCACAAAGCGTCCGCGGCATGGTTCCAGGACCAGTGCAAATTGAGCGCCAACTCAACCAACGCATCAACCCCATCAACCTTGAACCAATCGTATGGTGTCTTCGGATCGTTCAATATCTCCTTCTGCTTACCCAGTCCAGGAAGCGGAGGCCCCGTTCACAATCCTCATGCGATGGAGGCCTTCGCTTTGATTTCAGCCGGATGGAGCCTAACTGTCGGTGAACATGGCCTTCTGCGGATGCCCCTTGGCAAGTGGAGCCGGAGCCGTGGCATCGCTGAGGTCCTTTGTCCACTGCCAGTTTCTGATCTCAGGCATATCCTCCAGGTGTTCGCGGATATAGTCGTGGTGGCGTTGCAATTCCTGGTTGAAGAAGTTGATTGCATTCTCGGCCTGGAGACGCAGGCGGGGGATGTGCTTCAGTGCGTCGAGCGCTAAGTGGAAGCGGCTCATTTGGTTGAGAACAACCATGTCGAATGGAGTGGTGGTCGTTCCATGATCCATATAGCCGTGCACATGGAAGCGGCTTTCATTGGATCGCCCGTGCACCAAGGTGTGAATAAGCCAGCGATTGTTGTGGAAGGCAAACACCACCGGCGCCGTCTCAGTAAACAGCGCGTTGAACGACATCTCGTCCATCCCGTGACAATGCTTGTCCGGAAACATCAGGGTCATCAAATCGACAACGTTGACCACACGCACCCTGATGCCCGGGACGTGTTTCTGCAGCAGCCACGAGGCTGCGCAAGTTTCGATCGTTGGTACGTCGCCGGCGCAGGCCAGCACCACATCCGGCTTCCCGCCTTCATCGTTGGAAGCGAATTTCCACGTCGATGCGCCGCGCGAGCAGTGTTCTAAAGCCTCATTCATGTTCAGCCACTGGAGTTGCGGTTGCTTTCCGCAGGTGACAATATTCACGTAGTTGCGACTGCGCAGGCAATGGTCGAAGACGCTGAGGAGACAATTGGAGTCCGGTGGATAGTACACGCGGATCACTTCGCTCCTGCGCGCCAACGCGTTGTCCACATACCCTGTTGCCTGGTGACTGAATCCATTGTGGTCGTTGCGCCAGGCATGACTTGTGAGCAGAACATTGAGAGATGCGAGCGGCCTGCGCCATGGGAATTCGCGGCATTGTTCGAGCCACTTGGCGTGTTGAGTTGTCATCGAGTCGACCACCTGGGCGAAGGCTTCGTAGGAGGACCACATGCCGTGACGGCCTGTGAGCAGGTAGCCCTCAAGCCATCCCTGACAGAGGTGCTCGCTCAGCACTTCCATGACGCGGCCGTCCGGACCAAGTTGATCGTCGATCGAAACGATCTCGGCCATCGAGCAGCGCTTTGTGGCTTCGAAGATGGAGTTGAGGCGATTGGAATTCGATTCATCGGGGCAGAACATGCGGAAGTTTTTCAGGTTCATTCTGAAGATGTCGCGGAAGAAATCGCCCAGCTTGCGCGGCGCCTCGGCCAGAACCTGACCGGGTCCCGGGATCTCAAGCGCATAGTCTGTGAAGTCGGGCAACGCGAGAGTAATCAACTCGCGTCCGCCATTCACATGTGGATTGCCGCCCATGCGCCGGTTGCCGGCTGGCGAGAGAGCCGCGAGCTCGTCAATGAACTTGCCGTTTTCGTCAAACAGTTCTTCAGCCTTGTAACTCTTCATCCACGTCTCAAGTATCTTGAGATGTTCCGGGTTGTCCTTCACCGATGCGAGCGGAACCTGGTGGGCGCGGAATGTGCCTTCAATCGGCGTTCCATCAACTTCCTTCGGGCATGTCCACCCCTTGGGAGTGCGAAAAATAATCATCGGCCAAATTGGCTGCTTCTTGAACCCGTTCTTGCGCGCCTCCTGTTGAATTCCACGAATCTCGCCGTAGCAATCCTCAAGCGTTTGAGCGAGCAGTTGATGCACAACCTCGGGATCGTCGCCCTCGACAAAGTGCGGCTTGTAACCTCGACCTACGTAAAGTGCCTTCAAGTCGGCATCGCTCGTCCGGCCCTGGGCGGTTGGCCCCGAGATCTTGTATCCATTCAGATGAAGGATTGGTAGTACCGCGCCATCTCGCACCGGATTGACGAAGTTGACCGATTTCCAGCTTCCTTCCAGTGGACAGGTCTCGGACTCGCCATCCCCGACGACGCAGGCAACAATCAGGTCTGGATTGTCGAAGGCTGCGCCGAATGCATGGACCAGGGAATAGCCTAGCTCGCCGCCCTCGTGCATGGAATTTGGGACGTGCGGTCCGCAGTGGCTGGGCACGCCGCCCGGTGTGGAGAACTTACGGAACATGAGCCGCAGGCCGTCTTCATCGTGCGTGATCTCTGGATGAACCTCAGTGTACGAGCCCTCAAGATAAGAGCAGGCATTCAGCGAGGGCCCTCCGTGTCCCGGACCGGAGATGTAGATGATGTCGGCATCATGCTCTTTGATGAGCCGGTTCAAATGAATGTAGATGAAGTTCTGGCCTGGCGATGTTCCCCAGTGACCGAGCAACCGCGGCTTGATCTGCTCCGCCTTGAGCGGCGAGCGCAGAAGTGGATTGTCAAAGAGGTAGATCTGGCCGATGCAAAGATAATTTGCCGCGCGCCAGTAACGGTTCATCTTGTCCAGCATCTCTGGAGAGAGCGGTCCCTTGGGCTTTGGTGCTCTCTCTTCGCTCTTGCCGTTGGCCGCAATCGCGGTCGACAGGCTCACGTCGAAGATGAAGCCGGACGAATTGCCAAACTGATCGAAGTTCTTGCTGAAAGGCTGAGGCGCGTCGTCTTTCTTAACGTTGATGGGGAGTTCGGTGGTTGCCATATTGAATGTTCCTTCCATTTCTCTGCAATTTCCAGGAGCTCGGTGGGGGCTGAATTCTGTTTTCCGCGGTGTGGTTTCGCCGAATTGTAGCCGTCATTTCGCCAGCAGCTCTTTGATCGAGTGCAATTCGAGACGGCGCTTTTCGGTGGTTTTCGGATACGCCATCTTGAGCCCCCCCATCGCATCAAGAACAATCTGGGAGACGATGAGCCTTGCATTCTCTTTATCGTCGGCGGGTACGACGTACCACGGCGCATGGTGGGTGCTGGTTGCATGAAAGCAGTCTTCGTAGGCCTTCATATAGTGCTTCCAGTATTTCCTCTCGTGAATGTCGGAGGTGCTGAACTTCCAGTTCTTGTCCGGCTCATCGATGCGTGCAAGAAATCGCTTTCGTTGCTCTTCGTTGGAGAGGTGGAGAAATATCTTGACGATCTTTGTGCCGTTTCGATGGAGATGCTTCTCCAGGTCCGTGATGGACCCATACCGCTGCTCCCAGATATTCTCCTCGTCGCGCAACTCTTCAGGGAGCCCCTGCGCGCGGAGCATTTCCGGATGCACCCGAACCACCAGCACCTCCTCATAATAGGAACGGTTGAAGATGCCAATCCGGCCGCGCTCGGGAAGGCGGCAGGTGGTGCGCCACAGAAAATCATGGTCGAGTTCTTCGGCGCTC
>Ga0302319_10013484_pt1 | contig 15326 bp, 15 predicted proteins | sample Bog_T0_2_FD_203319 | JGI IMG/M metagenome (GOLD analysis project Ga0302319, IMG submission 203319) | Peat permafrost microbial communities from Stordalen Mire near Abisko, Sweden - Bog_T0_2 | ecosystem: Environmental > Terrestrial > Soil > Wetlands > Peat | place: Sweden: Abisko, Stordalen Mire... | reverse complement strand
AGTTTCGCATGACTGGCCCCTCTCCCGACCCGCCTCTGAGCCTCGCAGAAGCCGAAGATAAGTTCAGCCTGTTCCTCTCCTCCCACGGATTCCCTTCGCGAATTCGCTGGATCACGGCAGAGCAGATGGTCGTGGATGATGATCGGCGCCATTTCATTTGCGCTGAGGGTGCAGAAGTCGGCCTCGCGGAAGCTAGCCAGCGATACACGGAAGGCCTTAAGAGATGCCTTGGCATTCTGCTCCAAGCCATTTGCACCACTCCTACCGAGACAATCGCTAGTGTCTATGTACCAACGGACTCGACCGACGCCCAGTATCACCTGATGGGTCGGGGCTTGAAGCTCTCCTGCCCGACCTCAATGCTCCCCGCGTCGATTGTCTACCACCCATTGCAGTGGGATCTTCTCGCCGCGGATTTTCGTTTCCGCTTCGAGATCATGCGTCAAGCCTATGACCTTTGATGTGCAGCCGCATCAACCCTTGGGGCTTCAAATCCTGGTTGAGGATGGCGCGCGGCTCCCCAAAGGCCGCGCAAACCGCCTCCGCAGCTAAATGTCCCGACCGCGCTGCGCTCTCCATAGTCGAAGGCCAGCCGGTCGCCGTCCAGTCCCCCGCGAGAAAGAGATTCGGCCAGGGCGAAAGGGCCGCAGGCCGCGCGGCATCGATGCCCGGAGGCACGCCGAAGGTCGCTCGCATCTCCTTCACCAGCGCGACCTTCTCCAGCTTCGCCTCTTTCACGAGCGGGAAAAACTCCGCCAGCTCCGCGACCGCCTGCGCAATTGCCTGCTCGCGAGGCAGCGCCGCAAAGGCTCGCGTGGCGCTCACCACCAGCTCGATATATTGCCCGCCGCGCCCTGTCTGCACCCGCGACTGGTTATACATCCAATGGATCTCGCGATCCAGCAGCACCGCATGTTCCAGCTCGGTAATCTCGCGGTCAAACCACAGATGCACGCTGCAAATGGGCCAGTGCTCGTGCTTTGCGATCTGCCGCGACAGCTCTGCCGCGCCCTCCGCCGTCGGCAGATGCGGCAACAACTGCGCCGTCGCCTCAAACGGCAGCGCCACAATCACAAAGTCTGAAGTCAACTCGCCCGAGCGTGTCCGAATCGTCCACTGAGAAACCTCTTCATCCCACTCCGCGCCCTCTACATGCGTGTTCAACTGCACGCTGCCGCCGCGCTCTGTGAGAAAAGGCGTCACGCCCGCATATAACTCACTCAACGGAACGCGGCTCATCCCCATGCTGCCAGCCTCCGCCGAATTCATGAAGAGTTCGCGGATCACCTTGGCCGCATAGGGCACGGCAATCGAGTCGATCTCCGCATTGAGCGCGCTGGCAATCACCAGCCGCCAGAAGCGATTGAGCGCGCCCTCGGTCTGCTTGTGCTGCCGCAGCCAATCGCCGAGCGACTCCGACGAATCGTCCTTCAGGTTTGAGCTCATCATGGCCCGCATCGCCCGCCCCAGCGCCAGCTTGTCTTTGAAGCTGAAGGCCTTCGCGCTCAGGAAGCTGGGTGCGCCATGGAACGGCGCAGGCAGCCGCAGCGGACCCAGCTCAAACGGCCCCAACCGCGACCTTCGCCCGCCCGGCTCGATCATGGTCATGTCGCTCGTCCAGTGAATCCGGTCCGCAATGCCGATTCGCTTGTAGAAGCCGATGAGATTGGTGCAGCAGCCGAAAAGCACGTGCTGGCAGTTGTCGATGACCTCGCCGACACCGGGATGCAAATAGGAGCTCGCCCGCCCGCCCAGGTAGCCACGCCGCTCCACCAACTGCACGCCAAAGCCAGCCTCAGCCAGCGCGCAAGCCGCGCTCATGCCCGCCACGCCACCGCCGACAACAGTGACGGTCCTGCCCGGGTTTTGCTGCGAACGGTTCAATGTTTACAATCCTTCCATCGCTGCGTAGCAGCGCGGGCGCGCAAATAACTCCGTCTAGCGATCCGTGTATGACTCGCAATTGATGAGAGGTATCGAAGTGAGTAAGTCTCTGGCAGGAATGGCAAACCGAGGCTGCTTTTCGATCTGTGCGATGGCCGACGCGAAGTGCTCCTGAGTCCACGTGCCGCCAAGTGGGGTGACCGCGAAAGACACGCCGTTAGACTCATCCTTGGACAAAACAAAACTGGCATTGTTTTGGATATTGAAGTTTTGATGACCATTGCGTTCCGTTAAAAAGATGGCAAAAGCCAATCCGTTTGATCGAGCAGGAGGCGCAAAATCTACCAGGTAAAGAACCTTCTTTCCTGGATAGGATTTTCCATCAAGAAGGTATCCGAAACTCAGTGCTCTAGCTCTCGATAATGGCAAGAAGTTTCTGATCGTCAGGCAGTGAGCAGCACGAATCAAGAGCTGTGGTGCCTGCTCTTGCGAGCGAACGGTGGTGCTTAGAAAGATTAACAACGATATCGCAAGGCTGGTCTTCTTCATCGCTAGTCTTCTCTTTTTCTTTACTGGAGCGAAATCGCTCTCACCCAATCAGACGCGTAAGACCCATCCGCTTCAGCCCCACAGCCAGAATGCCAACCTTCTCCACCATCGGCACACTGGCCCGCTGTGAAAACACATCGTAGTCCGCGCGCTCAATCCGTTTGAGCAACCCATGATAAATCCGCACCAGCACCCACAGCGCAGGCCGGCTCTCCCGGTCAATCAGCGGTAGCAGCGCCTGCGCGGACTCATAGAATTTTTCCGCGCGCCCCGCGATCTCCGCCAGCAGCGCGCGCTCCTCAACCGTCAACGGCGCATCTGGAGCCCGATGCAGCAGCCCATCCAGCGAGACCCCGTGAGCCGCCAAATCCTCTAGCGGCAAGTAAACGCGGTTGCGCTCCGCATCCTCGGCCACGTCCCTCAAAATATTCGTGAGCTGGAAGGCAATGCCCGTCTCCTCGGCCAGCTTCTCGGCCCTCGGGTCATGGTAGCCGAAGATGCGTATGCAAACCAGGCCCACTACCGAGGCCACCAAATAGCAGTACCTGTAAAGATCGGCGAAAGTGGCATACGTATCCGGAGTATCGGTTACGTCCTGCTTCAGATCCATGGCGACGCCGGCCACCAATTCGTCTAGCAGGTTGAGCGGAATCGCAAACCGCTCGACTGCGTCGCGCACGGCCAGAAAGACCTGATCGGAAGAATCGCCGCCGTGGCAAACGCCGCGCCAATCCTCGAGCCACGCATCCAAACGCCTGCGCCGCTCTTCGCGCGAGAGGCTCTCGTCGTCAGCCAGATCGTCGGCCTTGCGCATGAAGGCGTAGATGGCGCAGATGGCATTGCGGCGCGCCTTGGGCAGCGCGACAAACGCGTAGTAGAAGTTTTTCGCCTCGCGCTTGGCAATCGCCCTGCAAGCCGCATAGGCCCCGGCCAGCCTCAGCTCACTCACCATGCCGCCGTCCAACCGATATGGTTGCGTCAATCCTCGTTCTCCGTACGCCGGCGGCCTCTGCGGAGGCTCAGAAATGGCAGCAGCTTGGCGCAAACCGCTCCCAGGCCGAGCTTCGCCTTGGTGCCTTTAGAGATTGCCGGCCTGGAACTTAGCACGTCGTAAGATTGTTCCTCGATGGCGCGCAGAACCTCGAGGCCCCCGCGGCTGAAGAGATCCAGATCCACAGCCAGATCGCGCCGCACCATCCCGATCAGCGGCAATCCTTCCTCAAACAGCCCTCGCGTGTAATCCACCTCGCACCGCATCAGCCCGCGAAACGCGTCCGTGGCAATCCCTTCGGCAATCGTCGCATCGCTTACGTGAAAGAACTCCATGTCTTTCTGTGGAAGATAGATGCGGCCCCGCGCGTAGTCCTGGCGCACGTCCTGCCAGAAATTGGCAAGTTGCAGCGCCGTACATGTGAGATCAGAGAGCCGGAACCTCTCCTCGTCCGCTTCGCCACAGGCGTAGAGCACCAGCCGCCCCACCGGGTTTGCCGAGTACCTGCAGTAAGCCAGCACATCTTCTATGGTTTTGTAGCGGGTAACCGTCTGGTCCTGGCGAAAGGCTGTCAGAAGGTCCGCAAACGGACCCCTGGGAATCGAGCATTTGCCGATGGTCTCGGCCAGTGCCACAAACACCGGATGGCGCGCCTTGCCTGCGTAGCAGGCGTCCAGCTCGCGGCCCCACAGTTCCAGCAGCGCCAGCGCCACATCCGGGTCACCTACCTCATCGCCCAGATCGTCCGAGATGCGGCAGTAGGCGTAGATGGCATGAAAATGCGGGCGCAAATCCTTGGGCAGAAACCACGAGGCCACATGAAAGTTTTCATAATGGGACTCAGCAAGCTGTTTGCAGTAGTCGCGTGCCTCTTCCAGCGTGGGCGCGACTTCTGGAATACGATAGCTTTCAGGCAGCGCGGCCCAGCCACGCTCCAGCAACTCTTCGGGCATCGCATCGTATTCCATCGCTTTGACCTTCACTCCTGCTTCTGCGTCCGATTGCACGCTTTCGTTCGTTGTCATTGGCGCCATCAGGGAACAATGGCGGTCTTGATCTCGCTGCTTCGGTTCATCAGTTTCTCAAAGACGCGGTTGAGCTCGTAGAGATGGGCGTGGCCGGTGATGAAAGCCTGCGCCTGAAAGCGCCCTCCTGCAATCAGTTCCAGCGCAGTGCGGCAAATGGCTGGAGTGTGATGGAAGGTAGAGCGCAGCGTGATGTCGCTGTAGTGAATGCGATTGGTGTCAAGAGCCACATGCGTCCCCACGGCGCACCCGCCAAAGAAATTCACCGTGCCGCCCTTGCGCACAAGTTCCACTGCTTCCTGCCATGCATCCGGGGCGCCAACCGCCTCAATGGCAATATCCACGCCACGGCCCTTCTCAGTCAACGCGCGCGTCTCGCTGATGGCCTTGCGGATATTGGTAGCCTGCACGACGTGCGCCGCGCCCAGTTGCCGAGCCGCCTCCACCTGGCCGTCGTGTTTCACAATGGCAATCGCCTGGCAGCCGGCCAGCGCCGCCACATGCAGAATCATCAACCCCAACGGGCCGCCGCCAATCACTGCCACCGTGTCCCCTGTACGCGGGTGCGAATCCTCGAATCCATGCACCGCGCAGGCCAGCGGCTCAGTCAGTGCCGCGTGCTCCAGCGGCACATGGTCTGGCACAATCAGCGTGTTCTTGGCCACGATACGAGCTGGAATCCGGATGAACTCGGCGTATGCGCCATTGTTGAACATCAGGTCGTCGCACAGGTTTTCCTGGCCTCGCTCACAGAAATAGCACTGCCCGCAGGGTGCGGAGTTTAACGCCACCACGCGGTCCCCAGGAGCAAATTTCTCTACCCCGGCGCCCACCTCAACAATTGTCCCAGCCAACTCGTGCCCAAACAGCGCAGGAGGCACAATCATCCGCGCATGGTATCCGCGGCGAAAGACCTTCAAATCCGTTCCACAGGTCAGCGCCGCGCCTACGCGCACCACCAGTTCGCCGATTTCCGCCTTGGGAATGGGAACCTCCTCGATGCGAACATCTTCGCGACCGTGGAGGATTGCGGCCTGCATGGTGCCGCGCCCGTGATGAAGTGCGTGCTCGACGGTTTTACGACCCAGGCTGACGGCGGATTCGACCCTGCGGCGGCCTCTGACGACGACCGTCTCGACCGTATTCAGGCCTGCTTCGACGACCGTCTCGACTGTATTCAGGCCTCCCTCGACGACCGTCTCGACTGTGTTCATGCCTCCCTCGACAACAGTCTCGACCGTTTTGCGGCCGCGGAGGATCGCGTCTTTCACAGTGCTCGCCATCAAGTTTCCCCTACTCCGCCCCGGCTCCAGGCACAGACTCAATCATAATCTTCATGGAGTCTCCCTTGGGGTGCGATGCGATCTCAATCGCTTCAACCGCCTGCTCCATCTGGAAGCGATGCGAGATCAATTGCGTCAAATCGAATCCGTTTTTGTAGCTCCCGAAAACCAGGTCCGTGACCTCATCCAGAATCTCGAACGAGGACGAATACGAGCCGAGCAGCGTCTTCTCGTCCATGCACACCGCGCCAGGGTCGAAAGTCGCCGAGCCGTATTGAGTCTGCGCAAACAGCATCACCTTGCCACCGGGCCGCACCGCATCCATCGCGGTCTGGATCAGGGCATTGCCACCCACGGCCAGAATCACCGCGTCTGCGCCGCGCCCCTCGGTCTCTGCCAGCACTCGCTGCACCACATTCTCGCTTCCGGCATGAATCGGATCTTTCAGCCCAAACTTGGCCGCAATGGCATGGCGCTCGGGATAAAGGTCCGAGGTCAGCACCCGCGCCCCGGTTCGCCGCGCCAGCGCTGCGTGCATCAGCCCAATCGGTCCCTGGCCAATCACCAGTACCGTATCGTCCGGGGCGAGATTCAGCAGCTTCACGCCTTTCAAAACCGTATTCACTGGCTCCAGAAACGCCGCCTGCTCAAACGGCACGCCATCGGGAATGCGAACCACCCCCCGGCTGGCCGCAATCCAGTCCATCACGCGAATATACTCCGCAAAGCCACCGCCTGACGGCTCGAAGCCCGCCGTAACCCCAACTTTCTTGTAGAGCGCGCATTGCGTCGGCGTCTTCTTGCGGCAGTTATAGCAGTCCCCGCAAGGAACGTGATGGTGCACCACCACCCGCTCGCCGACGGCGAAACGCGTCCCCTCGCCAACTTTGACGATGGTCCCCGACATTTCATGGCCAAAAATCCGCGGCGCGGAATGCGAGCCGGTGTGAATCTTCTTCAGATCGGTGCCGCAGATGCCGCAGGTGGCCACTTTGATCAGCAGCTCACCCGGTCCGATGGCCGGCACAGGCACCGTCTCCACACGCATGTCGTTCACGCCGCGATAGACCACGGCCCGCATCGTGCTGGGAGTCTTTCCCCCGGTCAGGCTTTCAATGTTTGAAGTTTGGGTAGCCATTGGCGTCCTGATCGCTCCTTCTCAGTCTTGCCCCTCTTGCACATTATCCCCATCGAGGATTTCGAACAAAGATTTCCTGATGGCTTGGGCGGCCATCCTGCTATTCTCGCCCATCCGCGCCAGTGCAAGCCAGTGCCACGGCCTTAGAACAGTGAATAGGATAAACCGAAATGTATGAAATTTCCCATCCGCAGAAATAAATCTATTGAAATCAGGAAGATTATCGCCGTACCCGTCGCTGATTCCTTTCACGCAATAAAACGGAATGCCGCGCATCTGGGCCAGGCGGGCAATTGCGGCCGCTTCCATATCCACCAGGCTGGCCCCGTAGGCAGCCGCCAAACGATGCTTCTCTGCCGCACCGGCAACCTTTGGACTGGTGGCGAGCCAGAGTTCTCCGGCACCCGCGTCGCAACGGAAGCGTTCACCGGTGCGGACGTCGATGACGCCCGCGACGTTGTGGGCGGAGCCGGGGGCGAGTTCGGGGCTCAGCGCGCCGGCCCAGCCAACGGAGAAGACCAGGCTGATGGGGCCGCCTTCCTCGATAGCCGCAAAGGCGCGCGTAGCAGCCTCCTGACCTGCTCCAGCGCATGCGGCGATCCATTCTTCCTCGGAGTTGCGCTGGGCCCAGAAACGCACGTTGTTCCGGCTACTGTGCGGCCACCCGCGAACAAACGGCTTCAGTTCATCCGCGAAGGCGGCGATGATGGCGACACGGGTCATGTTTGTCTGTGCTCGGCTCGTTTGCCATCAATAGCCGATGTTTGCCCTGGAATTAGCATGAGCGGCAATTGAACTGCGATTGAGAATACCAGAGCGACAAAAGATGCTCGCACACTCATCCGCGAAGTTGCCCAGAAGAATGCAATCCACGGCACGATATACGCCAACGCCAGCCAGCGGTTCCATCCAAGGTCTTTGAGTCTCCCTACTACTTCGATTAACCAAATTGGCGCCCAAAGGATTGTCATGACTAAATAGACCACAAATATTGCATGAGGATCCGGTGCCTTATACCATGCCATTGCGCTAAATGATTGAGTAGAGAAAAGCACCGCCCATGCTAAATTCCCCCGTCCCCTCGGACGCGACAATTTTCGAAGAAAATTGCTCAATTATGACTCCTCTCATTCACTCACGGCGCGTAGCCATTTGCCCGGAACCACTCAATCGCCGCGCGCATCGCCGGATTAATCGGCCTAATACGGAAGCCCAGTTCCTGCTGTGCGCGCGCGCTGGAGGCATACATCTTCTTGCGCCCCATCCGCACTTCCTCCAACGTAGCCCTCGGCTCCCGCCCACGTATCCGCCCCGTAATCCACTCCTCGAAAAACGCATAAGTCGCAGCTACAGCAAAAGGAATCTTCATGGTCGGAGACGGAATCCCGGTAATCGCCGCCATCTTGTCGAGAATCTGCTTCAGTGTCAGGTTCTCGCCGCCCAGAATATATCGCTTGCCCGGCTGCCCCACCGTAAGTGCGGCCACATGTGTGCGCGCGACCTCAGCCACATCCACAAGGTTCAGTCCCGTGTCCATGTAGGCGGGAAACTTGCCGTTCAAAAAGTCCACGAAGATGCGGCCAGTGGGAGTGGGCTTGGCATCGTCCGTGCCAATCGGCGATGTGGGGTTGAGAATGATGACCTGCTGGCCGCCCTCAGCCGCCGCAATCGCTTCCCGTTCAGCCAGAAACTTGGATCGCTTGTAGTGGCCCACCATGTCCTTGAGCGAAACCGGCGTGTCTTCATTGATGACGACGCCATCGGTGCGGAAGTGCATGGTGGCCACGCTGGAGGTGTAGACCACGCGCTTCACGCCGGCCTCGCGCGCCATCCGCAGCAACTCGCGCGTTCCATCCACATTGGCGCGGTACATCGCCTTCGGGTCGGGAATCCACAGACGGTAGTCGGCAGCCACGTGAACCGCCGCGTCGCAGCCGGCCAGCGCAGGCCGAAGCGATTCCGGCTCCCTCAGGTCGCCCACATGGGTCTCGCCCGCGATGCCTTCAAGATGAGCCAGGTTGCTGGTCTTGCGCACCAGCAGCCGCAAATCCGCGCCCTCGGCAGCCAGTGCTCGGGCCACATGGTAGCCTACAAATCCCGTCGCGCCAGTGAGAAAGACTTTCATGTAGTTGTCGCCACTGACTTCATTCTATTGCACCGCCTTTGTCTCTTCTCGCTGGCTCGCTAACGCGGTCTCCCACCCTTGTACCAGGACGCAAGCATAAGAATGGAGTAGGGAGTTGGAGACTGTAGGCAAAGAGCGGGACAAATAATGCAGTTCTGCATTATAATTAGAGTGGAGTTCGGAAGGGGCGCAAAAATGGCGACATTGACGTTGAAGGTCACGGAGCGGGGACAGGTCACGCTTCGCAAAGAGGTTCTAAAGCATTTCGGCGTCAAGCCCGGTGAAAGGCTCGACATTGCACTACAACCCAATGGAACAGCAACAGTACAGGCTGCCAGGCCAAAGGGTTCGATTGAGAATTTTATTGGCCGACTTGAAGGCAAGACCAGGAAGGTCGCCACCGTTGAAGAGATCAACGAGGCTGCAGCAAGAGGTTGGGCAGGGCTTCGATGAAGATTACCGTTGATACCAACGTGCTCGTTCGTTCGGTGGTTCGGGATGACAAGAAGCAGGCAATTGTCGCAGAGAAGTTGTTCCGTGAATTTGAAACCGTCGTGGTTCCTTTGGCTTGCTTGTGCGAGTTAGTCTGGGTGCTTGATAGCGTCTATGGCTTCTCGCGCGTTGAGATACTGGGCGCGGTAGAAGCGCTGGAGCAGGCGCCAAACATAGCTCTAGACCGTACGGCCGTTGAAGCTGGAATGGCAGTATTGCGGAATGGCGCCGACTTCGCTGATGGCGTGATTGCTCACGAAGGCAAATGGCTTGGGGGCGATCTCTTTGCTTCCTTTGACAAGAGAGCTGTTAATGCTGTCTCTCGGTTAGGCCACCAGACGCGATTGCTGAGTTGACTGCGTTGCCTGGGCTTACTCCAGCGCATCCGGCACGAGCGCAATATTCTTCTCCCCCGCCGCCTTCTTGGCGTTGTAGGCCTTCACCCAATCTTCCCAGTGCTTGCCCGCCGCGCGATCCTTGCCGCTGAACTCAACGCGGACGATGTCGGAGTAACCCACCTTGCGCTTCTCCTGCGAATTAGGAGTGAAATATTGCACGAAGGAATCGGCCAGAGTGGGACCTGTCTTGCAGTTGAAGATAAACGCCTCGATGCGCTCGCCGCTCTTGAGCGTAAGCGTTACATCGCCGCGATAGTCCAATGCCTTGCCAAGAGCGATTCGCAGATCCTCCTCGCTGGCCAACTCCGGAACCCAACCCTCAAGCTGCTCATGCTCTGCGCCCGGAGCCAGCTCCAGCGCCTCAACCTGCGCCAGCGTGTACTTTGCCACTTCGGCCGTCATGCGTTCGTCTCCTCAAGGCTATGCGCCGGCTTGGCAATCTGCACCAGTGCGGCCGGACCATGCGGCGCGGGCTCGTTGAGCAGGTTCAGCGCGTGCTGGTCGCGGTACTTGCTGAACGTTCCGCGCACCATGCCGAAAAAGCCTTTGAGAGAACCGAAACCATCAATGACCGCAGGGGCCTCGTAGCCGCAACTGACCATGCAGTTGGCGCACTTGGGATTGCCGCTGGCCGCGCCGTATTCCGCCCACTTGGTCGTCGCAAGCAGTTCTTTATAGCTATCCGCGTAGCCTTCTTGCAGCAGATAGCAGGGCCGTTGCCAGCCGAAGATGCTATAGGCCGGCATTCCCCATGGGATGCACTCATAACTGCGGTCGCCCATCAGGAACTCAAGAAACAGCGGCGACATGTTGAACTTCCATGTCGGCTTGCGGTTCGACAGGATGGCGCGAAAGAGACGTCGCACGCGCGCGCGGCCCAGGAAGCGGTTCTGATCGGGTGCCTTGTCGTAACTGTAGCCGGGTGAAAGCACGATGCCTTCGACGCCCATGCCCATCACTTCGTCAAAGAAGGCGCGCACGCTGTTGGGATCGGTGCCGTCAAAGAACGTGGCGTTGGTGGTCACGCGAAAGCCGCGCTTGACGGCCTCTTTGATGCCCTCCACGGCAATGTCGTAGCCGCCCTCGCGGCAAACTGAAAAATCGTGATGCTCGCGCTGCCCATCGAGATGGACGGAGAACGTCAGGTACTTGGACGGTGTAAACTCCGGCAGCCGCCGCTTGAGTTCCAGAGCGTTGGTGCAGAGATAGATGTACTTCTTGCGCGCAATCAGGCCGTTCACGATCTCCACAATCTGCGGATGCAGCAGCGGTTCGCCGCCGGGGATGGAGACCATGGGCGCGCCGCATTCATCGATCGCCGCAAAGCATTCCGCGGGTGTGAGCTGCTTCTTGAGGATGTGCGGCGGATACTGCACCTTGCCGCAACCGGCGCAAGCCAGGTTGCAGCGGAAGAGCGGCTCCAGCATCAGCACCAGCGGATACTGCTTGTTGCCGGCCAGCTTCTTCTTCAGCACATAGGTTGAAACCGTCCACATCTGAGAGATAGGAACAGCCATCTTCGCGTTAACCTCCAGCGCCATTCGCGGCGCGTTCGTTCAATACAGCTTCGAGCCTCTAGCTGCTAGCTTTTAGCCAAAGACCGGATAAACGTCCTTCGACCAGGAAAAATCCACCGTTTCAAAGCTAACAGCTAGAAGCTAGAAGCTAAGAGCTGCCTTGACGTTCCATAGCCCTCCGATAGCTCGTCAAAGCCATCAGCGGGAAGTATTGGCGGTACATCGTGTAGGCCAGGTAAAAGACTCTGGGGAAACCTGTACCTGTAATGATACTCTGGCGAAGCTTTCCTTCTCCCATGAACTCGCCCCAACTGCCATCGGCCTGCTGTCGCGTAAGCAGCCAGCGAACGCCTTTGGCCAGCGAGTCCGATCGATCATCACCCGCGGCAAGCAGGCCGAGCAGCGCCCAGGCCGTCTGCGAGGGCGTACTCGCGCCCACGCCGCGCGTGTTCGGATCGTCGTAGCTGCCGCAGGTTTCGCCCCAGCCGCCATCGGGATTCTGCACCATGCGAATCCACTCCGCGCCCTGCTGGATCTGCGGCTCGTGATTGTCGATGCCGATGGCCTCAAGCCCGCGCAGCACAAGAAACGTTCCATAGATGTAATTCACGCCCCAGCGCCCAAACCAGCTTCCATCCGGTTCCTGCTGGCTAAAGATGAACTGGATGGCCTTCTCCACGCGCTTGTCTGTGCGCGTAAAACCATAGGTCGCCAGCATCTCCAGAATTCTTCCCGTAATGTCCACGGTCGGCGGATCAAGCATGGCATTGTGATCCGCGAACGGAATGTATTGGAAGATCATCTTGGTGTTGTCTTTGTCGAAGCTGCCCCAGCCGCCATTCTTGCACTGCATGGCAAACTCCCACGCAATGGCTCGCTGCGCCACTTTGTGCTGGTAGCTTTCGCGTGGATTCTCCACCTTGCTGAGCGCCAGCAGCACCTGCGCGGTGTCGTCGGTGTCGGGATAAAACTCGTTGTTGAACTCGAAGTACCACCCGCCCGGCTCGGTGTTCGGTACCTTCACAGCCCAGTCGCCCTTTTGCCGCACTTCCTTGGCAAGCATCCAGTCCGCGGCTTTGATCATGCGGGGATCATTAGGCGGCACGCCGGCATCGCCCAGTGCGCAGACTGCCTGCGCCGTATCCCATACCGGCGATGCGCAGGGCTGCATGCGAAAAGTCGGCTCCGGCATGGTTTCATTGGCCGGCTCCTCGATGCCGAGCTTCTCAAACTCGTCGCGCGCGCGAATCACCTGTGGATCGTCCTCGGAATAGCCCAGGCAGCGCAGCGCGATGATGGCGTTCAGCATAGCCGGATAGATTGCGCCCAGCCCGTCCGTCATCTCCAGCCGCTCCAGCAGCCATTTCTCCGCTTTGGCCATCGCCAGCCTGCGCAATGGCCGAATATGAACCGCCTCGGCAAAATGCAGGATTCTATCCAGAATGATGAAGAAGTTGCGCCACGAGATGATGGATTTGTGGTCCAGGCGCAATCGCAATGTCGAGTTGGCGCGCCCACCCACAAACAGCTCGTCGATCCCCTGCTCCGGCGGGATTCTCTTGAACGGCTTTCTCGCGTACATAATGGCCAGCGGCACCAGAATCGAGCGCGACCATGCGGAGATTTCATAAAGATTGAAGTAGAACCAATTGGGAAACAGTACGATCTCCGGCGGAATGGCAGGCACCGCATCGTAGTCGTACTCGCCCAGCGCGCACAGATACATCTTGGTAAAGGTGTTGCACTCCACCACGCCGCCATGCTTTAGAACCCACTCGCGGCATTTCGCCAGCCGTGGATCGTCCGCTCCTAAGCCCATCAGCTTGGCAGAGGAATAGCACTTCACCGAAAGTGAAATGTTGCCTGGCCCGCCCGGATAAATGCTCCAACTGCCATCTTCATTTTGGTAGCGCAGCATCTCGGCCAGAGCGCGCTTGAGCCGCCCCGGATCGCCCGATTCCAGCAGCGTGTGCAGAAAGATGTAATCCGCCTCCAGCATCGAGTCGGCTTCAAGCTCGCCGCACCAGTAACCATCTGGATGCTGCTCGGAGAGAAGGTAATCCCGTGAGCGCGCAATGGCCGATTCCACTTCGCCCAAGTCCGCGTCTATCCGCCCAAATCTTGGCGCTGCCTGTCTGCGCGTCGCGGTTTGCGTTTTCCCCTGCTGTTGACTCATGCGGTTTAAAACGCCTCAGTATCTCGTCCCTGTTCCCTGATCTCTGACACTTGATATCTGTCGTTACCGTACGGGCAAAGCCGTCGCTCCACCCACGCCGCTGATCGCCTGAACGATCTCCGGCGGAAGCCCGAAACGGACATTTTCCGGCATCACTTCCACTTCTTCGACGCTGCCAAATCCGTTTTGTCGCAAATAATCCACCACGTCTTCCACCAGCACTTCAGGAGCGGATGCGCCGGCTGTCACTGCGACGGTCGTCACACCTTCCAGCCATTTCGGATCGATGGCGGCGGAGTTGTCAATCAGGTATCCAATCGTCCCCAGGTTCCGCGAAACCTCAACCAGGCGATTGGAGTTCGAGCTGTTCGTCGATCCCACCACCAGCACCAGCCCCGCGTTATGAGCCACGTTGCGCACCGCGACCTGGCGGTTCTCCGTCGCGTAGCAAATGTCCTGCGAGTGAGGTCCGGCAATGTTGGGAAACTTCTCTTTGAGCGCGTGGATGATGTCACGCGCCTCGTCCAGGCTGAGAGTGGTCTGAGTCAGATAAGCCACGCGATTGGGGTCCGGCACCTCAAGCGCCGCAACCTCCGCCACATTCGACACCACCTGAGTCACTCCTGGCGCCTCGCCCAGCGTACCCTCGATCTCATCGTGGTCACGGTGGCCAATCAGCACCAGCGAGTAGCCATCCTTGGCAAACTTCACCGCCTCGATATGGACCTTGGTCACCAGCGGGCAGGTCGCGTCAATCACCTTCAGGCCGCGTCCCTTGCTCAGTTCGCGCACCGCCGGCGAAACCCCGTGCGCGGAGTAGATAACCCGCTGCCCGTCCGGCACGTCGTCGATCTCGTGAACGAAAATCGCGCCCTTCTCCGCCAACTCGTTCACAACATAGCGGTTATGGACAATTTCGCGGCGCACGTAGATCGGCGCGCCAAAGGTTTCCAGTGCGATCTTGACGATATCGATCGCGCGCACCACGCCGGCGCAAAACCCGCGCGGCTTGAGCAGCAACACCCGCTTCTGACTGGGGGAAGTCTCGGCGTGATTTCCGTTCGAGATGGATTCAAGGAGAGTTGTGGTCACAACCCAAGTATACCAACCCCTGCATCGAAGCGATAGGAAGCAACTTCGCCCGCGAATGCCGCGCATCAAAGCAGGCACTCATGTTGGTATCACGAATGCTGGAGGTGAGGGAGGAGATCGACCCGAATCCTGTTCCGCTTCTGGATATGCCAGAGGTCGTACTTCGCCTGCATCCGCAGCCACACTTCAGGCGAGGAGGTGCCGAAAGCGGCGGCCAGGCGCACGGCCATCTCCGGCGAAACGGCAGCCTTGCCATTGAGGACGCGAGAGAAAGTGACCCGCCCAACACCCAGGTGATTGGCTGCCGCCGAAACGGTCATCTCGCCAAGATATTCCCGAATGACTTCGCCGGGATGCGGCGGATTGTACATACGCATGGCTCTCTCTCCTCTAGTGATAGTCCTGGTAATCGACCAGGATTGCGTCTTCGCCTTCAAATCGAAATGTGAGACGCCAGTTTCCGCTCACCGTAACCGACCAGTGGCCCTTGAGATCGCCATGCAAGGGATGAAGCCGCCATCCAGGCGCGTTCATGTCCTCGGGCGCGCCAATATCGTCGAGCATGGCTAACTGGAGACGCAACCGCACGGCATGCTGGGCCTGAATCCCAGCCTTTGAGCCGGTGCGAAAGAACTTCTCCAGCCCCTTGTGAGCGA
>Ga0302319_10013483_pt1 | contig 15327 bp, 12 predicted proteins | sample Bog_T0_2_FD_203319 | JGI IMG/M metagenome (GOLD analysis project Ga0302319, IMG submission 203319) | Peat permafrost microbial communities from Stordalen Mire near Abisko, Sweden - Bog_T0_2 | ecosystem: Environmental > Terrestrial > Soil > Wetlands > Peat | place: Sweden: Abisko, Stordalen Mire... | reverse complement strand
CGTGCGCGGCGCGCTCATCGTCGCCATCACCATTCCGTTCGCTCTGTTATTTGCATCCATCTGCCTGGGCTTGAGTCATATTCCGGCGAACCTGCTCTCTCTCGGCGCTCTTGACTTCGGCATGGTCGTCGATGGCGCAGTTGTCATGGTGGAGAACATCGTCCGCCATCTCTCGCGCAAGGACGAAACCCGCACTCCTCAGCAGAAAATTCAATTGGCAGCGCACGAGGTTCAGCGTCCTGTCTTCTATGCCATTGCCATTATCATCACCGCGTATCTACCGATCTTTACTTTGGAGTCTGTCGAAGGCCGTCTCTTCAAGCCCCTGGCGTGGACCGTGGCATATGCTTTGCTGGGCGCGCTGGTCTTTTCCATCGTCGTCGCCCCCGTGCTCTCCAGTGTGTTGTTTAGAAAAGGCGCCAAAGAGTGGCACAACCCATTCATGGAGTTTCTGAAAGTCCGCTATCGCAACGGCGTTACCTGGGCTATCCATCATCGCTTTGTCGTACTGGGTGTCAGCGTTGTCGGCTTTGCCATTTCGCTTTACCTTTTATCAAATGTTATCGGCTCCGAATTCTTGCCTCACCTGGATGAAGGCGCCATGTGGGTGCGCGGCACGCTGGCTCCATCGACGGGACCCGAAGAGAGCCTGGCCATCTCTAACTGTGCTCGCATTATCCTGGCCAGCTACCCTGAAGTCACTGAGGTGGTGGATCAGATTGGCCGCCCCGATGACGGCACGGACTGGACCGGATTCTTTGACACTGAGTATTTCGTCAACCTGAAACCAAAGGAAGAGTGGCGTCCTGTCTTTCATCAGGAGAAGGACGCCCTCATCGCCTCGATGAATCATCAGCTGGAAGCAATTCCGGGCGTAATCTGGGGTTTTTCGCAACCCATCGAAGACAACATGGAAGAGGCCGTCAGCGGCGTCAAAGGCGAACTGTCGGTCAAAATCTATGGAGACGACTTCAAGACCCTTGAAGAAAAGGGCAACGATGTCGTCAATGTCATGAGCAAGATTCCGGGAATCGCCGATCTCGGACTGTTCCGCATCATCGGCCAACCGAATCTCACCTTCGAAGTCGACCGGCAGGCCGCGGCCCGCTATGGCATCAACGTCTCTGACATTCAGGACGCGATTCAAACGGCGGTCGGTGGCACTGTACTCAGCGAGGTTTTGAAAGGCGAGGCGCAATTTGACCTTGTGCTGCGCTATCAAAAGCGCTATCGCGACACCAAGGAAGCCATCGAGAACGTGCGCCTGCTTTCCCCCACGGGCGAACGTGTTTCGCTCGCTCAATTGACGACCATCGGCACCACGGATGGCGCGGAAGAAATCTATCGCGAGGGAGAGCAGCGGTACATCGCCGTCAAGTACGGCGTGCGCAATCGCGATCTTGGAGGCGCGGTCGAAGAAGCCATTTCCACCGTCAACAAAGCGGTTCCTCTGCCCAAGGGCTATCACTATGAGTGGGCCGGCGAGTATGAGAGCAAGCAGCGCGCCGATAAGCGGCTGGCCATGATTGTGCCCATGACGGTCGTGCTGATCGGCGTCATCCTTTACTCCATGTTCAAGTCGTTCAAGTGGGCGGGCCTAATCCTCGTCAACGTTGCGCTCGCACCCGTCGGTGGATCACTGGCGTTGCTTGTTACGCATACCAACATCAGCGTGTCGTCCAGCGTAGGATTCCTCGCGTTGTTCGGGGTCTCCGTGCAAACCGGCGTCATCATGCTGGAGTACATCAATCAAATGCGTGCTGCCGGCCACACCGTGGAAGGTGCTGCCATCGAAGGCGCCGTTCTGCGCCTCCGGCCCATCATGATGACCATGCTGGTGGCTACGCTGGGCCTGTTACCGGCCTCGCTCTCTCACGGCATCGGCTCTGACTCGCAGCGTCCCTTCGCCATCGTCATCGTAGGCGGGCTCATGGTCGATCTAGTCATGAGCATCTTCCTCCTCCCCACGCTCTACGTCTGGATCGCGCGAGAAGACGATAAACTGCCTCCGCCTGAGCTTTCCTTTGAAACCTAGAGCCCGGTCCCTGCTGTCGTCACTCTTCTCTCAACACCTCCAGCGGTCTGAGCCCAAGAATCCGATAGCTCGCGATCCATCCCGTCGCCGTCGCCAGCACCGCGGTCCCCACCAGCGCAACCAGCGTCGCGCTCCATTCGATGTGGAACTCCAGCTTTCGCAGTAGCACGCGCGTGAGAATATTCGCAAACACCACACCAACTGAACCGGCCAACAAACCCAGCACGCTGAACTCCACGCTGAACGTCCGCACAATCCGCATACGCGTCGCTCCCAGCGTCTTCAGCACCACCGCCTCCCGCATTCGCCTGAAACGCGTGCTCGCAATGCTCGATGCCAGAATCATCAGGCCCGCAAAGATCGAGAATCCCGCCAGGAACCGCACCACAAACGTAATCTGATTCACTACGCTCTCAATCCGCTCCAGCACATCGGCCAGGTTGATCACCGTCACTGTTGGGTACGCCACAAACAGCGCTCGCTCCAGCGCCGCCACCTGCTTTGGGTCGACATGCGCCCCACCGTACCACGTCGCGGGCTCATCCTTCAGCAACTCCGACGGCAATACAAACTCCACGCGCGCGCCCAGGTGCTGCCCATCCGCGCGATAAACCGCGGCAACGGTCAGCTTCCGCACCGTCCCGCCCGTCTCCAGTTCCACCGCCGAGCCCAAGCCAAGGTGCAGCCGCTCGGCGGCGCCTTCACCAATCGCCAACTGCGCCACGCTCCCATTTGTCCACCACTTCCCCAGCATCACCTTGTCGCCTGGCGGCACCGTATCTGCCCAACTCAGCTCGGCGTTCTGCAGCATCCGCCGCGGGAAATGTTGCCCCTTCAGTTGCTCCACCGGCGTGCCGTTCAGCGAAACAAACCGCCCCGTCACGACCGGCATCAGGTCCAGCGCCTGGCTCACTGCCGGCTGATGAAGGAAGAAATCCTTTACCCCTTGAACCTCGTCCGTGCTCACGTCCACCAGGAAGATATTCGGCAGCTTCGGAGAAGCGGTCTCCTTCAAATCGCGCAGCAGCGCTGCCTGCATCAGGTAAACCGCCAGAATCAGCATCACGCCCAGGCCGAGCGAAGCCAGCACGGCCGCCGACTGGTTCCCAGGCCGATACAAATTCGCCAGCCCATGCCGCAGGAACGAAGGCAGTCGCAGTCTCACGCGGTTCAACAAAAAACGCAATGTCTTCAGCGCCAACGCCGCCAGCACCAGCAGAACAACCAGTGCAGCCACAAACAGGACTGCAAACCACGTGCCAACCTTCGCCGAATCTGAAAGCACCCAGGCAATCCCGCCCAGCGCCGCCACCACCACCACGGAAATACCCAACTGGAGCCGTCGCGCCCACCAGCGCCCAAACCACCCGCCAATCCCCTCAGGACCCTGCTCCACCAGCCTGCGCAACACCAGCACCGGTCTCACCGCGCGCACATCCAACAGCGGCGGCAGGCAAAACAGCAGCGTTGTTAGCAGCCCCGTTCCCAACCCAGCTGCAATCGACCGCCGGGGAAACTCCAGCGTCGCATGCACCGGAAGCAGGTTCCCAAACACCGCCGGCAGTGCTGCCATTACACCCACCCCAGCCGCCACGCCCAGCACCCCTCCGGCCAGCCCCAGCCCCAGCGTCTGCAGCAGGAAAATTCGCAGCAAATCGCCCGACCCCGCACCCACAGCTTTCAAAATCGCCAGCATATCCATCCGCTGTTCCAGGTGCGCGTGCATGGCCATCGCCACGCCAATCGCCCCCAGCACCATCGCCACCAGGCAAATCAGGCTCAAAATCGCAGTCGAATTGTCCAGCCCCTGGCTCAGCGCCGGATTCCCCTCGCGGAAATCCATCACCTGCGCGTCCGGCAGAGCACCCTCCACCACCTTGCGCATCGCCACCTGGTCCACCGTTGATGGCAGCTTCATCAGCAGCCGCTCGCTCGCACGGCTCCCCGGCGCCAGCAACCCGGTCCGCTCCAGCGCTGCTCGCGAGATCATCACCCGCGGACCCATCCCGGCCCCGGCCGTGATCCGGTCCGGTTCCTGTTTCAAGACCGCCGCAATCCTGAAGTTCCTCCCGCCCAGCCGCAGCGTCTGGCCCACCTGCGCCTTCAGCCTGATCAAGAATTCTTCCGCCACCACCGCCGAATCGCCGTCCAGCGCCTGCTGCAAGCTCATCGCAGGCTCCAGCTCCGCCGACCCATAATACGGATACTCGCTCGGGTCCACAGCTTTCAACGAAACCAGCAGCGGCACGGGATCCGGGGGCACCGAAGCCATGGAAATGGTCTCCGTCACCCACGTCGCCCGAATCCCGCCTGCTCCCGCCTGTCCGGCGTTCTGTTTTTCAATCGTCGCGATCTTGCTAGCTTCCTCGTCCGTCGGCGGATGAAACATCCGTGCACTTAAATCACCGGCCATCAACGATCTGGCTTCGGTACTTAAAGTTTTCCTGAAGCTCTCGCTGAACCCCCGCACGCCGACCAGTGCCGCCACGCCCACTGCAACGGACAGCACCACAAACCCAAACTTCCCCGGCGCGGACTTCAGATCCCGCCAACCAATGGCTCCCGCGCGCCTCCAGCTCAATGCCCGCTTAGCCATTGTGCCCTAACCCCGCGCCCGTCTCGGCGGCCATGATGGCCTCCGTCGCCGGACCCGAATACGGCAGCGTATCCTCCACCACCATCCCGTCTCGCAGCACAATCTTCCGGTCGGCTCTGCTCGCCACTTCAGGATCGTGCGTCACCAGAACCAGGGTCGTCCCGGCCCGCTTGTTCCGCTCCAGCAGCAGGTCCAGCACCAGTTTTCCGTTCTCCGAGTCCAGGTTCCCCGTCGGCTCATCGGCCATCACAATCGGCGGCTCCACCACAAACGCCCGCGCCAGCGCCACCCGCTGCTGTTCCCCTCCGGATAACTGCACCGGATAGTGATCCACCCTCTCCGCCAGCCCGACCTCTTCCAGCAGCCGCCGCGCCTGCTTCAGGCCACTGCCTTCCATGTTCAACTCGTACGGCAGCAAGACATTTTCCAGAGCCGTCAGCGTCTGAATCAGCTGGTACGACTGAAACACGAATCCGATCTTCCGCCCCCTCACCGAGGCCAGCTCAGACTCCACCAGGTTGTGAATCGGTACGCCATCCAACCAGATCTCCCCGGAACTCGGCGTATCCAACCCCGCCAGCAGGCCCAGCAGCGTACTCTTCCCGCTACCGCTGGCCCCCACAATCGCCACAAACTGCCCCGCGGGAATCGTGAGCGAAATCCCCTTCAGAATCTCGACCCGCCGCGCACCGTTCTGGATCCACTTCCTCGCATCCCGAACTTCAATCACTCTGCCTCCTGAAGCCAATCCTCAGCAGCTTAGTCCCTGGTCACTTGTTCTTCGCTACACTAACCATGTGTACGTTTCCCGCAGGCTTGTTGTTTCAATCTGGCTGCTGCTCTTCGCCACGCCGCTCTTCACGGGAGCCGCACCGGCCGCAGACCGACCCATCCTGGTGTGCTTCGGAGACAGCATCACTGCCGGATACGGTCTCCAGGCTGGCCAGTCATTCCCCGATGCGCTGCAGCGCCTCCTAGACGCACGCGGCTACCACTACCAGGTTTCCAATCAGGGCACCAGTGGCGCCACCACCAAGGACGCTGTCGTCGAAATCCGCTCCATCCTGCTCCTGCACCCTGAAATCGTCATCGTCGAGTTCGGCGGCAACGACGGCCTCCGCGGCCTGCCCCCCGACCAGACGCGCCGCAACCTCGACCAAGTCCTGACCGCCCTGGATGCTGCCCGCATCAAAATTCTGCTCGCCGGCATCACCCTCCCGCCCAACTACGGCGCCGACTACATCCACGCCTTCGAGCAGGTCTTCCGCGACCTGGCCGCCAAACACCACACCGCCTTTGTCCCCATGATCTACAAAGACCTTGTCAACGTCCCCGGCACCATCCAGCAAGACGGCATCCACCCCACCGCCAAAGGGTCCGGGATCATCGCCAACACCCTGCTCCCGGTGCTCAAACCGCTGCTGCGCAAGTGATCCGGGGACTGCTTTTTCACCGCGTCATCTTCACTGCTTTACCTTCACTGCTCCGTCTCCACTGCATTTACCCCATCACCACCACCGGCTGAAACAACGTCCCCGCCACGCGTTTTGCAATCCCCACCAGCTCCTTCTGACCCGCGAACACCTTCACCAGCGCCGCCCTTGAAAATTCCGGTAAATTGGCCTGCGCACCATTGCGAAGCCGCCCCAACGCCATCGCGTCGCCGGTGACCGCGGGCATCTCGGGCAAAAGCGTCCGCGGATGCACGAATAACCCCTCCATTGCTTCCACGTTCCCGGCGAGCGCTCCAAACTCCTCCAGCGTGTGCGCCTCCGCAATTGTGAACACCCCGGCGCGCGTCCTTCGCAGCCGGCTCAAATGCGCCCCGCAGCCCAGATCCCGCCCCAGTTCATGAGCCACTGCCCGGACGTATCCCCCCGCGCTGATGTTCATTTCGAAAGCGGCCTCGGCCGCCCCCAGACCCTCACCGCCCAACCCGATAATCACAAAGCTGGAAATACGGACCCTCGCCGTCCTCAGCTCCACCGGCTTGCCCGTCCGCGCCAGCTTGTACGCCGGCGTCCCCTCAATCTTTTTTGCAGAGTAAGCGGGAGGCATCTGGTCCATCTCTCCGTGGAACCGCTCCGCCGCCTCGCGCACCCGTTCGAGCGTCAGCGCCGGATTCAGATTCGGCCAGACATCCGGCCCGTCCGCAACGCCCTCGGCGTCATATGTATCTGTAGAAAATCCGAAGCGGATCGCCCCGGTATAGCTCTTTTCAGCGGATGAAAAGTACTGCGCCAGCCGTGTAAACTTGCCCAGCAGCAGAGGGAGAACGCCGGTCGCCATCGGGTCGAGCGTTCCCAAGTGCCCAATGGACTTCTCGCCCGTAATCCGCCGCAGCCGAGCAACCACATCGTGGCTGGTCATCCCACCCGGCTTGTCCACTACGACTAGACCGTTCACCCTAACAACTCTAGCCGACCGGACCCCTGGCGCACCGCGGGCTCTACCCCGGCTGCCTTACCAGCGACAGAAACTCCGATCGCGTTTCCTTCTGCCGGAAGCAGCCCACCATTGCCGAGGTCACCGTAGAAGATCTCTGCTTCTCAATGCCGCGCATCATCATGCACAAGTGCTGCGCCTCAATCACCACGCCCACGCCCTGCGGCGCAATCGCTTCCTGAATTGTGTCCGCAATCTGGCGCGTCAGCCGTTCCTGCACTTGCAAACGGCGAGCGAACACATCAACTAATCGCGCTATCTTACTTAAACCAATCACCTTGCCTTTAGGGATATAGGCCACGTGCACCTTGCCGAAAAACGGCAGCATGTGGTGTTCGCACAGCGAGAACATCTCAATGTCCTTCACGATCACCATCTCGTCGTAGTCCACGTCGAACATGGCCCCACGCAGGATCTTGCCCGGATCCTCGCTGTACCCCTTGGTCAGGAACGCCAGCGACTTCTCAACCCGCCCCGGCGTAGCCTGCAATCCGTCACGATCAGGGTCCTCGCCAAGCCGGTTCAAAATCTCGCGATACATCTCCGCTGTGCTGAACTCGCTGAGCCCTTCCTCAATCCCAACCGCCCGGCGGACGGCCTTGCTCACTGCAATCGGCTGCGCCATGCTTTAGATCCTTTCACCCAGGGGAACCGGGCGTGTTCAATCATCATAATTGCGTTATACCTTGAGCCGAATTTGGCAGTTACATCGCCAATCGCAGCGGAACGGCCGCCCTGACCGCGGTCGAAGGTATCCCGCTTCTGTATTTCTTCAACTGTCGCGTCAACTTCGTTCGCCAAAGTACTCAAAGAAATTGTTTTCCGTCTCTTCAACCCGCACTTGTTCCAGTTGACCCGCCGGCAGTCCGTCTTTCAACAATCCGAAAACCGTCCTGCACAGATTCTCCGTCGTCGGCACACGATTCAGGAAGAGCGGATCGAGATTCAGATTCATGTGGTCAAATCGGCCCATCACTCGCCTGTCTACCACCTCATCCAGCACCGCCAGATTCACCACCATGCCCGTTTCCGGGTCCACATCACCGCCCACCAGCACTTCCACGACATAGTTGTGGCCATGCCCGTGAGGGTTGTTGCACTTGCCATACGCCGCCTGATTCTCCTCGGCCGTAAGCGCCTCACTATGCAGCCGGTGGCTTGCGCTCAGCCTGTACCGGCGACCAAAGTAGGCCTTCACGCCTCACCGCGGTATTCGGCGAAAATCTCCGGCGTCTCATACACGCGAACTCGATTCAAACGCGCTCCACCGGCCTTGGTCACCGCAGGCTCCAGTCGCCTCCACGCCGCAATCGCAATGTTCTCCGTTGTGGGAATCGCTTCGGCAAACTCCGGCGTCTCCAGGTTCAGGTGCCGATGGTCGTAAGCCGCAAGAACCTCCCGCTCCATTACTTCCTTCAGCCACTTCAAATCCACGACAAAGCCGGTCACCGCGTCGGGCTCGCCCGCTACCGTTACCTCCAGCGTGTAATTGTGCCCATGCCCGTTGCGATTGGCGCACCGCCCAAACACACGCTCGTTCTCCTCAGCCGTCCACGCCTCGTTCCAGTAGTAGTGCGAAGCCGAAAACGTAGCTCGCCGTGTCAAAAAAACCATCCCGACCTCTCTAAACAAGATGCCACAGCCCATGCCAAGGCTTCATCGGTTCCTGTCCAAGACGCTTGTCATAATTGGACCGGTTGCCAAGAGATTTATCCCAAGCAATCGCGTCCCTATCTCCCAGGGAGCGTCAGAACGAAAGACCAGAATGCCTTGTCCTTTTTCAATTTAAGAATGGAATCGTCCTTGGACGGATCAGGCATTGATTCTCCCTTCAGCACATTGGCCCGGCGATCAAAGGCCTGTTGTAAATGCGTCTTCGCTTCTGCGGCATTCCCCTCTTCGGCATCCGCACAAGCCAGGTTGTAATAGTTCAGCGGATAATCTGGATCAGCGGCTATCGCCATCATCGCAACTGCTCGACTGTTCTTGAGATCTCCACTCATTCCCAGCGACAGCACAAGTTGATCCGTCGTAACGCGGCGAGCCGTTAGAAATTTGGCGCCATCGGGCATCGCATCCAACGACGCCTTGTAATACGGGGCAGCCAAACCAGGCGAGCCCTTGAAGAGCAGCGAAGCCAGAGTGAAATAGTCCGAGGCGGTAGGTTGATAACTCAAATCGGGATGAAATTCTGCGAGCACCGCAGACATAGCAGCTTGCTCCTGGGGAGTTCCGGCCGTACCCGAGATATGAATCTCCGCGCAGGTCTTGGAGTTGCCGGCAAAGCCGAACAAGTTACGCTGATGAGGGCCGCCACCCAGGCTCATATCCAAAAGATAAGTTATAGTCGCGAGCATTACGCCGTCAGTGTTCTTCACCTCGCCATCCGCGCGCTCGGAGATCAGTTTTGCTTCGTGCTCGAGAATTGGATTGATGGCATCTTCGCGGCAGCCTTCGGAAGTCGGTTTGCCTGAATGATTCTCAAAAACAATGAAAGAAACATGACGGCCATCTCCCCCTTTTGTATACTGAGCCACCGGGCGCTGAATGTTGTCATATACCGTCAGCATCTCAGGCTTCCAGTCATCCCCACGGGGAAGCGCAATCGCGCCGGGACCAAACCATGTCACGAGCATCACGGGCTTGTCTGCGCCTGCCTGTGCGTGAGCGGCGCCGCAGTTCGTGACAAGAATAAGAGATGTCGACAGGAGAGTTGCAAGCCGAATCGCGGGAATATGCGAGGCAGGCTTCAGAGAACGAATCTTCATCATTTGTGATCTTCTTCTTTCCATCTTGAAGTCACCGAAGCAGCAAAACTGGATGCTAATATCCAGAGGCCATAAGCCCGCAGCTGTCCTCACCCCGCATACTCCCGCCCCCTCCAGCTTACGCGCTTCAGAATCCTGTGCTGAAACCAGCTTCGGTAGAGCAGCACCACAAACAGCGGCAGCCCCAGTGGCGCCAGGAGGCAGTCCAGAAACGGAAAATTCGACTTCGCCACCCGCACATAAAACCGGAACAGCGTCCGCACCCACAACAGTGCCAGCACCCACCCCGCTCCCAGCCACTCCAGTGAATGCAGAGCAAAATGTCCATTCCACAGCTCGACCGTCAGCACCGGCAGCCCCACCAGCAGCACGATGTCCAGCGCCCGCCACAAAGCCAGCGCCGGCGCATTGTTGAACAGCAGCGCCAGGTTCTTCGTCCAGCCCTCCACCATGGCCGAAGTAGTCCAATACATCCGCGTGGCCACCGCTTCCTCCGCGTAGCGAAACCGCAGCCCCACCTTGCGCCGCTTGGCCAGAAACGCCAGCTCCACATCCTCCAACACCTTGTCCGCCACGCTGGCGTGTCCGCCCAGCCGCCGGTAAGCCTCGCGCTCCACCAGCAGAAACTGCCCATTCGCCGCCGCAATCCGCTGGTTCGGGTCCGAGACCTTGGCCGGTGGATACGCGAGCGCAAGCTCGGAAAAAACCAGTGGCATCAGCGACCGCTGCGCCAGCCCGCTCACCATCTGCCGCGGCGAGTAGCTCAGCATCCCCACCTTGTGCCGCGCAGCCTCATGCATCGCCCGCCGTAGATTTCCCGGTTCATGAACCGTGTCCGCGTCTGTAAACAACAGCCATCGACCCCGCGCCTTTCGCGCCGCAGTCCAAATCGCATTGGTCTTCCCGGTCCAACCCTTCTCCAGCGCGCCCGCCTCCATCACACGAACCCCGGTAAATCCCCGCGCAATCTCTGCTGTCCGGTCTGTGGACCCATCGTCCACCACTATCAATTCCCAATCCTTGCCCAGCTCAAAGATAACCTCGGACTGGCTTACCAGCGATTCCAGGCACGCCCCCAGACAGTCCTCTTCATTCCGTGCCGGAACTACCACCGTCAGCTCGATCAGCTCGTCCGGCTCCGGCTGGTCGTACACCGTTCCCACGGCCCAACCCCAGCGGCTCGGTACCGCGGCTTCCTGCCCCTCGCCCTCAACGGAAAGCCCGAGCACTGGCGTATGTCCGCCGGCCCTGCCCGCTCCCTTCATCTCAGGCTTGTCCTTCCTCATGCCGCGTCGCCCTTTCGCTTCGCCCTTCCGCTCCGTATTATAGAGTTGTGCTGTCCCGCCGCTTATCTCCGCTCGCCTTTCTGTTGCTCTTGCCCTTGACGCCAGGCTGCGATCGCGGAGCTCATCCCACGCAGATGGACAAGCCGGCGCCCGACTTCACAGTCTCTGATGACACGAGCTCGATTCACCTGGCCCACTACCGCGGGCAGATCGTGCTGCTGAACTTCTGGGCTACTTGGTGCCCGCCTTGCGTGGAGGAGATGCCTTCGTTGCTGGAGCTGCATCACGATAGGCCGGACCTGGCGATACTGGCCGTGAGCATAGACGAGGATGAGGACGCTTACAGGAGCTTTCTGGTGCGCCGGCACGTTGACCTGATCACCGTGCGGGACCCCAGTGAAACCGCGGCAAAGCTTTATCACACAGAGGGTTGGCCGGAGACCTATATCATCGATCGGAACGGCATTATCCGGCGCAAAATCGTTGGGGACCCCGACTGGTCCAACCCCGAAATCCGCGCCTTCCTCAAGACCCTTTAGCGCGTAGGCGACCCTTCAAATGACTGCTCACAGGGTGTGTCGACCGTGCGAATAGGTTGCCTACAAAGTTGCAATTCATGCGTAATGTTGGCCTATAGGGTTGCATTTCTTTGAGGCCTTAACTTTGTGGACAACCTGTGAGCGGGAATCGGTTGCTGAGAATTGAACTTTTGGAGCAAAAGGGTTGCAGAGAATTGAATACATTTTTTGCAAAAGCCGGTCATTTGTTCCCTAAGTGGCTTATTTTTATATAGTTGCGCAAGAGAAGGCTGCTTACAAAGTTAGGTTTGGTGTGTGATTCTCTAGTTGGCCTCGACTGTGCGGTCGCAGGCTGAAGAAGGCTGAGGACAACTGATTTCCGAGGTCCGAAAATCCGGACCGGCGGCAGCCGCTTGCGTGGTCCCGATCCCTGTATGTTGCTATCATCTGTCTATGACCCAGGTGGAGATTCTCTTTCGCTACGCCACGCCGCCGACCGAGCACGTGACCTTGGCGCTGGCCAGTACAAAGGACGTGTACGGCATCCGCCGGCTCAGCTTCGACCGGGGCGCCCGCACCCTCCGCGTGGAGTACGATGCGACCCGCCTCAACGCCGCCACGGTCACGCAGCTTGTCCGCCAGGCGGGCCTGGATCTGGAAGAAGAGTTGCCGCTGGTGCTGCCGCCTCCGGCGCCGGAACCAGCGCCGGCGGCGTGAGGGCAGCAGTGACCCCCTGGAGAGAAACAGAGCTCGAAAATGGAAAGACCCGAGGGCGGACGGTTGGCTTTTGTGGTCTCCCACCCATCGAGCAAGATACGCTCGATTGATGGGGCACCCACCATTTTGAGGTGGATTTGACACCTCCCGTGCGTTTCATCTGCTGTGGGTTGGAAACACCGGGGGGAGGCTCGCTACTGCCAGGAGCTTCTGGTAGCGAGGCTCCCCATTCAGTTGGTCAAAGATTGTCGGCCACTGAGCCATACCACGGAGTCCGGCGCTTTTTGTTGAGACCGCAATCCCCTCAAGGATGTCCAGCGCCTGGCTTCGCTGTCCTAAACCGATACGAATAAAGCTGGCAAAAATCGGATAAGCTGAACCGTGGCGAACCTGACCGTCGAGAGTTGCAAGCATTTCCCTGGCGTCCGTCGTATGTCCGGTTGCAGCCAGCACATATCCTGCTTCCCCAATTGTGCGCGGATTATTCAAGTCCAGCGCAAGGCCGCGGCGGGCTTCGCTTTCCGCATCGGAACCTTGCCCTTCGGCCAGATCAATCAGCGCCAAAGTCTCGTGCGGCTGGCCCAGGTCAGGCGCCAGTTCGATTGCCTGCCGAAGCCGGAGCCTGGCTTCGGCATTCCGCAGGGAAGCATAGAGCATGTGTCCCTCATCGGCATTGATGATGGCCGAAAGGGGATCGAGCTGGCGCGCGCGCTCCATCTCCGCGATGGCATCGTTCTTCCTTCCCTCAAACGTCAGATAGAACGCGAACCACTGATGGGCAGTGGCATAGTTCGGATTCAGTTGCAGAGCGCGTCTGAATTCACGTTCCGCAATCGTTCGATCTGTCGCCCAATCATTCAGTTCGACAAATGCCAACACTGCGTGGGCATCCGCTAACGCATCATCGAGTTCGATCGCGCGATTCGCAGCCGTTCTGGCTTTCGAGAGGCTGTCTTCCGCAACCACGCTGTCGTAAAAAGGAAGGATTGCGTAGCTGTCTGCGAGACCGGCGTAGGCCGGAGCATAACTCGTGTCTCGGTGGATGGCCTGTTGGAAATAATCGATTGACCTGACCAGGTCGGCCGGTGTCCGCTTATTCCAGAAGTACCGCCCCAAAAGGCAGAGTTCGTAGACCTGCGGATCAACCGGAGGAGACTTTGCGGCTTGTGTGGGCTGGCGCGAGATGAGGGCGGCCCCAACCTGGCTGGCGATTTCCTGCGACAGTTCCGCTTCCATCCCCAGAAGGTCTCCCATATCGCGCTCATATTTCTGCGCCCACAGGTGGCGGTCTTCGGTGGCGTCAATCAGTTGGACGGTAACCGTTACGCGGTTCCCGGAGCGCGCCACTGACCCTTCAACGATCGCCTCTACCCCGAGTTCTCGCGCAATTTGAGCAATTGGTTCGCTGGTCTTTTTGTATCGCATTACAGAGGTCCGCGAGATGACCCGCAGCGGAAGCGACTGCGCGAGATTCGTGAGCAGCTCTTCGGTGATGCCGTCGGCGACGTATTCCTGGCCGGAATCGGGAGACAGGTTTTGCAGAGGCAGGACGGCAATGGAATGGATCTGGAGAGAGTGGTGAGATTTTGCCTGGACCTCAAAAAGCCAAAGACCACAAGCAGCCAAGACTCCGGCGGCGGCTACTGCAATCAGCCATCGGCGGCGAACGGAACGGCTGGGGCCCGGCTTCGCTTCGGGGATTGAGTTGATAACAACAGTATCGGGAACCGAAAACGCCGAATCCGCGCGATCCGGGCAGCTCACGTCCGCCGGAACAAGAAACCGATAGCCCTTCTTTGCGACGGTCTCAATGAACCTGGGGTTTTGCGCCGAGTCGCCGAGCGCATCTCTCACCTTCTTGATGGCGACATTGATGCCTTGTTCATAATCTACGAACGTGTCGCTGTCCCACATGCGCTCGCGCAGTTCGTCACGCGTGACCAGTCGCCGGGGGTTGTCGAGCAATACGGTCAACAGGAGCAATGGTTTTTCCTGCAGCCGGGTGCTTGAGTTGCTGGTGCGCAACTCGCTCTGGGAGGTTATCAACTCAAACTCTGCAAACTTGTAAATTCGGTCTTTCATGCGCAAAGGGACGGTTTGCGGGGAGGTGGACTTTGATTTTCTCCGAAAGTTGCAGGATTTGCAATGGCGCGAAGAGGCATTAACCGGTCTTAAGCATGTCACATAAACCGCTGATTTTGCAGCCTTTTCCGGATGAACTCGAAATTAAGAACAAATTTATTTGCTGGAAATTGACCTTGCCTGCAATTAAAGCCATTTTTACGGACACGAGATTGCGCGGGATGCCGTGCCCTTTCGCAGGTGCCTTGCTCTTGAACAAGCCGCCCCCGAGCTTGTTGTGAGCCGCGGACAAGTCCAACCAGGAGAAACGCAGATGCAATTACGGAGCAGAACTTCGCAACGTCGCAGAGAGGCCATTTCATCCCGAGTGAGTCTGGCCGTGCTTCTGGTCTTCGGACCCTTGTCGGCCCTTACAGGTTGCAACGGAGGAAACAAGAGCAGTTCCACAACTCCGCCGACGATCAGCAGTCTGAGTCCGACTTCAGGGGCCGTGGGCGCAGCGGTCACCATCGCCGGGTCCGGCTTCGGGGCGAGCCAGGGGAGCAGCACCGTGACATTCAACGGAACTGCGGCCGCGACAGCGAGCGCATGGAGCGCAACCAGCATCACGGTCACCGTACCCAGCGGGGCCACTACGGGCACGGTGGTAGTGACCGTAGGCGGGCAAGCCAGCAACGGGATCAGCTTCAACGTGACTGTACCAACGCCGAACGTCACGAGCCTTTCTCCGACGTCAGGACCGGTGGGCACTCCTGTGACCATTGCGGGGACGAACTTCGGGGCGAGCCAGGGGAGCAGCACCGTGACATTCAACGGAACTGCGGCCGCGACAGCGAGCGCATGGAGCGCAACCAGCATCACGGTCGCCGTACCCAGCGGG
>Ga0302319_10013480_pt1 | contig 15329 bp, 11 predicted proteins | sample Bog_T0_2_FD_203319 | JGI IMG/M metagenome (GOLD analysis project Ga0302319, IMG submission 203319) | Peat permafrost microbial communities from Stordalen Mire near Abisko, Sweden - Bog_T0_2 | ecosystem: Environmental > Terrestrial > Soil > Wetlands > Peat | place: Sweden: Abisko, Stordalen Mire... | reverse complement strand
AGTGAACCACGCAAAATTGTGAAACGCGCGCCATCCCGGGGCGCTCAGAGTCGGCAGAAACGCGCACCCCGCAAAGCAGAACGCGACGGCCTGCCCGATGATCGCCGCCGCCGCGCCCCCCCGTCGGCGGGAAGGCCCGAGCGCCAGGATTAGCAACGACGCAGCCAAAGGCGCGCCCGGCACGATCCACAAATTGGAAACGATCCAGGGCGTCATCCTTTGAGCGTGTTCAGTTGGTCTATTTGCGTCGAGCGCCGGTGCCGGTAGACGGCCAGGATCAGCGCGAGGCCGACCGCTGTTTCACCCGCCGCGACGGCCATGGCAAAGATGGCCATCATCGCGCCGGTCATTTGTTCCGGGTGCGGCCCATAGTGCCAGAAGGCGACCAGGTTCAGGTTGCCTGCCGCGAGCATCATCTCGATGCCGATCAGCATGAAAATGGCGTCGCGCCGGGTGAGCACAGCCATGAGCCCCAGAGAAAAGAGGACGATGGAAACGGCGATTACGGCCTCGAGCGCTCCCATTAACGTTTCTCCTCCATCACCAGCACCACGGCCCCGACAAGCGCCGCCGTGAGCACCACGCCCACGGCCTGCAACGGCCACACGTATTGATTCATCAAGGTCTGGCCGATCCCGAGCACGGTCAGCGGGGCTGCCGCGCCGGCCTGTCCGGCGGGAAGGGCAGTCCGGCTCAGCGCCCAAAGCAACCCGGCCAAAACCGCCAGCGCAACCGGCACACCGCCCCAGTTCATATAGCCCGGACGGCCGGAATCGGACCGCGTTAGAAGAATGGTAAATACAATCAGCACCGCCACCGCGCCGACATAGACGATGACCTGGACCAGCCCGATAAACTCCGCCCCAAGCAGGAAGAAAAACGCGGCCACACCGAGAAAGGCCAACACGAGGCTCAGCGCGGCATGCACCAGATTAGGGAGAGCGGCGGCGGCCAGCGCCCCCGCCAGCGTGATCGCCGCAATCACCGCGAATGGGAGGATCGAAAGCAGGTTCATTCGGCGAATTGGTAAGTGCGCACGGAGAGATGTTTGCGGGCTTCGAGGATTTTGGAAAGCCCCGCGTACGCAATGCCGACGATCAACAGCGAGGAGAACCAGCCAAGCGCCGCGCTTGAGATGTAGTGCCATGCCGCCGCCGCCAGCAGGCAGGAAAACGCCATCGGCAGCATGAAGGTCCAGGCCAGCTTCATGACCTGGTCGATCCGCACGCGCGGCAGCGTGCCGCGAATCCAGATGAAGGTGAAAAGCAGGACGGAGAGCTTAAGAAAGAACCATATCCACGAAGGGATGAATTGGAGAAACGCCGCCGGCGCGTGCCATCCGCCCAGGAAAAGCGTCACCGCGAGGCCGCTGACGGCAAACATTCCAAAGTATTCCGCCATGAAAAACGTGGCGTACTTGAACCCGGAGTATTCCGTCATGTGTCCGGCCACCAGTTCCGACTCGCCCTCGGGCAGATCAAACGGTGTGCGGTTGGACTCCACGAGGCTCGCGGTAAAGAAGAGGATGAACGCCACCGCGCCCCACGGGGTCAGGACAAACCACTTCGGCACGAGCCCGAAAAGATAACCGTTCTGCGCGGCGACGATCTGGTCGGGCGAAAGCGAGCCGGCGATCATGACTACCGGGAGCACGGTGATGATGAGCGGCAATTCATAGCTGACCATCTGTGCGATGGCCCGCATCGCACCGAGCATCGAGTACTTATTGTTGCTCGACCATCCGGCCATGAAGACCGCCAGTTCGGTCGCCGAGCCGACCGCAAAGAAAAACAGGATGCCGGCGTCGATCGAAAAGGCCGTCATATTGCGCCCATAAGGAATGACGCCCAGCGCCAGGATCGCCGGCGCCACCATCGCGACGGGCGCCAGGAAATGAACGGCCTTGTCCGCGCCCCGCGGCACGATGTCCTCCTTGATGAGCATCTTGATGCCGTCGGCCACGGGCTGCAGCAGACCGAACGGCCCGACCCGGTTCGGGCCGTACCGGTTCTGAATTCGGCCGAGAATCTTCCGCTCGAAAACCGAGATCAGTGCGAAGAGCACGAGAAATACGCCAAGCACCGCCGCGACATTCATCAGGCTGGAGACGACCTGCACCACCCAATCCGGCGCCCACATCAGCAGCGAAAGCAGGAGCCGTTTTGCGATTACAAAAATCTGATCCGCCGCGTCGATCATGCCGCTTTCGCCTTCTTTTTCGCCGCCGCAGCCGCCAGCGCCTCATCGACGGCCGTCGCCTCGATGGGCCGGATTTGATGGTAATACTCGTTCGACTTCTCGAGATCGGCTTTGTGCAGCAGCAGAGCGTTGAAGCGCTCCGGTCCGCTCAGTTCAAAGCACTTGTCCATCTTGATCGAGTCAAAGGGGCAGACCTCGACGCAAATCTGGCAGCTCATGCAGACCGAGATGTCGATATCGAATACCTTCGGCCGCTTGATCGGTTTGCCTTTCTCGTCCCGCTCCTGGATGATGAAGATGCACTGGGGCGGACATTCCTTTTCGCAAATCTTGCACGAGACGCAGCGCAAGCCCGCTTCCGGATCGGCGCCGTCAAATAGCAGGAATGGAAAACTGCGGTAGTTTTCCGCGATCTCGTCGCGTTCTTCCGGGTATTGCACCGTCGTGAGCCGGTCCGCCTCGAAATAGCTCCCGATAAAGTTCCGGGCCGTGACGGCCATGCCTTTGATAATTCCTGCGCCGATCATAATTAGCGGTCCACCTCCCCAAGGACGATGTCGATGCTGCCGAGGATCACCATCACGTCGGCCACCAGATGCCCGAGGCACATTTCCTCAAGGATGGTCAGGTTTACAAAACTGGGCGGGCGCACCCTGTAGCGGTACGGGCTCACGCCTCCCTCGCTCACCAGGTAAAATCCAAGTTCGCCCTTGGGCGCTTCGATCCGTCCGTACCCCTCGCCCACAGGCGGCCTGAAGTTGCGAATCTTGACCTTGGGATTGAGCACCGGTCCCTCGGGGATGTCCGCGAGCGCCTGTTTCAGGATGGATATGCTTTCTCTCATCTCGAGGGTGCGCATCATCATCCTGTCGTAACAATCGCCGTGGGCGCCCAGCGGCACGCGGAATTTGAACCGGGGATAAATCCCGTATCCGTCCACTTTACGGAGGTCGTAGTTGACGCCCGAGGCGCGCAGGGTCGGCCCGGTCAACCCGGCATTGATCGCCAATTCGGCGGAGACTTTTCCGATTTCCTGCATCCTGGCGATAAGGATTTCGTTGGATACAATCAGCGTGTCGAGTTCGTCCAAAAACGCCGGAAATTCATTCACCACTTTCCGGGCCCGGTCGAGCCAGCCGTCGGGCGTATCGCACCGGCAACCGCCGAACCGCATGAAGTTGCACATCATCCGCGCGCCGGAGATCGCCTCGAAAAGATCGAGGATTTTTTCCCGCTCGCGCAAGGCGTACATCAGCGGAGTGCCCCATGCGCCGGTGTCGCTGAGCAGGAAACCGAGCAGCGAGGCATGGTTCTGGAGCCGGGTCAGCTCCGCGAGGATGACGCGCAGATACTCGGCGCGCTCGGGCACTTCGATCCCGGCCAGTTTCTCGACCGAAAGAGCGTACGCCCAGTTGTTCGTCATCGAGCAGAAGTAATCGAGCCGGTCGGTATACGGCATCGAGTCGAGCCACGTCGTATTCTCGCCGATCTTCTCGTGGTTGCGGTGCAAATACCCGAACACGGGCTTGAGCTTCACGACAACCTCGCCGGCCAGCGCCACGTTCATCCGGAATACGCCGTGGGTCGAGGGATGCTGCGGCCCCATCGATATTTCGAGGATGTCTCCCTCGAGGCGCGAGGTCTTCACGGGCGGCATGATGGCGGTTTCGTGCATGACCATTAAGCTCCGGCAAAGGGTTGCGCCGGCGTGGCGGCATGCCGCGCGGCTTTCTCGACCACGGCGTCGTGCGCGGTCGGCTCATAATCGTAATCGTCCGGCTCCCGGTAATCCTTGCGCATCGGGAAGTCGGTGAACTCATCCCACATCAGGATGCGCCGCAGATCGGGATGGCCATCGAACCGGATGCCGTAAAGATCAAAGGCCTCGCGTTCCTGGAATTCGGCGCTTTTCCAAACAGGCGTCAGGGAGGGCATATGGCATTGGTCCGCGCGATCCGCGGTGCGCATGCGAATCACCACCGGCCCATGCTTGAGCGCCATCGAGTAAAGATGATAGACGGTCTCGAGGCAGCCCGGCTGAAACTCCTCGCTTACAGTCGTCACTTCCTTCTCAACTCCGTCGACGATTTGCTTCGTCTTGACCGTTGTTTTGATGACGCGCTCGGGCCAGTCGATGCCGGTGACGTTCGAACAATAGTCCAGCCGCAACGCCGCGTCGTCGCGGAGGAATCGCGCCACGGCCACCGCGCAATCATGGCTCAGGCGCAGCGACGATTGCCCGGGCAAAGCCGGGTTCGGAACGATGGCGACTTTCGCCTCCGGCATCGCCGCCGTAATCCGAGCTGCAATTTGTTCCAGGGTTTCCATGATCATTCGCGCTCGATTTTCGGAGGATGAAATACGTCGGGATTGGCCGGGGGTTCGAGGTCGTGCGCGCCGAAGGCGGGCACCGGGTATTCGCTCGGCGTATCCGCGTTGAGGAACGACGCCTTGCCCGGCCCGGATAACTTTTGATGGTCGATCTTGTGCTGCAACTCGATGAACCCTTGCAGCAGCGCCTCGGGCCGCGGCGGGCACCCCGGGATGTAAATGTCCACCGGCACGTAACGGTCGATCCCCTTGAGGACATTGTAGCCCTGCTTGAACGGCCCGCCGGAGATCGCGCAAGCACCCATGGCGATCACGTACTTCGGATCGGGCATCTGGTTGTAAAGCCGCACCACCTGCGGCGCCATTTTCTTGGTCACCGTGCCGGCCACGATCATCAGGTCGGCCTGCCGGGGCGACGGCCGGAACACCTCGCCACCGAAGCGCGCCAGGTCGTACCGCGACGCCGCCGCGGCGATCATTTCTATGGCGCAGCACGCCAGGCCGAACTGGAGCGGCCAGAGCGAGTTGCGCCGGCCCCAGTTGTAAACCTCCTGGAGGGTGGTCACGACCACCCCCTGCTCGCGCAGGTCTTTCTTCAATTCTTCGTCGATCAAGCTGGTAATCATTATTTCGTCCAGTCCAGGCCTCCTTTGCACCACGCCCAGACCAGGCCCTCGAGTAGTAGCAGAATAAATATGAGGATCGCCACGAACGCCCCCACCGGCAGCCTTGTAAATGCCACGGCGAACGGCAGAAGGAACACGGCTTCCACGTCGAATACCAGGAAGATAATACAGAAAAGATAGTACTGCGACTTGAACTGAACCCGGGCCTCGCCCAGGGACTCGATCCCGCATTCGTACGACGCGTTCTTGTCGGGACCCGGTTTCGGCGGCTGGAAGCAGCGGCGCCAGAGCCAGGCTAGCGCCAGAGGGATGAGGGGGAAAACCACGGCCACTCCGACCGCCACCACAAGGTACAAGTAAGGGTCAGGGATGGTTTTCGACACTGTTGGCCTATGGGTGGATGATCGGTTTTTGGGTTGGGCGACGAGGAGCGAATACCACCCCTCCGGCGCATGGCCCAATGCTTAACATGCGTTTTGCACACGAGCCCCTACCTGAATTGTCCGGTCCTACACCAAAATTGTCATGCAGAATCGAACCCGCACTTTTCGCCATCATTTTGCGAATTGGTGCACTTTAAGCCAATAGATGCAATCGCGGGTCCAGGGGTGAAGGTTTTCCGGCTGATCCCAGGGAGCGCCAAGGCCCATGCCGTGGCCACCCTGCTGGTAGATGTGCAGGTCGAACGGGACGCCATGCGCTCGCAAGGCGCTGGCGAACATGAGGCTGTTCTCGACCTTCACCGCGCCGTCCTCCCATGTGTGGAAGAGGAAGCAGGGAGGCGTCGCGGCAGTCACTTGCAGCTCATTGGAGAGCAGCGGGGCCAGCTCGGGCGAGGGGCTGGGGCCGAGCAGGTTGGCTTTGCTCCCCTCGTGCGTGTCGGGACCCAATGTGATGACGGGATAGCAGAGGATGCCGAGATCGGGGCGGCTGCTCTCGCGCTCGATGGGATCCGCGTCGCCAGGCTTGCCTGCATCGAAATGGGTGAGCAGCGTCGAGGCGAGGTGGCCGCCCGCGGACGAGCCGACAACGCCGATTCGATCGATGCCCCAATCCGCGCCGTGGGCTCGCACGTAACGCAGCGCGCGGGTGACATCCAGGAACATTGCCGGGTAATGGTATCCGTAGCTGCCCAGGCGGTAGGCGAGGACGAACCCGGCGATGCCGCTCTCATTGAAAAAACGGGCATAGCCTTCGCCCTCATGATCCGCGAGACCCCCGTAGCCGCCTCCCGGGCAGATAACAAGCGCGGCGCCAGTGGCTTTCCCGGGAGCCGGGAGGAAAGGCGTGATGGTCGGGATGTCCGAGACCGCATACCCGTGCGCGCCGGGCGCGGCTTGGGGCCATAGCGGGATGGCGGCGAGTGTCGCTGGAAATTTCGGGATATTCGATGTCATGTTAAAGCTTTTCTAAGGTAAGGCGAAAATTGGATTGGAGTTTAGAGTAACATTATCAATGTTGCAGTCGGTGTTTTGCCCGGCGCCGGTAAGGGCAAAGCTGACCTGGTTAAAACCTGTGGTTGAGATGGCGGTTTCGCCATCCAGGGTGTAAGTGCTCGTCGCGCCCGGTCCGGAGGTGGTCCAGGGTGTTACATAGAGGGTGACGGAGCCGCCGGTGGCCGGTGGAGGAATGACGGCGCGGAAACGATACCAGGTGCCGACGGTCAGGGTGGCAAGGCTTTTTACGAGTCCGCCTTGGGGGCCGGCCAACTGCCATGTGGTGTTACTTCCGGTGCCAGCCAATAGGATGGAGCAAGGTGTTCGTCCGCCGGAATTGGAAAGCAGCTTGACCCAAAGATTGGATGTGATGCCGGCGCGAACAGGATTCATCTGACAATCGAATGTGAAGACGCCGCCCTGGGTTGCGCTCCAGGCGGCGGCGAAGGTTTGACTCCATTGCAGCGGCGAACCGCTTGACGTGCCGGTGGTGTCAACCAAGGCGGCGCATTGACTGCCCGAAGCGAATGGGGAGGCGCCAGTGACGGCGCAGACATCGCGCACGCCGGTGCCGGAGGTGATCGCGTTTAGAACAGTCCACTGAGCAGGGGCGGTACCGAGGGTTGTCAACAGCGCGGAGTTGAGCGGGTCGGTTTCGAAAGAGGGATTGTTGACGGCCTGAAGCCAGCCGTAGTTAAGATAGAGGTCGTAGGCGGCGTCCTGGCGGATATGATCGAGACCGGCGGCGGCCAAGGCGCCCCAGCCCGTGGGCTCGACGTTCGTCATATAGGTTTGAGGATTCCCGCAGATATCATTGGCCTCGATCAAGGTGCACGAGGAACCCACGGCGAAGTTAGGGTTGGAATAATAATTGCAGCCGATCAGGACGAGATCGACTGCGGCGGCGCCGGATTGAAGGAATTGCGGCTGCGAGTTGTGGTCATTAAAACTTTGTGGGCCGTAGAAAACGCGGCCGCCGTAGTTCTGGATGCTGATCGATGTGGAGGGTGCGTCGGCTTCCTCTTTCATACCTTGAATTGTGACGCGTCCGGTCCAGGTTGCGCCGTCGGTATTCTCAACCAGGAGATGATTGTAGGATTGTTCGTTGTAATAGTCGGAACTAACGAAGTCCTGATTATCGTTGATGATAACATCCCAATTCGTGGCGCTGATGCTTAGGCCTCCTTCCATGGCCAGCGCGCCGAGGAAGCCGGTCTTGGCATGGGAGGCGCCAGTGACGACGACGCCGCTCTGGTTGAGGTAATTGGAGAAGATGACGGCGGGGCCGCAATCGTTGACGACGAGGCCTGAATCGGCCTCCGGCATAAAGACATAAGAGCCGGCTGGAAGGCCGGTGAGGAAGATGCCAGGGTTGTTGCCGAGTACTTCGTCATATATGACGCTACTGATGCCAGAGGATGTCTCCGAAATGCAGGGCTGACTGGAAGTGCCGGACACGGTTCCGACATCGGGCCGGAATTGCTCGAGGGTAATGGATTGAGGAGTCGACACTTGGATCATGGGCGCCGTCGTGGGAGTGGTGCCGCTCCACGCGAGAATCGATTCGAAGCCGGAACCCTCGATGGTGTAGTTGCTGCCGGTAACATTCAGCGTGGCATTGGTGTCATAAGTCCCGACGGGGATATAGACGATTGTCCCGTTATTGTTGGTCTTTGCTTGATTGATGGCATTTTGAATCGCCGTGGTGCAATTGGATCCCCGCACGGCGTTATAAGGCGGCTGGGTAATATCGAGAATCGTGGCGCCATCGGCCGGCCAGGCGGACTGGAGGAATGTCTGGTTCGGGGATGGCATATCCGGGACAAGACCGCCAGCGGGAATATTGACCTGGTTGACTATGCCGCCTTTCTGATAAATGAGCGGCACAGTGGTGGACGCGATGTAATTATTGGAAAGCGTTAGTTCAAGCTCGTTGGGTGGCCACATATAGATGACTCCCGTCGAACCCGCCGGCGGATGAGTGAACGTGCAATCGAACACCATGTCGCTCTCGTCGTTGAAGGAGATCGCGCCGGTCGTTGTATCGGTCCATCCATCCACCCAGCAATCCTCGATCACGTCATGGGTTTGCTCGCTGCTTTCCGGGCCGACGAAGAATTGCCTTGAGCCGGTGGAGGTGCAGCGCCGGAGATGGGTTTGCCCTCCGGCGGTCACATCATATATGGTCGAACCCGAAAAGTGAGTGTCCATGATAACCTGGTCGCCGTCAGGCGAGTTGATGCCGATGCCGCAGTTATCGAACTCGCAGCTTTTGAAGATCCACATGTAGTCGTTGTATACCTCATAGCCGAGAACGACACCCTCGGTGTCGTTCTGGAAAAGACAATTCCAGATCATGGTCTCGGCCATGGGATTGCCTTCCAGCTCGCTGCCAGCAAAGATGCCCGCGGCGGGAACCGTCTCCGGCGTGCCGGCGACCGAGGAGCAGAAACTGTAGACCGTCCCATTGGGGACCGTGTGGTTGGTGGTTGAGCTAAGTGTAATCGAGTTCGAACTGGTGCTGATCGCAGCGACGGTCATCGTCGTAAGTCCGTTGGTGCCGGTCCCAATGCCGTCGCCCGCGATTCCCGCTCCGACGACGAGACCGGCCGGAATGCCGCTCAGCGGAATGATTTTGATCCCTGCGGCCAACGTCGTCGAAGTCGAGACCGTCCCCGAGAGAAGCGTATAGGAATAGCGAGGGCTGAGGGTGGCCGAACCGCTGGCGCCGACGAAGCCAAGGAACGCCTCGTTCTCATGGCGCATCCGGGTCTGGTAGAGCGCGTCGGGAAGGTGCGCCACGCCGCTTCCGGCCGCGGAACCGCTGGCGCCCGCATTCCACACAATCCCTTCGTAGTGGCTCCGGCTCGAGCCTTGGTCGAGAAACATGACCCCGCCCGCCGGACCGGCCCAATTGATCTTCGTCTTGCTGCCGCAACCGACCAGCCAGAGACCGTAATCCCCGCCCCAATGCTGGATGGCAGTCTCATAGAAGGTATCCCAGAAGAGCGTGCTGGAAATCTTATAGGTTCCCGCCGGGAGATAGACCGTCATCTGGGTGGAATTCAAGGTCGTGGCGAGGTTTAGCGCCTGTTGGAGGGCGGCCGTGTCGTCGGTGGTTCCGTTGCCGGTCGCATGGATGGTCATGTTTGGGCTGGTCATGACATTGATCCAATCCGAACGGTACGGATTTGCGCCGGTCCCGGTTGTCCATGTCATCGGCGCGATGTTGAGGGGAGGAGTTAAGAAGACAGTGGCGCTGCCGGAGGCAGTGAGCGTGTAGGCGGCGCTGGGCTTGACTGAGAGGGTGAGCGGAGTAGGTGTGGTGAGGCTGGAGCCGGCAAGCGGGACAACGGGGATGGTGACGGAATTGACGCCGACGGGAAAGGTGCAGGAAGCCGGGAGGCTTGCGTAATCCGACCCGGCGATGGCGCTGCTGTTGACGGCGAGGCTTACGGTGATCGCGTTCAGGTTGCCGCCGCGGGTGATGGTGAAGAGGCCGGTGCTGGTGGCAGGATTGGAGACGGGGATGGCCGCAATGGGGTCGGTGGCGGCAATGGAAAGGGTGTTAGTGGAGGTTAGGGCGGCGGAGACGTATTGGTAATTAGTAAGCGGGCTGTTGATCGAGTTGAGATAGCCGTTGCTGTAGGCGTTGGTGGGATCGAGGCCGAGTTGGAGAGCTTCCCAGTTGCTTACCGGGCTTTCACCGGTGTCGTACACGTCGGAAACGGAGATGTTATAGAAGTTAGCGGAACCGGTTCGAGTGACCGTGCCTGTCATCAATGCGCCGGTGCCGGCGAGGGCGGTGCCGATGCCTGTCCATGTGCCGCCGGTTAGAGAGGGGGCGCTTTGGATTTGGTATTGCTTGCCGAGGACGCTGGGCCAGCTCAGGAGGAGATTGGATCCTGTGCCGGAGGTGACGGAGGCGGAGAAGACGGAAGATGAGTTATAGGGGTTGAGGCCGGCGATGCTCTTTTCGAGATTGGTCATGCCGGTGCCATCGAGATCGACTGCGGGGTTGAGGCCGGTGCCGTAGAGCATCTCCCAGACGTCGCTCATGCCGTTTGCGTTGAGGTCGACGATGGCGGACGCGGTGTGGGCAATAAGGCAAAGGAGGATCGCCGCGAGAATGTATACAGCTCTGGCGCCCCATCCGGGGTACTGACGTAAAACCTGCGATCCCTGGGTTATCATTTCGTCCTTCGACGAGCGCAGGACTTTATTTAACCCCCGGCTTCGAATCTTTGAACCCTCCGGGATCAGGACTCTGCCAAGACTTGTGGGGAGAGTCGTGGTATCAGAGGCTTGGGAAGATGCCGGGATCATCGGGGTATAGTCAGAATTTCCCCGGTTCGGCTCACGCTTATCTCGGGTTAGGGGGGTGTTCAAGTATCTGCCCGACCAGCACTTTAGCAAGCCATTACGGCATGCGACACCGGTCTTTCTGTGGCGCCATACCGTGCGCAAGCGGCTTTCCGATCCGCAAGCGCCATTTGTGCCGGTCGAGTTGGCACCTCGTCTGTGAATCGGCGATTTCGCTGTGATTAGCTGAAATCGATTCGATTAATCAGCAAATGCGATTCGTGGGCTCCACGATCGAGCTGTCCCACTCGGACATCCGGAGCGGATACTTCTGCCAATAATACTTCAACTGGTCGCTCTTCCACCCGCTATAAATCTCCTCCCAGGTGGTATGTCGCAAATGCGGCTGCAATGACTTCTCCTGAAACTCCGCGGTAACCGGCTGATAGCGCGTATCGCTCGAAATCCGGATCCGGTCGGGATATTGCGTCGGCAGAGACTTGTGAACGAAGTGGCTCGGGAAGGTCACGAAGTCGCCGCATTCATAATCGCCCTGGACCCAGGTGTAATCCATGTCGCATAGCAGGCTTTCGAACCCGCCGGCGCCGTCGGCGCGATGGACTTCCAGCACCTCCTCGCGATGCGATCCGCGCAAGAGGCTCAGCCCGCCGAGTTTCATCGAGCAATCGCCCAGCGGATACCAGCAGGTCCAGAATTGATGCGAACCCTGGATGTAAATGTAATCCTGGTGGGGCGGCGTCGGCGAAAGGGTGTCAGCCGGCATCATGACCCGCGCGATGTGCCGCGGATGCGGGATCACCGGCTCGCCGAAGAACATTTCGTAAAACGCCAGCAGCTTGGGATGATGCGGCAGGGTGTGAAAAAGTTCCAGAGCCTGAATCTCCCGGTACGCCTGCTTGCCGACGCAGATTCGGACCCACTCCGGGTCCAGCGCCGCATCGCGCGCAATCGCCTCCCGGTCGCCCACCCCTTCCATCAAATCGACGCCCTTTTTCAGCCAGCCATGTCCATCCAGAATTTCAAGCACCTGCCGGCGCAGTTCCAAAACCAGATCCGTCGGCAAAAACCCTTTGAAGAACAGAAACCCATCTTCGTCCGCCCGCTGCCGCAATTCGCCCGGCGACTCAAGGAGCGGAGTGGAATCGGTAAAACCTGTAACGACTTTATGCGGTATTCGTGCGGTTGTAGCGGACATGGAAAATATGGCTCCCAGCGATTCCCATATTTTGCACATCGGAAGCCAAACTCAAGCCAAAAGAGGCCCCGGCCTTTTTTCCGTGCAACAAAGGCCGCCCGCATTAATCAGCGGTTCCCAAGTTCTTCTCAAAAAGCCGCGCCTCCGGCTACTCCGGATTTTTATACAAGGTCAGTATCTGCGCCGGAGTGAGTGCCCGGCTGTAAAGCTGCACTTCGTCCACGAGACCAATCATACTCCATTCAGGCGATGCGCTGGTGCCGATGGTCAACGGCGTGCTGCTGTTGCCAAACCCGCTGCCGGGGAGGTATGTCGAGGTAACCGGTGAATTGCCGTCCAGATAGGCGCTTACCGTTCCGCTATTAAACACGTAGGCAACGAAATGCCAGGTGCCGCTAAATACGCCGGCGAGGGAGCACATGGTCTGATTGGGAGCCCCATTGCTCCCAGTGGTGTCGATCCGCAAATTCAAGCTGGTGCTGGTTCCAACGCGCTGAATCTCCCAGCCGGAGTTGGTACCCGAAAGGACGTCTTTGCTAACCACGGCCTCCCAGGTGCCGCCGGTGGTCCCGCTGCATATCCAAAAAGCAACCGTCATCTCATTGTTGGGATTGATGGCGTTCGCATTCGGCGCCGAAGTCGGCATTTGCACGTAATTTGACCCGCTGAAGGAAATCGAATACGTGTTGCCGGAAGTGGTAAACGGCACGTTCGTGCTGAAGGTGGGATTGTGCACCAGCGTCCCGTTGTTCCCATTGCCCGACGAATCCGCGGCGTTCTGGCTGTCGAAATCCCAGAAACCGACCAGAGTATCCATGCCGGCGACCTCCGCCGGCGTCAACACGCGATTGTAAATGCGCACCTCGGCGATGTTTCCGCTCCAGGGGTAGCCGGTGCCACTGACATAATTCCCGATTACGCACGAGACCGGCGGCGTCAGATAGTTCCAGTTCTCGCCGGTGCCGGTAGCCACCAGCATTCCGTCGGCATAAACATCGACTGTATCACCACCGTAAGTAGCGACAATGTGATGCCAATTCGTGTCCCAGAAGCCTGAGACCGTTATATAATTGGGGGACCCCCAGTCCCCTACCTCGAGCGACGTGCCAAATTGACCGATAAAGAAGGAGTAATTACCGCCGGTGGTTCCGAGGTCGGCGATCACGTGATTGCCGGTCAGCGTGTTGGTCTTGGCCCAGACCGAGATAGTGCGCGGATTTCCATAATTGGGCAAAGCCGCCGTGACGGGAATGTTCACATATTGATTGGTCCCGTTGAAGAGCAGGCTGCTCGTACTCGAAGAGGCGATGGCCGGGGGAAAAGAGCCCGAGGAAATGGGGCTGTTGATCCACGTCCCATTCTCACCGCTCGGTGACGAGTCATAGCTCGTGGTGCCCGAGGTTTCGTTCAGTTTCCAATATCCCACCAATGGGTTGGCTTCGCTGGTGCGCTGGTCCATATAGGCGACCTCGGAGCCGCTGAGCACGTAGTTGTAAATCTGGACCTGATCGAGCAGGCCGTTGTAGTACCCTGTCGAGGTTCCCGATTGGATGCCGCCAAAGCGCAGGGTGGTCGGGGCGCTGCGGATGCCGGTGGGCCCGGTCGTGCTGTTGTTAAGCGTGCCGTCCACGAATACCTGCATCGCGCCGGAGGTGGAATTGTAGGTGCCAACCAGATGATGCCACTTGCCGTCGTTCACCGTCCCGGTTGTCAACAAGGTCGTGTCGGGACTGCCGATGCCGAGCGCAAACTTACCCCCGACGAGCGCGGTGCCGAAATCCGCCGCGCCGGCGACGGTCTCCCCGTCGACTAATCCGTGGCCATTATACCATTGGCCGGATCCGTTGGTGTCGGTGGTCTGGATCCACATCGAGATCGAGATATTGGTGCTGGTAGTGACCGGGTTCGGGATCTGGATATAATCCCCGGCGCCGTCGAAGAAGGCCGCCTCCATGCCGACCGCGCCCACCTGATAGGTCGCGCCGTAGTCAGTTCCGTTGTAATTGCCGGTCATATCGGTCGCATCGTTTTCAAAGGCATAAGCCGCCACGGGTGGCCCGTCCGAAGCGAGCCCGAATTGGACGGATTGGTCTACCGCCTCAAGTTGCCGGAACGGATCAAGCCCCTTCGCCAGCAATGCCAGGTTGGCGCCCGTCAACGGATTGGGATAATCCGACATGTAAAAACTCGTCCCCGAGATCTCGTCCTGGTTCTGTGACATGACCAGATTGGCGGAGTTCGATGTCGTGATGGTGGGAAGCCCGGCGTAAAAATCATCTCCCTCGAGCAGCATATTGAACGGATTGGTTCCAGTCTGGGTGATCTGGACAGGAGCCGTTCCTGTACAGTTTATAAAAGGCAGCCACCCATAAAGCAGGCTGCCCTGGTAATTATTGACCATGATCTGTGTTGTCGGGTAATTTGAGGTGCCGCTGTTTATGCCCGACCCCGCGCTAAAGCCCTGGATGGCGACACAACCGGGACTGGTGCCACTGCCGCTCTCCAGTTCGATCCCGTTCCAGGCTTGCTCGTAATACCAATCCTCGAGGACCAGATTCTGGTTGTCGGTGACGACCACATTCCATCCCGTCGTGTTTCCCTGCTGGCCGATCTCTCCCGCCAGGACGCCAAGGAAGCCCGTTTTTGCTCCGGTGCCCGAGACCGTGAAGGGCCCGCCCAGGACGAACTTGCCGTAAATCTGCGCCGCGCTGGAATTTTGCACCGTCAGGGACGAGTCGAGGTGGGGCATGTAAACGGTCGATCCCGCCGGCAAATTGGAGAGGACAACGCCCGGTCCGTACCCAAGCTGCCACCAGGCGCCGGGATTGCCGGTGCCAGACATAGCACAATAAACATCGTCCAAAACGAGGTTACTGGCGCCGGTGGAGGTTTCCACAATGCCGCCGGTCGAACCGCTTTGCGCCGCCAAAACTAATTGCTGCACTTCCAAATTGGCCGGCGCCGTAATCGTCAGCATCGTGCCGCTGGTGGCCCCGTACCAGAACAGTTCCGACCCGATGCCGCTTCCCTGGATGGTGTAGTTGCGGTCGCTGGCCGTGAGGGGCGTGGAAACTTTATAGATGCCAGCGGGGATATAGACGACCGATCCATTATTGGCCGCCTGCGCCGCATTGATTGCCGCCTGGATGGCTGTCCCTGATTCGATCACGTCCTTTGGGTCGGCCCCATACTGTTGCACGACGTCGATGATGTTCGTGC
>Ga0302319_10013477_pt1 | contig 15331 bp, 10 predicted proteins | sample Bog_T0_2_FD_203319 | JGI IMG/M metagenome (GOLD analysis project Ga0302319, IMG submission 203319) | Peat permafrost microbial communities from Stordalen Mire near Abisko, Sweden - Bog_T0_2 | ecosystem: Environmental > Terrestrial > Soil > Wetlands > Peat | place: Sweden: Abisko, Stordalen Mire... | reverse complement strand
TGACATTGGTAAAGGTCAGATAACCCAGACTTTCATTGGTGTTCAGGGTGACCGTACGCACCACCGAACCGACTCCCAGCAAGGCCGCATCGCCGGGATAGCCGGGGACTGTCGGATTGCTGCTCCAGTTGGCCCCGGCGGACCAGTTGCCGTTGCCGGCAATCCAGACATCCCCCACCGGAACGGGCACGGACACGGTCAACGTGACCACGCCGCCGCTGGTGGTGATATTGGCCAGCAATCCGCTGGACAGGCCCGCGCCGCTGAAGTTGGGCGTGGGGTTAAATGCGCCCGTGCTGCCGGTGGCATTGTAAGTCATCAAAGTGTAGGTGCCGGCCGTCAGGGCGGTGCCAGGGACGTTGACCGTTACGGTGTTGCTGTTCAAGGTGATCACACCAACCGACAACGGGGTGGGAGAAGGACCGGCCGTGAAGGCGGCCAGCGCCCCAGCCTGCCAGATGACGTTGCCGGCAATTGAGCCGGTGCCGGCGAGGGTGGCATTGGTGGTGACCGTCACTGTGTTGGTGCCCGTGGCGGAACCGGAGGTGTTGAGGACGTTCAAGGTGGCGCCATTGGAAACCACCGTGCCGCCAGAGTAGGTATTGGCGGCGGTCAGCGATAGCACGGCCCCGGGGCCGCTTACCTCCAGAATGCCCGACCCGGAGACAATGCCGGACAAGGTCTGGGCCGAAGTGGTGCTGGAAACAAAGACACTGTTGTTGGTGAGGTGGCCAGCGTAGGTGCCGCCGTCCAACTGACCCGAATTGGCCAGCGTAAGCGTGCCGGCATTGATCGCGATGTTGCCGGTGAAGGTGTTATTGGCAGTCAACGCCATCGTGCCGGTGCCAGCCTTGATCAAGCCGGCGGCGGAAGACAATGGGACGGCCACGGTCAAGTCGGGCCCGGAAGCGCCGGTGGCGGCCACATTGAACGTGGTCTGACCGCCAATGGAACCACTGGCCCCCACGCCCAGAGTCAGGGTGGCGGCGGTGGAGTTGGTGATGAGTGAAGGGCTGGAACCACCGACGGTGACGGTACTGTTCAAGCCCATGCCCCCGTTCGGAATCAGCGTTCCCCCATCCAGGGTGATCAAACCGATGGAGGGCAGCGGGCTGACAGTGTTTTGCAAAACGCCGCCGGAGTTGATGATCCAGTTCATCTGAGGATTGGAGTTGCCGCTGCCCATGGGGTAGGCGACATCAAAGGAGAAGACGCCGTTGTTGTTGATGGTGAAGGTGCGACCACCCGGGACGGGATTGCCCACGCCGGAGGAGGTGGGCGAGGTGGCGTTGTCCCCTTGAATGTCGGACACATAGCTATTGCTGACGGTCAGATTGCCGGTGAAGGTGCTCTGGGCATTCAGGGTTATGATCGGGCCCGCCGAGCCGCCGCCGCTGAAGTTGAACAAGCCGGCCCCGGAGAGAAAACCATTAAAGGTCTGCGCCATACCACCGGCATCGGAGAAAACGCCATTGTTAATGATGGCCCCGGCATAGGAGCCATTGCCCAAATCGCCGCCGGGACCAATGGTAAGCGCCCCGGCGTTGACGACGGTGTTGCCGCTGTAGGTATTGAGACCGGAGAGGATATTGGTACCGGCCGCATTGATGATGCTGCCATTGCCGGCAACCAATTCGCCCACGGGCTGGGTGAAAACGAGCGGGCCGGAGACGGAGGTTGATACCAGGGTGACGGCACCGGCCAATTCCACCGGCAGGGCCACGATTTCCACACCGGCGGCGGCGTTGGTCACACCGATATTGGAGGCCAGGGTGAGGTAGTCCCCGGGAGCATTGGTCAGGGTAAATGACCCGGCCGAGACGTCGAAGGTGAGCGCCGAGACGGTGTAATCTTGATCCAATACCGGCGTCAAACCAGTCGTGCCGGCAAACACCAGGCTGTCACCGGCATAGCCCGGGGCGCTGCCGCTCTGCCAGTTGGCATTGGTATCCCAACTTTGATTTACCCCCAAGCCGGACCAATTTTCCGTGGAGGCGACCACGGTCAATGAGATGGGCGCGAAACCGGACAGGGAATTGGCATCCGTGGCGGTGGCGGTCAAATTCACCACCCCGGGCGTGGTCCCGGGGGGAATAATGATGGAGTTGGTCCAAACATTGGGGGTGGCGGAAAGCGCGAGCGGCGCCGTGGCGGAACCGCCGAGCGGACTGAGGTTGAGCGTGACGCTGTTAATGGTGGGGCTGGAGCCCGGCGTGACAGTGACACTGATGGCCACCGTTTGATTACGCAGGACGCCGGTGGACGGCGTGGCGGTGCCGGCAGCCGTGGGCGCAGAGAAGGCGCGATAGTGGAGCTTGACCACATTGGGGGAGTCGGTGGTGTCAGTCACAATCGTGTAGTTCCCGGCATTGACAGGGGCAACATCAAAGGTGGGGGTGCCGAAGAAACTGCCGGTGATGCCGCCGGTGGCGGTTATGAGAACGTAATCGGCGGCGGTGTCCAAGCTGGCGGAGGTGCTGGGGGCCTTCAGGTGGAAGGTGTTGTTGTTTAAGTGTAATGCGCCGGAGACCACGATATTATCATTCGCCCCGTTGTAGGTGGTGCCAACATCAAAACTGACGGTGGAACCGGAGGTCAGGGTCAGGTTATTGTTGAAGGTCAGGGTGCCGATGGTGCCATCCATGCCCGGGAAGACTTTTGACGTGCCGGCGGTGGTGAGCGAGCCATTGATGGTGCCGCCGCCGAGCAAGTTTTGATTGGCACCCAAAGTCACTGCGGTGCTGGCGCCGGTGACATCAAACACGGCGCCATTGGAGACGGTGATGCTGGAAGAACCGCTAAGTGAACCGGACCCGGTCAGGAACAGGGTGCCCGCATCCAAGATGGTGGGCCCGGTGAAGGCATTGATATTTGTAAGGGTGAGGGCGGCCCCGGCGGCATTCACCGCGAGCGTGCCGTTGCCGGCGATGATGCCGCCCAGAGTTTGCTTGCTGGTGCTGGCATCCAGGAAGACCCCGTTGTTGTTGATAGTGCCGCCATAGTTCCCGGCGCCCAACTGGCCGGCACCGCCAATGACAAACTGACCGGACGAGATCGTCATCGGCCCGACGAAGGTGTTGGTGGTGTCCAGCGTCACGCTGCCGGTGCCAAGCAGGTTCAGCGTAGCAACGCCCCCGATGCCAAAGTTGCCGGTGCTGCCAAAGGTGTAATTATTCAGCGAGTTGGTGAACGTCATGATCAGCGGGGTGACGTTGGCCGCCAAGTTCACGTTAAAATTGGTGGCCGCATCGCCAAAGGTCACGAGATCGCCGTTGGCGAAAAGGTTGGCATTGGGGGTGTTGGTCCAATTGGCGGTGGTGGTGTCCCAATTGGTGCTGACAGCGGCGGTCCAGGCATCGTTGGTGACGTTCCCGGTGAGGGCATAATAATTGGCGAGGACCTGGGCCGACGTCAGGGCATTGGTGTAAAACGCCACCTCATCCAAGGTGACATTGGCAAAGGAATTGGTGGCGGTGCCGTGGGCGGTCACGGCGCCCAGCACAATCGGCACGGCGAGGGCGGCAAAGGGCGAGGGGGGCTGCGTTCCCGCATGTGCCGTGGTCAAAGTCTGCGCGGCGCCGTCCAAATAACAGGTTGCGGTCCCATTGGCGTAAGTGCAGACCAGATGGTGGTAACTGCCATTACACACCGTGGAATTGGCGAAGGAGACGGTCACGGAATTGCCAGAGGTGGCGGATCGGATAAAAAACCGGACATTATTGGCGACGGTGGTGCCAGCGGAATTCTCATTCAATAAAAGGGTGACGCCCACAGTTGATCCGAGGTTCTCAAACCCAGTCAATGACTGGACATCGGTTGAATCGGTGGTCTTGAATACAAACTCATAAGTGGAATAATTTATAAACAGGCCGAAATTTTCGGTCACCGCCGGAACACCCACAAATTGGTCGAAGGAAGCGTTAAGAGCAACGGCCTTATCGCTGCTGCCACCGGCATTGTCGCCCGCCACACCTAGGGTTGGACCATTGTTATAGTTGCCATTATAGCCGTTGCCGCTCAAGTCATTGACCGTCGTGCCGGAGGCCTCGCCCAACTCGTAATAGAAAAACGGGGATTTGGCCAGCACTGCCGCCTGATAGGTGGGTGAAGCCGCCGGGGCCGGAGAGATCAGCGCCAGCAGAATAAGTCCCGGACTGAGGGCGGACAGGATTCGACGGAGAGGGCACCAGACCAAGGAAGAGCGCCGGTTCGAGGAAGGAGCGGAGGATACAAGTTTCATTTCAATTACGTGACGGATTTGGTCATGGTTTAACGCAACAATCATCCCCCCGTGACGAACTGCCGCCAGTCGGACATAAGGGAAAGCGATGTGATAATAAGCGTATTTAAACAAAATGATATCGGGAGTTCTACCGATGCCGCAGGCGGACTAGCAGATTCCCGATGATGGAAGACTGACGACCCAACTATAATGAAGACCGCCTGTTACGGCGGCAGAAACGAGCGATTGAAGACCACCCCGGACTTAATCCGCCGGGGTCATGTCCATGTCCGAAGAAAAGTAGAGGATGCGGCCGCAATTGGGACAGGCGGCGACTTCCTGCTGGGATTTGGCGGTCACCAAGTTTTGTGCGGGAAGTTTCATATGGCAACCGCCACAGACTCCGTGATTGATACCGACCACGATATTGTCACCTTTGCTCTTGAGCAGGCGGTCATAACGGTTACGGACGGTTTCATCCACCACGACCGCCAGTTCGGCACGGCCATTCTGGAGTTCGGCAAATTCTTTCTTGAGATTCACCTCGCGCTGATTGATGAGGGAAATCTGGTCGTCCACGAGTTTTTTGGCGGCGGCAGCCTCCTGGGTGGCGCGGACCACTTCTTTTTGAGCGACCTCGGCTTGTTCCATCAGGCCGATTTCCAAGTCTTCGATTTTAAAAATGGCGTCCTTGGCCATTTCAATTTCGTGGGCGAGGGCACGGTACTCCTCATTTTTCCGGGTCTGGAGTTGTTGATTGGCGTATTTCTCGATGAGCGTTTTTTTGGCCTCGATGTCCAGTTCGAGGCGTTTGCGCTCGGACTCGATCTGTTTGACGCGGGTTTTGGCGGCGTCCAGTTGGGACTGGGTGGAGGCGGCCTTGGAGGTTAAGGAATCGCGTTCAGGACCGACGTGGGCAAGTTCGTGTTGGACCCGGTGGAGCTGCCGGTCGCGTTCTTGCAATATGAGGAGCTTCTCAATGGTTTCGAGCATTGGTAAGGGGGAGCCTAACAACGGTTGAACCGCAAGTCAATGCGCGGCGACGCCGGCGATGATTTATTTGGCCTGGCTCTTGCAAACGGCCCGCCGCCCGCTACCTTGGGGGCATGCGATTCATCGGCAATGTCATAGAAAAGTTGCAGCGGCATCCCAAACGGGTCGTGTTTCCGGAAGGAGAGGAGCCGCGCATTCTGCAGGCCGCCCGTCAGTTCCACGCTCTGCGATTGGGAGCGCCCATCGTGCTGGGCAACCGGCTGAAGATCCGGGAATTGGCGGAAGAGTTGAAGATATCAACCGACGGCATCCGCATCATTGATCCGACCCAAAGCGAGGATTTGGAAACCTTTGCCCATCGCTTTTATTCATTGCGGCGCGAAAAGGGCCTGCGGTCCACGGAAGCCCGCGAAGCGATGATGCAGCCCAATTACTATGGCAGCATGATGCTGGCCATGCATCAGGCCGACGGGCTGATCTCCGGCTCCTCACACATCACCGGCAGCGTGCTGCGGCCGTTGTTTCAAATCATCAAGATGGCACCCGATTTCGCCACCGCCTCCAGTTGCATGGTCATGGAGGTGGAGGATACGCGGATCGGCGAACAAGGTGTGCTGTTCATGGCGGACTGCGGGGTCATTCCTGATCCGACGGTTGAACAACTGGCGGATATCGCGGTTTCCACGGCCCGGCTGGCCCGGCATATGCTCGGTGTGAAACCCCGGGTGGCCCTGCTTTCCTTCTCCACCAAGGGCAGCGCCTCGCATCCCTCGGTGGGCAAGGTGCAGGCGGCCACGGCCCAGGCGCGGCGCAAGGCCGAACAGATTTTCTTGGAGGCTGATTTTGATGGAGAATTGCAGGTGGATGCCGCGCTGGTGCCGGAAATCGCCGAGCGTAAACTCAAGGACAGCCACGTGGCCGGCCGGGCCAACGTGCTCATTTTTCCCGACCTGAATTCCGGCAACATCGCCAGCAAACTGGTCCGGTTGGTGGGGCACGCCAGTGCCTACGGCCAGATTCTTCTGGGGTTGAACCGCCCGGCGGCGGATGTCTCCCGCGGCTCTAATGCCCACGATATTCTCGGGGTGGCCGCCATCATTGGCGTGCAGGCCACTGACTACCAGAAATTGTATCCGGGCAGCGAAACGGATTTTGTGTTGAAGACCGAATAACTCTTGGAACTTTAATTCATGAACACCGCCACCCCGCGCGTTTTCATCGCCGCCACCCGGCAGAATGACGGCAAAACGACGACCTCTCTGGGTCTGATCGCCGCGTTGCAACAGCATTACCCGAACATCGGTTACATCAAGCCGGTCGGGCAGCGGTTCGTGGAAATTGAGGAGCAAAAAATCGACGAGGACACCGTGCTGATGGACGCGGTGTACCGGCTCAATTGTCCGCTGGTGGACATGAGCCCGATCGCGGTGGAGCCGGCCTTCACGCGCAAATACCTGCAATCAGCCAACAATGAGGCGTTGGTCAAACGCATCAAGGAAGCTTTTGACCGGGTGGCGTGGGAAAAGAATTTTGTGTTGTGCGAAGGTTCCGGGCACGCGGGCGTCGGCTCGGTCTTTGATCTTTCCAACGCGCAGGTCGCCAAAACTCTGGGGTGCAAGGTCATCATCGTCACGCAGGGCGGCATCGGCCGGCCGATTGATGAGGTCTCACTTAATCAGGCGTTGTTTGAAAAGGAAGGGGTTGAAATCATTGGCGTCATCATTAACAAGGTGACGGAGGACCGCATCGCAGATATCACCCAGTTTGTGCGTCGTGGCCTGAAACGCAAAGGGCTGGAGTTGCTCGGGGTGCTGCCGCACATGGAGTTGTTGTCAAACCCCACTCTGGAACTGATCCGCGATGAACTGCGCGCGGAACTGTTGAATCCACCGATCTCGCTGGAAGCGCTGGTAACGGACGTAGTGGTGGGCGCGATGGGGGCGCAGAATGCACTGCAATTTTTTAAACCCGGGGTGCTGTTGATCACGCCGGGCGACCGCGAGGATCTGGTGCTGGCGGCCGGGGCATGGATGGAGACGGCGGCGGACGAAAAACTGGCAGGCATCATTTTAACCGGTGGCCTGCGCCCGGGAGGCAGCGTACTGAAGGTAATCGAGAAAATGCCCGTTCCAGTTTTGCTCGCGCAGGCGGACAGTTACAAGGTTGCGTCGAAGGTCCATAACCTTACGGTTAAAACCCGGCCCAACGATCTGGGAAAAATCTCGCTCATCCGGGACATGATCGCCCGCCATGTGAACGTAAAGAAAATCATTCAATCACTTTAATTCATGAACATCAATCCCGCCCTGGCGCACCTGCCAGTATATCAACCGGGCCGGCCCATCGAGGAAGTGGCGCGCGAACTCGGTCTGGAAGCCAAAAGCATCATCAAGCTCGCTTCGAACGAAAATCCGTTTGGCCCCTCGCCCAAGGCCATCGCGGCGCTGCAAGCGGGCCTGGGGGGGCTGAACCTTTACCCGGATGGCAACGCCTTTTACCTGAAGCAAAAGCTGGCCGCCAAACTGAGGGTGGATGCGGCGCATCTGGTGCTGGGCAACGGATCCAATGAGATCATTGAATTTCTGGGGCATGCCCTGCTGCGGCCGGGGACGGAGGTGGTGGTGTCGCAGTATTGCTTCGCGATTTATCCCATCATCACGAAGCTCTTCGGGGCGCGGTTGACCACGGTGCCGGCCAAAGATTACGGGCACGATCTGCCGGCCATGTTGCGGGCCATCACGCCGGAGACACAATTGGTGTTTGTGGCCAATCCGAACAATCCCACAGGGACGTTTGTGCCGCGGGAGGAAGTCATCGAGTTCGTGAATCAGGTTCCCGATCATGTGACGTTGGTCATGGATGAAGCGTATCTGGAATTTCTGGTGGATCCGCTGGACCTGGCGCCGCTGGTGCGTTCGGGGGCGCGAAAGAATCTGGTGTTGATGCGGACCTTCTCCAAGATCTACGGGCTCGCGGGGCTGCGCGTGGGCTATGGGATCGCGAGCGCGGAACTGGTCACGGCGCTGGAGAAAGTTCGGCAGCCGTTCAACCTGAATCTGCCGGCGCAGATGGCGGCGCTGGCCGCGCTGGAGGATGATGAGCATGTCCGCAAGACGCGGGATAATAATTTTGCCGGGCTGCGGTTTTATGAGGAGTCGTTTCGCAAGGCGGGACTGGAATATGTGCCCTCGGCGGCGAACTTCATTCTGGTGCGGGTCAAGGAGGGCCAGTGGGTGTTTGAGGCGATGCAACGGCAGGGGGTGATTGTGCGGCCCATGGGCGGTTATCAACTGCCGGAATGGATTCGCATCTCGGTGGGCACGCCGGAAGAGAATCGGAGATGTATGGCGGCGTTGAAGGCGTCGTTATAACGACGGATTGGCGGAACCGGGGTCAATCGGCGCGGGGTTCGAGGCGGGCGATGGCGGCCATGATTTCGTCGGAGACCTGCTGGTAGATTTGTTTGAGGCGGGTCTTGTCACAGGTTTTAGACTCGGCGCGGAGGGCGGCAAAATCCAGGGAGTTGCCGAATTTCACGATGACGCGGCGGGGACGCGGGAATTTCAGGTGGCGGCCGTAGGCTTCGTAGCTGCCGAAGACGCGCACAGGGACGACGGGGGCGGTGGATTTGATCACGGTCAGGCCGACGCCGGAGCGGGCGGGTTGCAGCCGGCCGTCCAGGGTGCGGGTGCCCTCGGGGAAGAGGATGATGCCGCCGCCGGCGAGGAGGCGGTCGAGGATGGCCTTTAGGCCGGCGGCGCCGCCGCCGTCGCGGTTGACAGGGACGGCATTCCAGGAACGGAGCACGGCACCCACGACAGGGAACCGGAAGAGGCTTTCGCGGGCGAGATAGTTGATGGGCCGGAACAGCGCCGCGCCGACGAGCGGGGGATCGATGAAGCTGGCGTGGTTGGCGGCAAGGATGACACCGCCGGTGACGGGCACGCGGTCGGCGTTGAAGACGCGCCAGCGGAAATACACCGTGTAGAGGGCGCGGAAAAATAGCCAGCCGATGCGGTAGGAAAGATTCATTCCTTGGGGAGGCGGGCGCGGATGTCGGCCAGGAGGAGGCCGCTGGTTTGTTCGGAGGTGAGGGCGGAGTTGTTGATGACGCGGGCGCCCAGAGCGACCATCAGGGGTGCGGTGGCACGCTGGCTGTCGCGCTGGTCGCGGGCAGCCAGATTTTCATTCACACCGTCGGCGGCGCGGCGGCGGGAACGTTCTTCAAGCTGGGCATCCAGATAAAATTTAAAATCGGTTTCAGGGAACACGTTGGTGCCGATGTCGCGACCTTCCATGACGAGATTGCCGAACTGGACGCAGTCGCGCTGGGTCTTTTTCATCCAGTCGCGGACCTTGGGGACGGCGGCGACATGGGCGACGGCGGCAGCGGTTTCCGGGGTGCGAATCTCTTTCTCAGGGAAGTAACCATCCACGAGGAGCCGGACTTTGGCGTCGACACAGATGAGCTTGGTTTTCCACTTGCGGCAGGCGGCGGCGACGAGCTTGGCGTCATGGATGTCGATTTTGTGCTGGAGGCAATACCAAGCGAGGGTGCGATACATGGCACCGGTGTCCACGTAGATATAGCCGAGGGCGGCGGCGACGAGCTTGGAGTTGGTGCTTTTGCCGCTGGCACTGGTGCCGTCGATGGCGATGACGATGGGTTGTTTCATCAAAAAAGTTATTTAATCGGCGAAGAGGTCGTTGTGGGCCAGCTTGGCCCCGGTTTGGGCGTCCAGGATGGTGGCGCCCAGGCCGTGGGGCGGTTGGGCGACCAGTTTCTGGAAGAAATTTGGGAACGTCTTTTTCACGCAGGCAGGATTCTTGATTTTTATGCCGGAGACTTTCAAGCCCAGAATGGCAAAACACATGGCCATGCGATGGTCATGGTAGGTTTCAATCTCCGCGCCGTGCAGGGTGGAGGGATGGACGGTCAGGGTGTCGCCGGCTTCAATCACCTTCGCACCGCACTTGGTCAGTTCGGTTTGCAGGGCGACGACACGCTCACATTCCTGGACGCGCAGGCGGCCGAGGTCGGTGAACAGGATGGGCCGGCTTGAAAAAGGGGCCAGCACAATGGCGGTCATGATGCTGTCACCGAGCTTGATGACTCCGCTGTCCAATGGGCCGCCTCGCGCAATCACCGGCGGCAAAGGCAGGGCACGCACGAATTCGGTATCCACCTGCCAGCCTGAGGTGGGCCAGTCGGAAACGGTTATCGACGAGGCTTCTTTGTTGCCTAACAGGTCGCCAGCGCCCCAAAAGTAGCTACCGCTGCTGGCATCGGGTTCGATTTGGAAGGTACCGCCTTGATTTGGAAATGACTCGATGAGTTTTGCGGTCATGGCCACGTAGGGCGACTCATCGGCGTTTTCACCCACGATGGTCACCTGCCAGCGGCCGAAGCCGGCACTTAGCAGCAGAGCGGAGGCGAATTGGGAGCTGGAGGCGATGCTGACCTGACATTTTCCAGGCCGGGGGCCGGTGCCGTAAATGCGTGCGGGGAGTTTGTCGATGCCGGCTTCGGATTCGATGTGGTAACCGAGTTCGCGCAGGGCTTTGAAGAGCGCGGCCTGGGGGCGTTCGTGCATGCGGGGGACGCCGCTGAGACGATAGGTCCCCTGCCACAGGCATAGAAAGGCGGCGAGAAAGCGCGCAGCAGTGCCGGCGTTGCCCACGAAAAGTTCGAGCGGGGCGGCGGCACCGGCCTTGGGGATTTTACCGCCGAGTCCGCAGATGGTGATGGTGCGGTTGCAGATTTCGGCGGGATCGTCCGCGACGTGGACTTCAAAGCCGAGGCGTTGCAGGCAGTCGACCATGATCTGGGTGTCTTCGCTCCAGAGGGCGCCGCGAAGAGTCACTTCGCTGTGCGCCAGGGCGGCGAGGATGAGGGCGCGGTTGGTGATGCTCTTGGAGCCGGGCACGGTGATCTCCGCCCGCACGGGTTGGGTGAGCGGGATGATTTCGATGAGATCGGGAAGAGACATTTTTAAAAAGCTAAAAAGCTGAAAAGCTAAAATTCAAAATTCTAAAAATGGAAATTACTGAATTAATAAGCTCCACCTCTCCCCGGCCCTCTCCCCCATTTTTCAAATGGCGGTGAGGGGGATGCGTGGCTTCTCCGTGATACATTGCCAAGGTTTGTCTAACGCGGCTACCGGGCTGATTATGTTGATGGGGAAGGTTCATTCCGGGGAGTGGGTGGCGCCGCAGGCACACCAGGCGTCGCGACGTTGTTTGGCGGTTTCAAAGAAGCGGGTGATGGTTTTTTGATCCGCCCGGGCCAGGGCTTGCTGGAACTTCCCGAGTTCGGTGATGTAGGCGGTCAGGGCGCGGCCCAAGTTTTTGCGGTTGGCCAGGGCGATGTCGCGCCACATCTCGGGGGAGCCGGAAGCGATGCGGGTGGTGTCCCGGAAGCCGGTGGCGCAGAGGGCGGAGCGGGCGGGCAGTCCCTGGGGTTGCAAGACTTGGGCGGCCAGCGCGGCGGCGACGACGTGAGGGAGATGGCTGGTCCGGCTGACCAGGGCGTCGTGTTCGCCAGGGGAAAACTGGAGGGTGCGGGCGCCGAGGGAGTTCCAAAATTCGGTCAGGGCGCGCACGGCGGCGGGCGAGGATTTCGCGGTGGGGGTGACGACGCAGATGGCGTTGACAAACAGATCGACGCGGGCGGCGAGGACGCCGGTTTTTTCGGCACCGGCCATGGGATGGCTGCCCACAAAGGTGGCACCGGCCCGGGCGACGAGGGTTTCGAGGTCGCGGACGACGGAGGCCTTGACGCTGCCGACATCGGTGACGATGGCACCCGGTTTCAAGGCGGCGAGCAATTGGGTGGTGATGGCGCGCATCTGGGCGAGCGGGGTGCAGAGAATGACGAGGTCGGCGCCGGAGACGGCGGCGAGGAGGTCGGTGGTGGCGTAATCGAGGGCACCGGCGGTTTCGCAATCGGCGAGGCTGGCGGGGCGGCGGACGTAACCGGCGATCTCACGCGCGAGGCGGCGTTTTTTGACGGCCAAGCCAATGGAGCCGCCGAGCAGGCCGACACCGATGATTGCGATTTTCCGAAATTTCACGGGCGGAGGATAGCGAAACGGCGGGGTAAAGGCCAGTCCGGTCTGACGCGGAGGTCGGAATCGTTCGCCTTTGGAGGCGGACGACAGGGTTATTATGCCTTATTTCATTGGTGATTCAAGCAGATTGTCTCACTATTAGAACATACGGTTTCCACTTGGTTTGTTAGCCATTTTGTTAGCCATTCATTCCGGCATTGGTTCCATCGGATTGCCGCCTGAATTTTTCCCGCGAATGTAGATACGATAACGATTTTTCATGATTATGTTTATATTTTTCATATAACGTAATCATGGCAGATTCTTCAGTTTGAGCGTTAGGGTGCCTTGGGAGTGCTAAACCGAATAGTTTTGGTGCTAGTTCGGGTCAAACTCGTTGCTCACACTTTCGCTCACAGTTGACCCTCAAAACCGTCCAGAAAGCCCGAAAATACAGCGTATTCGGATGGAGGCGAGGGTCGGAATCGTCAAGCTGGGCTCAGTATTAACTGTTAATTACCCCAAATTCATTGGCATTTTACGTTAGCCCGGGTATTGCGTCAATAGCCCGAACCGAATGGTTTGCTGGCAATTCTGCTGGCAATTTTCAGGAATAGAAATAACCCAATTCCCGCAGTGACGCGTAATCTTTCGGGTTTTCAAGGGTGCGCGAACCAAGAATGACGTGATCGACAACCTCGATTCGTAGCAATTGGCCGGCGCGAATGAGATCGCGGGTCACTCTAATATCGGCCTCGGACGGGCTTGAATTTCCTGAATTATGATTATGCGCGACCGCCAAGGCGGCTGCATTGTATATTATCGCTGCACGAAAGACTTCGCGCGGATGAACGAGCAAAGCGTCCAAAGTGCCCTGACTAATTTTGATCGCCTTTATTAGTCGGCGGCGTACATTTAACAAAACCACATAAAGCGTCTCAACGGACTGCACCCGCATCTCTTCGCGCAAAAGGTCGGCGATGCTTTGCGGATTGTCGAGCAAAGGAGCCTCCGGGAGAACTTCGACTGATAATTGTGCCGCCAGGCTGAGAGCCGATTTGACGGCGGCGGCGGTGGCTGCCCCAACGCCGGGCAATTCCGTCAACTCGTGTTCATCGGCTCTGGCGAGGGCGGTGAGATTGCCATAGCGTTCCATGAGGGCCTGAGCTTGGTTTTCGCCCGCGATTTTTGCAATTAAATTTTGATGTGAAAGATTATAATTCATACATGCGCGTCATTCGCTTCACGGTCAGTTGGCGCGTGAAACGTGCGACCGGTTGCGGCGGTTGTGCTTCCGAGCTGGGGCCGGCGTGGTGAGCGCTGAACCCTCATTTTTGCTATGGCTTATCCAGCAAATCAACAGAATGGCCGCGCTAAACATGGCTAGAATTATTCCGGCTAGGCGCAAATGAAAACCCTCGGCATCCCCTAATTTTAGTCCGATGACAACAGTTTCACCTGATGCGGTTGCGATAATTTTCGAGCTGAAAAAGTTTTTAATCATGCCAGAAAAGTTCCTTCCCCAGCGGGGATACGCGATGGAATCGCGCCGTCCACAACAGTTTTCCCCTCGCCGGTTTTTGATTCCCAGCGGTTAATCTGTTTGCCGCCCGGCCCCTGTTCGCGCCGTCATTTTATCTGCGATGGCTCTCTGATGGCCTGGTCTTTTCAAGGAAGCCCTTGCTGCATCACCATGAAATCAGTGAGCCAGCGGGTGAGAAACGCTGCTTCGTCAGCGGATTTTTGGGACGCTGCGCCGCCATTTACTTTGGCGAACTGGTTTCGTTCTCGGCGGATATTTGCCGCCAACAAGTCGCCGTTGGCGTCGCAAATGAATGCTGACGGTGAAACTTGCCGGAAGAAAACTGCCGCCTGATCGGTGCTTAGTATCAGGCCAGTAACGGGCATGGCTCGTTGCAACAAGTCGATTAAAAAAGTCCAGTTTCCAGCTTGGGTCGTGGCCACGAATGCACTGGCGTCAAGGTCGCAAATTCTGGCACCGGCATTTATTAATTTGCCGGCAAAGAGAAGTTTTTGAGATTTAATTGCTCGTTTTAAGGCGTCACTATTGTCGGCGGAAGGTTCCGCGCCGTTTTGAATTAAAAAATCAAAAATGCTTTCGCCGGCCCTGTCGACGGCAACTTGCAGCTGCAAATCACGGGCACGTTGTGAAACGGCTGAATTGGAGTATACATATCTGAGCACTCGCGGGGAGTCACGCCTGACAGCTGCCAGGCAAATATCAGCCGCGTAGGATTGGAATTCGTAGCCTTGGTGAATTAAAACCAGCAGGGTTTCAACCGAGTCATTGTTCGCGGCGTCCGTCACCAGATAGGGATGTGGGAGGGTTCCGCCCGCGTCAAGCAACGCTTCCAGAATTTCTGAATCCCCGGCCGCCACGGCTTTGGTGGTGGCCAGATTGTCTCTGGCATTAACATTTACGCCCGTTTTTAATATATTTGCTGGCGTCCAGATGGCCGCCGGCGACGGCATTGTACAATACCTGGGCGTCTGGATGGTCAAAACTCACGCCATGGCCATGCAATATTTTGAGAACGCCCACACTGCCGGCGGATGCCGCAAGCAGGGCGGGAAGGCTCCCTTGGGCGCGAGGATCGGCCCCGGCTGCAATCAATAAGGACACCCCCGGGGCGTTGGCCGCGATGGTGGCGGCGAACAAAGTTTGGTTTAAAATTTGCTGCGGGACGGCGGTCTTGGCTGGGGAACAGCAAGCCGTCGGCGGGTCGGCGTCGCAAGATGACCGCCACCTCTTCAGCAAATCGCTGGCAAACGGGGGTTCCGGTTTTGCGGCGGAAAAAGTGAATGGTGCTTTGTCGCCAATCAATCATATCTGCGCGCAATATTGCCAGGTCGCCTTGTGACGCGCCGGTGTGCCACAACAACTCGTAAAAATCACGACGCTCGGTGTTTTTTTCCCCGCTCATGATGAGCTTTTGTTCCTCCCAAGTGAGGCTGCTTCGATTTGACGGACGGTAAATTGGGTAGACAATCAAATGATTAAAGCCAATAGCCAGAACACCGTTAAGACCCGTCAGAAGTTTGACCA
>Ga0302319_10013476_pt1 | contig 15332 bp, 14 predicted proteins | sample Bog_T0_2_FD_203319 | JGI IMG/M metagenome (GOLD analysis project Ga0302319, IMG submission 203319) | Peat permafrost microbial communities from Stordalen Mire near Abisko, Sweden - Bog_T0_2 | ecosystem: Environmental > Terrestrial > Soil > Wetlands > Peat | place: Sweden: Abisko, Stordalen Mire... | reverse complement strand
TATGGTCAAAATACTCCCCTCAAAGGTTGAGATGGCACGCGCGGCGGCGAAACACGCGGCGGATTCGCTGAGGATGCTCTTGGCTGTCAAAGAATCTGTGCGGCTGCTGGCGGCGACTGGGGCGTCGCAGTTTGAGTTTCTAGAAGCGTTAAGCGCAGAGCAGGGAATCGATTGGCGGCGCGTGGAGTTGTTCCATTTGGATGAGTATGTGGGCTTACCGGCAACCCATCCGGCGAGTTTTGTGAAGTATATTCGAGAGCGAATCATTGAGCCGTTCGGTGTTGAGAAGTATCACTTGCTGGATGGAACGCGCGATCCGCATGAAGTGGCGGCGGAGATGAGCGCGGCCATTTCGGCAGCGCCCGTGGATCTGGCATTTTGTGGGATTGGGGAGAATGGGCATTTGGCGTTCAATGACCCGCCGGCGGATTTTGAGACGGATGTGCCCTATCTGGTCGTGAATCTGGATGAAGCTTGCCGGAAGCAACAGGTGGGTGAAGGCTGGTTCGCGACGCTGGAGGATGTGCCCAAGCAAGCGTTGAGTATCAGTATTCGGCAGTTGATGAAGGCGAATGAGATTATTTGTGTTGTGCCGGATGGGAGAAAGGCGAAAGCGGTGAAGACGTGTTTCGTGGGTGCAGTTTCGCCAGAAGCGCCGGCGTCGATTTTGAGGGTACATCCGAATGCAACGATTTATCTTGAGCCGGACTCGGCGAAGGAAGTAATCGGGGCGTATTGCGGGTGAGGGCGCGCCTGCGTAAGAATGAACAAAGCGGACGCGGTTGCTCAGAGCTTGGGAGGCCTTCGTGATGTGTGCCAGAAGTGAAGAATTTGGATAGCTTCACGCTCTTCGTCAACCTGATAGTAGATTCTTACTGGGCTATGCAGGAGACTTCGAACTTTCGCACGCTTCTTAACAACGATTCCCAAATGAGGAAACGATGTGAGGATCTGGCTGTGATTGAGAAGGCCTTTGCCAAATCTGGCCGCCGCCTCTGGATCATCGGCGCCGATATAGTCCAGAATCTCTTCAAGGTCCTTCAAGGCTGCTTGAGCGATGATGATTTTGAATGCCACTGATCTATAAAGTGGTGGGCGTCTTCGAGCGAAACAACACGTCCTTCACCGGCGTCTTTGATGCCGCGGTCGATGGCCGCGAGAGTTTCGGCGTCTTCTTGTTCCGTGAGTTCTGGAACGGGATGATCGAATCTTGCTTCAGCCATAGCTTGAGTATACAGGGCTGGGCGGCGTATCGCTGAGGTGGCTATCGGTAAAATTGATTAGCTATGAAAGAGATCGCGCAGATCCTGGACTTGTGGTCGAGGGTATCGGCTGCCGGCCAGGAAGCGGTGCTGGCGACGGTGGTCAAGACGCAAGGCTCTTCGTACCGTCTACCGGGCGCGCGGTTGCTACTAACAAAACACGGCCAGCGGGTAGGGGCTATCAGCGGAGGTTGCCTCGAAGACGACGTTGTCAAGAAGGCCTGGTGGCTGACTGAAAAAGGCCGGGTGGTGAAGCGCTATGACACCACTCCCGATAACGAAATCTCGACCAGCGGTTACGGGCTCGGCTGTAGCGGCATCGTTCACGTTTTGCTAGAGCGCGTGAAGCCGGGACAGGCCGAAATTCTCGATCTCATCCGGCAGGTTCGTACGACCCGTGAGTCTGTTACCTTGGCACACGTGCTCAAGCCTAGCTCCGAAACGGGGAAACGCTTATTTGCACTCGCCGAGTTTGAAGCCGAAGGCCGTGAAGTCTTCGTGGAAACGCTAACTCCCGCGATACGTCTGTTAGTTTTTGGCGCCGGAGACGATGCGATTCCGCTAACAGATACCGCGAAATATTTGGGCTGGCAGGTTGAGGTATTCGATGGACGCTCACACTATGCGCGACGCGAGAAATTTCCAAATGCCGATGAAGTGACGGTTCGAAGTACGGGCACCCCGTTGCCGGCGGTGGACGCTTGGACCGTGGCGGTGCTTATGTCTCACAGCTACAGTCAAGACCTGGAAGCCTTACGGGAATTGGCGAATTTACCGCTTGCCTATTTGGGCATACTAGGCCCGAACAAACGTACGTTACAGTTGCTGAATGATGCGGGTTTGGAGCGCGACAAAATGGCGGCGAAGCTGCACGGTCCGATGGGACTTGATATTGGGGCAGATGGCCCGGAGCAGGTAGCATTAGCGGTAATTGCGGAAATCCAAGCTAGCCTTAACGGGCGTCCCGGCGGAACTCTGAGTACGCGCAATGGCTCCATTCATGCCCGCGAAGAAGACCCAGTGGCTGCGTGGACGGGCTCGGTCATCTGTGCGTAAATTTCAATTCATGTTCGTGAAATCAATTCTCCTCACTATTCTGGCCGTCACGGCGCTCGAATCACAGACGGCGGCGCCGCCGAACAAAGCGAAAGACGTTGTCGACCAATGTGTGAAGGCGTTGGGTGGTGAACGCTTTCTGAACATGCATACAAGGCACGAAGCGGGCCGCATCTACGCTTTCTTTCACGACCAGATGAGCGGCTTTGATGTGGCCAACATTTACACGCAGTACCGGGACGACAAAGACCTCAAAGGCGTGCAAGTTCGCGAACGACAGGTTTTAGGCAAAAAGCAGGACTATTCGTATTTGTATTTGGCGGACCAGGCTTTTGACATCACGTTTCGCGGCGCGCGCCCGATTGACGACGAACGCTGGCAGCGCTACGCGCGCTCTACCACCAACGATATTCTCTATTGGCTTCGCTATCGCTACAACGAACCCGGCATGCAATACGACTACATTGGGAACCAGGTATTGATCACGAATCATGTGGATGTGGTAGACATTACAGACGCCAACGACAAAACCATCCGCGTGTATTTCGACTACAACACCAAACTGCCGGTGAGAGAGAGCTTCACTTGGCTCGATACGGAGACCAGAGAACGCAACGACGAAGTCACGGATTATGACAAATGGCGGGATGCGGGAGACGGCATTATGTGGCCGTTTACCATTGAAAGAGCCCGCAACGGCTACAAGTTTTATCAAATTTTCGCGAATAAAGTTGAAATTAACGCTGAGCTGCCAGGCGGCATATTCGACCTGCCCAAGGGGGCGCAGATCCTAAAGAAAGTGAACTGATACAATCGAGACTCAGTAGTTTTGCGCGTTTGCGCCATGGATCTCGATCAGCTTCACACCTTTCTTGAGATTGTGCGTCTCAAGAGTTTTTCGAAAGCGGCTCAGACCTGTTACCGTACGCAGCCAGCCATCAGCGCCCAAGTGCGTCAACTGGAGTTGGAGTTGAACACGACGCTGTTTGAGCGCTACGGGACGCGGATCTCTCTCACAGTCGCCGGACGGATACTCGCTGAGCATGCGGAGCAGATCCTCGCCCTGCGGCGGAAGGCGCAAGATGGCATCAATGAGTTGGAGAAGGTGCCGCGCGGCGAATTGGTGATTGCGGCGAACGAAGCAACTTGCATCTACGTTCTGCCTGGCGTATTCGCCGAATTCAAGAAGCAGTTTCCTAATGTGCAACTGCTGGTAGACCGATCTTACGGGACGCGCGTAGTGCAGGCCGTGCTAGACAATCTGGCCGATTTCGGAATCACGCAACTTCCGGTGCAGGAAAAGAAACTGCAGGTAGTAAAAATCCATTCCGATGAAATTAAGCTGCTGGTGCCGCCCGGTCATCGTTTAGCAGAACAGGGACGCGTGATGCCTGCCGATCTGCTTGGGGAACAGCTTCTGCTTCCCAAAACCGGCACGACGCGAGCACGGCTGAACGCGTGGCTCGATTCGGTTCACGACGAATTGAACGTTTCCATGGAATTAGATTCAACGGAAATGATCAAGCGATTCGTCATGGCAAACCTAGGCTTATCGTTTTTAGCGGCCTCCCACTGCCAGGAGGAAGAGGCGGCGGGCAGGCTGGCGTGCGTGCCGCTGGGACCCGAGCCGATGATCCGTCGCGTAGGGCTGATTTACCGGAAGGATAAGTCGCTATCGAAGGCGGCTTTAGGCTTTATCCAAGTCACGCTAGACCATGCTGGAAATGAAGTTGGTATATTTCAATCGTTGAGACTTCGCGCCTCTGGGACGTAAGGCGGAAATGGACGATAGTAAATCGATTAGGATATGGCACAGCTAACCGCGCGCACGTCGACAATTTTCATAGCAACCAGTGATGATACGACTAAGGTGTATCGCTCAGTAGAGGATGTGCCGCTGCCATTGCGCCAGAAACTCCTGAAGTGTACGCGGGGGATGAATTCCGCCACTATTCTGATTGCCGATAAGCAGGGCAGGGAAGAATTGGTTCGAGCGTTGCAAGGGCGGCCGAGTGAAGTGCAGTGCCGCTTGGTGGATAACATGCGGTCGCGGCAACCGGAGGTGCAGGCGGGGGGGCAAACGCAAAACCCGTCGGGATTGCAGTCAGTGCGATTCTGGCTCGAAATCTTACTGCCGGTCGCTGCCAGCGTGTCGCTGTGGGCATTCTTCGAGGCGCGGCTTTTCTTTTGAGAGATTTCTCTTTTTCCACAACTTTAGCTATAGAAGCTTCCGATAGGGGCCGATATGCCATATGTGACGACTTCATTTGGCGACCATCCACACTCTTCGGCTGTCTTAAAGATTCCCTCCGGCGCACCAGACGGCAGTAAGCACGAGATTCCTTGTACTTTCGAAGCCATGGAAGGCAAGCATTTACGTCTAGAAGCGCCAGAGCGTATTAGTATTTCTGCTCCCGTTAGCGTGGAGTATAGCGATGCTATGTTTCTGGGTGAAGTGGTCGGCTGCCAACGGGCGGCTGGAGGCGGTTGGGAGCTGCACATTAAGGTGGATCAGATTTTGACCGGTCTACAGAGCTTGTGCGCACTCCGAGCTCAGTTATTGGGGGAAACCGCGCCAGTGACCAAGTTTATTCCCGCTGGCGGCGCAACTTTGAACTAAGAATTAAGCTCTAGTAAGGGTAGTCGCGCACTGTATATCCGTTGCCGCTCGTTTACACTCACGGCTCGGCGGGCGGCGGAGTGATAACTGACCCGGAAACTTCGAGAAAGGGCAGTATCAGTCTTTCTGAAAAAGCGGGTACAGACAGAGAGCCTGTCCCCCGTTTTTTCAGAAAGACCGTCGGCGGCCATTTCGTCAGGCCGATTTTCGTTCACACTCGCGGGCTCGGCTAGGGGCTTGCAGGCGTAACCATGGCGCTTTCACGGCTCAGGGTCTACGGTGAGGTTGTTTCCCATTCTGCTTCAAACCCTATGGGGATCTTGTAGTTGGTGACGGCCAGGGGAAACAAAAAGAAACCGACTCCCGGCTCATCTGAACGAGCCATCGCACGAATTTCCGGAAAGTGTCCGTGCTGGGGCGATATTCGGGAACTCCCCGAAAGAGCGCTCCTCACAGCCAATCGCAGCGGGTGGATTGCTCCGTCAATCTCCATGCTCTCCCATTTCAAGGCGAGTTCCAGATTAGCCCCTTGCGGTGTTTGGTAGGTAATAATCTCCAGAATGCGACCGCTCAATTTTACGCCTTTGGGAACGGTCAATCCCGAGCCTGAATCTTTGATCGCGCGCGAGAGTCTACCAGTCACTACATCGCCAGCCGCCGCCGTCGTCGGGTCAATCGTTTGCGTCAGCGCTATCGGGAGTTTAAGGCCTTTGGGCAGTTCCACGATTTTCATTTTTGTCGCCGTGGAGGCGGAAATATTGCCATCGGCCGGCTGTTCATCAAAGATGAGTTTAGATTCGCCCATGAATTGGTGGCAGCCCTTAAACGCTGTCCGGTTTTGACTCTGGTGGCCGTCGGTACCCAGCATGCGGACGGTTGCCTCGGATGCCAGTAAAACATCCCCGCCGTTCATCTGAACTCTGGTGTAATCCATAGCCGTGTTGGTTCGGCACACCTTCAGCTCTGGCGGCAATGGGTCGGTTTGAATCTCGAGCCTTAGGAGAGCGAGTGTTTTGGCATCAACCGTAAACGTTCCTTTATAGCCGGTGACGCGGCTTAATGAATTGTTGCTGACGACGTAACCGCTGCGCGTAATGGGAACCACGAAATCGTACTTCAAAACATGCCGCTCGTCCTCTTGCGACTCGCCTTCGTAGGTAAAGGCGGGACCGCTGGTGACAAAGATGGCGTGCAAGAAAGAACCAAAGGCTCCGGTGGAGGTTGTACCGCGATTCACGATCTCGCTTAAATTTCTGTCGTCAAAGCGTCCTTCCCCTACCCAAGAGTACATCTCCGTTTTGCTATTCAGGGCAACGTCGAGCCGAAGCCGGTCGGTGGATTCGAGCTTGAGGTTCTTTGGCGATTTGGAGAGCGATTCAATCAGTTCTTCGCAGCCATCACCATCGCGAACGCGGGGCAGAGGATCGAGCCGAAAGGTTTGCCGCTCTACCGTTTCCGTACACATATAGTTCGGAAGGCGGCTGATGCTGGCGGCCACTTGCTGCCGTATTTTGAGCAGGGTTTCGCCGGGATCGTCAGGGGGCTCAACGAGAGTCTGACCACTGACCAACGCACAGAACAGCATGCAACAAAGATGGCGGACTATCATGGCGGTAGTACAACAATTCTACTGCTCGCGCAAAGCGCTGGATGCATTTGTGTGAAGCGCGCGCCAGCTCGGGATCAATGCCGCCAATGCGGCGCATAGAAGCACAGTTACGGTAGCGGCGGAGAAGGAAAGTTTGTCAAACGGTTCCACCTCGAAGAGAAAACCGTTGGCAAAGCGCAATGCGACTGCGGAAACCAACCAACCGGCCAAAACGCCAATGCCCACTGCCCACGTCATCCGGCCACACACAGTTGCGAGAATGTGGCGGATTTGCGCGCCTAGGGCTAGACGAATTCCCAGTTCACGCTTGCGCCGGGCCACGGAATAGGTCAACGTGCCGTAAAGCCCGATACCCGCCAACAGCAATGCCAGGAAGCTGAAAAAACAGGCTAAGCTTGCGACGAGCCGTTCCTGCCAAAGTGAATTCCGAACCTCTTGCTTGAGCGTTCTTGCTTCGATCAAAGGTACCCCGCGGCCCATCTTTCGAATCTCGTCCTGGACTGGGCGCATAACCGCAAGCGGATCTCCAAGAGTTCTTACGTACATAACGGCGACGTAATCTTCGTCGTCGGTCAGCCCGTACATGGTCGGCGGGGCGTGCTCTTGGATTGCGCGGTATTTCGATGTTTCCACAACGCCCACAATTTGATAGTTGGGAGGCTTAGCGGTGTTGTTGCCAATCACAAGCAACCTTCCCAGCGGGTCGGAGCGAGGGAAGAGAAGATTGGCCAGCGCACGATTTACGACAACCGGCTCCGGCTTAACGTCGCGGTCGTGCGAATTGAGGGCTCGGCCTGCGAGAAGCGGAATACCCAGTGTTTCGAAATAATCGGGTGATATGGGTAGTGAGCTGGCGTTCATAAAGGCATTGTCCGATTGCCGGGCACCTGCCACACTGAGAGTCATCTTCTGTCCACTACCGCGCATTAGTCCTAAAAAGCTGTAAGCGGCGGCACGCACCTGGCTGTGACTTTTGATGCGCTCCTCTAATTCAGAGAGGTAGGCGCGGGCCTGCGGCTTGGTAAGGCCAGCATCCTTCATACCGAGCGTGAAGCTGACAACGTGCTCTTGATCAAAGCCCGGATTCAGATGGTCCAGATTCCAATAAGTTCGCAGCATGACTCCGCCGGCGCTCAGCAACAACACGCTCAAGGCGATTTGAACAGTAACCGGTAGGAGCGTGGTGACTGTCTGCGCCGCTAGCACCGAAGCGCCCTTTAATTCGGCAGTGAGGTCAAGACGGGTAGCTCGCCACGCTGGGAACAGGCCGAAGAAACAAATGCTGACCAGAATAGCAAGCCAGGCGAACAAAACCATGCGGAGATCGGGCGTGACCGCAAGAATTTGGGGACTCGCGTATTGGTCAAGGCTGCGCACCGGTGGCAGGACACCGAGCAACCAAGGCGCCAGCAGGAAAGCCAGAATCCAGCCCCCCAGCGCGCCGGGAATAGCAAGGCAAAGGTTTTCGATCATGAGCTGGCGAAGCAACTGCCAGCGACGAGCCCCGATGGACAAGCGTAGAGCTAAATCTTTTCTTCGCTCCTCGCCACGCGCGAGCAACAGACCGGCTACATTTGCGCAGACGGTGATGAGCAGAACGGCCACCCCAGCCATCAAAAGTTGCAATGCGCGGGCGAACTGTTTGCGCAGACGTGAGAGCCCCTGACCTATGGGCACAAGGGAAAGGCGTCCCTCGTTGTAGTAGTCGAGCGTCGCTTTTACGAAGTCGGGCGGATAGGGTTTGGGCTGAGACGCGTTCAGCAGCATGAACTCATGGCCGACAAATTTGCGGATTTGCGGGCCCGCCGCGGGCTCAACGAGAGACGGGCTTATGCCGGGCCGCAATCTCACAAAAATATGAAACCCCTCACGGTATTCGCCGCGCGGATCATCTATCGGCCGTCCATGGAGAAGGAGGGCGGCGGAGATGGGCAGGCGTACGTCTGGCGCCCGCTCAATGTCAACACTATGAAAATCGCGCGGCAGAACACCAACAATAGTGAATGGGTAATCCTTGATTCGGATTGTCTGCCCTAGAACATCCCTGCGCGCGCCGTAACGCGATTGCCAAAATTGATAACTCAGTAGCGCAGGCACGTTGGAAGAAGCTTTGGCATCTTCCTTATTGAGCACGCGGCCCAACGAAGCGCCAACCGCCATTTCATCGAAATAGTTTGGCGCCACCATCTGCGTCATCACAACACGCCGGACGCCATTATTGTCAACGGAGGGATATGCGGCAGCGCCGCCCCACGCCTGTTCCGCCGTTAGAGCGCAAAAAAGGTTTTTGTTTGATTCCAGCTCCTCAAATTGTCCGTAGGTGAAATCCAGACTTGGATCAAGTTGCCGGCGGTGGTTGCTTTCGAGCATCCACAGGTTTGCGGGATTGCGCACCGGCAGAGGCTTCAAAAGCAGCGTGTCGATGAAGCCAAAAATAAGAATATTGGCGCCGATACCAACCGCGACCAGCAGCACGATGAGCGCGCAGAAAAACGGCTTGTGCGTAAACTGCCGGTATCCTGATAAGAAATCTCGTATCATTTTGAAGCTGGCGTAACGGCCACTCGCCCGGCAGGAAAATTAGCGGTCTACAGGCTCCTTTCTTTAAGATGTTTGTTTCGATTTTACTGCTTTTTTTTGACTGGTACCAAAGTGCAGGAGTTTGGGTACATCGCTCAGTTGAAAATCATCTGCATGTCGGCATTTGGTACCGCTCGTTTACACTCACGGCTCGGTAAGGAGCAGTGAAGGTTACTTAGCGACACTCGTTAACGACACCCAACGCGACTGAAAGCCCACCGGGATTTGGTAAGTTTTCTTGACAAACGGAAACAACAAATAACCGACAGTTTGATCGGCTTGAGCGCCGAAGCCGGCAAGTTGCGGTGGGTTGACATTCACTTCCGCCGTCTTTGCTGTGCCCGGAACTGCGCCTTCTAGCGCCAGACGGAGTGGTAGTGGTTCGCCGCCAACATCGATGCTCTCCCACTTTACGCCAAACTGCAATTCCGCCAGATCGCCATACTCCATCAACAGCTCGCAAATGCGCCCATTTAGCAAGGTTCCTTTCGGAAGGGTTACGTGTGAATCAGGTATCTCAACAGGTTTGGCGAGCACTCCTTTGATAAGATCGCCCGCCGCCAGCTTGGTTGGATCTATTCTCTGGGTCAGACCGATGTAGAAGGTGAGCCCAGCGGGAATCCCGGTTAGCTTCTGCTTGGCTTCGGCGGGGCTTGCGGCCGAAACAGGAGGATCATCAAAAAGCAGTTTCGATTCGCCAAGGAACTGGTGACAACCGCTGAACACCGTGCGATTAACCGCGAGGGTGCCATCGCTCTTGAGGACACGCGTCGTGGCTTCGGAAGGCAGCAAAAAATCGAGATCGTTCATCCGCAGTTTGGCGTAATCCATCTGGCTCGAAACTTGACAAAAACGCATCTCCGACGGAATGTCATCGGCATGAATTTCAATCTTTAGCAAATCGAGCGTTTCTGCATCGACGGTAAAACTGCCACTATATGGAACTCTTTGTCGGATGTGGGAATTGCTGAGTTCGTAATCACTGTCTAAGAAGCGAACGCGAAACGCATACTCCAGCACACGCCGACCGCCGGTTTGCGATTCGGAGCGATAGGAAAACGTGGCTGACGGCGTGGCAAAGATCGTGGTCAAGAAAGCGCCAAACGAGCCGGTTGACGTTAATCCGCTATTCACGAGTTGGCTGAGCGATTGATCTCCAAATCGGCCCTCGCCGACCCACGAGTAGATCTCGCGTTTATCAATAACGGCAACATCGAGCCGCAGACGGTCCGCCGAGACTACCCGTAAGCGCTTTGATGGATTAGCAAATGCTTCCAATATTTCGGGGCATAGGTCTTGCTTGACACCGGAGGGCAGGCGGAGCTTTTCGCGTTCTACCGACTCGGTGCATAGGTAGCGTGGTATGTGGCTGATGCCTTGGGCCACCTTGTGACGCACTTGAATCAGCAACTGCATCGGATCCGTCGGCGGCTGCTGCGTGAGGCAAATCGCGGCGATGCAGGCGCTAGCCAGAATCTGACTGATTCGCCGCACTTTCATTTCGCCGTACCTGACTTCGCCGCTAACGACACCCAACGGGATTGAAAGCCCGGCGGGATTTGGTAGTTTTTCTTGACAGCAGGAAATTGCAAATAACCGATAGTTTCATCAAATTGAGTGCCGAAACCGCTCCGTCTAGCGCGCTTAACGTTCACTTCCGAGGTCTTGGCTGTAGTGGGAATAGCCGCTTCCAGTAACAACCGCACGGGTTGCGACGCGCCCCCAGCCCACTCAAGGCTTTCCCATTTGACAGCGAATTCTAAAGCGCCCCAATCGCTGTAATCCATCAAGAGCATGCAGATTCGACCTTTCAGCAGCGTTCCTTTTGGAATGGTTTCGGCACTCCCAGGTATTTCAATCGTTTTCAGCAGCGTTCCCTGGATGGGATCGCCCGCCGCCAGTGTGGCTGGATCTATTTTCTGCGTCAAAGCAATGTCGAACGTCAAGCCAGCAGGAATTTCGGTAGGCCTTCGCTCGGCGGTTGCAGCGGTTACGCCGGCAGCGGGAGCGTCATCGAAAAGCAGCTTTGATTCGCCAAGAAACTGGTGGCACCCGCTGAATACAGTGCGATTCTCCGCCATAGCGCCATCGACTCGGATGACTTGGGTCGTCGCTTCGGAAGGCAGCATGAAGTCAAGATTGTTCATGCGTAGTTTGGTGTAGTCCATGGCATTCGAAACTTCGCAATAATTCATAGCCGCGGGAATGTCATCGGCATGAATCTCGAGTTTTAACAAATCGAGCGTTTCCGGGTCGACCGTAAAGCTGCCACTATACGGCACGGTTTGGCTGATGCGGGCGTTGCTCAGATGATAACTGCTGTCTAGTGCGTCAACGCGGAACTCATACTTGAGAACCCGCCGGCCATTCGCCGGCGATTCGCCTTGGTATGAAAACGCAGTTGCCGGCGATTCAAAGATGGCAGCCAAAAAAGAACCGAACGAGCCATTGGCGGTTAAGCCTATCTTCACCAACTGGCTGAGAGATTGATCTCCAAATTTGCCTTCGCCCACCCATGAGTAGATCTCGTTTTTATCGATCACAGCCACATCGAGGCGCAAGCGGTCAGCAGAAAGTAACTGCAACCGTTTGGAATGGCCGGCGATGGCTGCTATCGTTTCGCTGCAGGGTTTATCCCAAATTGCGCCGGACCCAAGCTGGGACTTCCGCCGTTCAACCGTTTCAGTGCAGAGGTAGCGCGGCATTCGGCTGGTACTCTCGGCTATCTTGCGCCGCACTTCAACCAGCACCTGCATCGGATCCGTTTGCGGCTGTTGGCCGCCGCAGATTCCGCTTGAGATAACAGCAAGCAGAATCGGAATTACTCGACGCACTCTCATTGGAAAGCGGATACCACTTGCGCCCACTATAACGCGCCGTTTTTGTTGGTCCTTTATCTCCTCCGAACGTGACGCTATAGAGGATCGAGCCATCACGCGATACGGCTTTCGCACGTGCGCTGCGGAGTGTGCTCCAATCCTTTGCGCTGAAAGCATGTTTGGCCGAAGGGTTGGCAGCCGGTGCCTGGAAACCAACGCAAAAGTTTGCTAGCAGCAATAAGAGCAACAGCCGACAGCCAATGGAATATCCGCCCATGTATTTTCTCGCTTTCCTTTGACTCTTCGAATTGGAAACCTGTGTGGCTAGTTTAGCCAATTTGGCACCAGGAAACCGGCCTGACCCCTGTTGTACGAAGTGCGGATCGGTTCGTGCGATCCTGGCAAGAACTTGGCTACCGCAGCGCAGGCACCTGTCCCGTCCGGCGATCCCAACCATGGCCTTAAGAAAGAAATGGGCCTTCGCCTACTTGACATAATTCAGCGGTCCGGTGGGCACCCACTCCGAGTAGCCGGGGTCCCAAACATAACAGAAGGCAGTGAAGTGTGGCTCGTCTGTGAACATATCCTTATATTTGACAAGTCCGTGAAACACGAGAAGTACGCTCTTTTGCAAAATTTGTGCCGGGCTAGCGATACTAGGAGGCGTTGATCTATGAACGATGCGAGTCTGGTTTATTCCAAGAACATCATGGATGTCGTGGGGCGGCACTTGCGTATCGAATTTGCTTTTTGTCGGCACCTGCTGCAAAGCCTCTATTTCGCAAAAGCAATATTGTTCTTGCGAGGGAGTCTGGCCCGTGTTGATAATGGTTACTGCGACAGAGTTCGGCATGGTCACACCTTTCGCGTTCTGCGGATCAACCTCTTTCACCACCACATAGGCGCGTAGAGTACGTTGCATAGTCTCACGGGCGATGGCAGCAGTTTCGCCTGCCGCTGAGGCGCTTTTTTCTGAGGCGGCGACACCATCTTTCGCCGCCTGTATTGCGTCAAGGCTATCAGCACGGGCAAGCTTAGCTGCCGCAAATAGCCGATAGGTGTAATAAGCAAGAATCGCGGTGACGATCGCCAGAGCCACAGTAGCGACGGCGACCCACACGTCCGCCTCGAAATACCATGGCTTATCAACTGTCGGCATGAACACGACAGTCACATGGTCAGACGGAGTTTCATTTAGGAGCATGAATCAAATATAAAATGACTCGTGTTGGTTGCAAAACGGCAAATGGTTTTTGTCGCCGATGCTCGTGTCCAAAACTAGCTTCTTGGAATTTCGCGAGCAAAGGGAGTTGCCTTAAGGTGTCATCTTCAAGGATGCCGCTCCGTGCCAAAAGTTCTGGGTCGATGGCATACCAATCGCCGGAGCCAAAGTCCCCGTATACCAATCGCGAAACTCCGACTGGATTTCAGTGGCCGCATGAGGTTCAGTCAAGTAAGGCAACAGGCTTGAGTCAGGAGACTTAAGTTCAAAAGACAATATCGCCAGGGCACGCTCCGGGTGATTGGGGTAGAAAAGTGGCACGCACACGATGGCGTGTGGGCGGATGTCCTCGTCGTTGTTAATAACTGGCTAATAAACATCCTTTTCTGGTTTCCATTGATCGCGCACGTAGACCACGCACGTTCGTTTGCGGAAGGCTGTGCCGACCACTCCGCGACCCGGTTTGAAGAAATACTTCTCCCAGTTTGCCTCGATCTTTTCAGCGTTAAACGTAGACACGCACACTAAACCCGCCTTCTGACGATCATAGACGTATGCAGCGAGCTGAATCGAATCAGTCGGTCGCCCTTGAGTTAGATTGACGAGCCGGTCGCGAGCTTCAGCCAGCGCGGGACTCAAAGCCTCATTGGATTGTTTAAGCGAACGTAAACCAATAATTCGACGAGTCACCTCATCCACAAAGCCCTGTTCCGCCTCAGAGAATAGTAGATGCGTTCCTTCTGGAAGCTCCCAGTTAATCTGATATTTCACGTCAGGTAGAGGCCGCTCAATCTTCATGATCAGATTTTGAGTTTCGGGAAGCGCGTCCATTCTCTTCTCTGCGAATTCCCGTTCATCAGCAAGCTCCTCCCCGCTGGCGCTAAAAGCCGAAACTCTGAAGCGATTCGGGAACCGGTGCTCTGGGAATTTAATTTGGAAAACACAAGCGTCCCAAGCATTTCTATATCCAACTCGAAACTCTTCCTCGACACTCTTGCCATTCGTAGTTTCTAGCCGATCTGCTTGGTTGAATGACACACCATTGAAAATGTAGCGCTCGGTTCGAAATGAAATCGGATTTGATTGGGTAATTGGCGGATCAAAGATGAAGGTGCTTTGAGCCACCTCGTCGTTCGTTGGAGTCCACTTCCATGTCACTGACTGGTGCGGCGTCAAAGACTCGCATTTGCAGTCGGCTTGACGGCCCGACCTAGAATTGAAAGAAACATTTATCTCGGAAATAGGCTCCGAACCATAAGAAGTTACTCCTTCCCACTTCTCTAGAATCCTAACATCCCCTTGAGTGGTGATCACGTCATTCCGTGTGTATTTGGCTCCTCGCACTATGGGCTTCCGACTATTCTTGGCAAGCAAGTCGAGGCGAAGTGCTTCTCTGTCATAATTCGTCGGAACCACCCTCAGGGTGTTTCGAGACTCCGACGAGCCAAGCTCCTTCATTAAGTCCCCAATCTCAAAAGCAGCAGATCCCATGCCGGATATGACGTTTGTATCTTCAAAGTCGAATTCGCATGCAGTAATGCCCTTAAGATCACTGGGCAAGTGAAGTTCACTCCCTTGCGGCTTTATAAAGAAAGCTCGTTTTCTGCCCAATCGTCCGATAAACAGTCCCAGCTCGAAGATGAGATTGTCGCGAACGGCAGGTTCGCGAACCCCGCGAATGATGGAAACGTCTTCGGGAAGAAATATGAAAGCACCGAACTCGTTTTCTGACAGCGCGGCTACGAGATCTTCCAAAATATAGTTGCCCGCGCGGAATATGCCTTGATTCCAAATTCTCGAATGAGCTTCATATGCCAAATTTCTCTGGAGGGCGCGGGCGAATTTTAACCCCTCGACTGAAGATCCGATAAACAGCTTGTGTTTCATTTGAAGAGGTAGCGTACCGCAAAAATGCGTCAGTACGACTAAGCCCTGCGCGGTGGCGGTTCAGGCTGGCGCTACAACAATTGAAATGATTCGGCCGCTGGCGAAGCGGGTTGCCACCCTGGGATGGCACGTCCAAGTCAACGCAACAGCTGTTATCCCCGGTTTAAAACGACCGCAATTTGCCCGGTTTTGTAGTTGGGTTTCCCCTTCCATCGGCGGGGACGCGGTAAGCACTCTACATTTGAGTTTCTAAATTCTTCGCCTTTTTCCGGGATGC
>Ga0302319_10013470_pt1 | contig 15337 bp, 11 predicted proteins | sample Bog_T0_2_FD_203319 | JGI IMG/M metagenome (GOLD analysis project Ga0302319, IMG submission 203319) | Peat permafrost microbial communities from Stordalen Mire near Abisko, Sweden - Bog_T0_2 | ecosystem: Environmental > Terrestrial > Soil > Wetlands > Peat | place: Sweden: Abisko, Stordalen Mire... | reverse complement strand
AACCGTAAGGGGTTTTTATTGTGTGCCAGGCATGTGTGTTAAGCTATAGGGTGAAAGTCCCGAAGACACTTTACAATGGGAAGTCTTAGCTAAAGGCAAGGAGATCGTAGGCGACTACGGATCTGAAGGAAGCCGGCGGCAAACGTTCGAGCCCACGAACAGAAACTGCATATCAGGCGGGATAGCATGGGTGATGCTGCAAAAGAAGCAAAAGCCCGACATTGTACGGGATGCTATAACGTAAATGCAGAGGCTACATGAACGGAAAGCGGACACACTTACCCTGGGAGGTCTGCGTAACGACGGGATCGTATAGCGCAGAAGTCAGCAAAAGTCATATTAGTCCTGAAACGAGCTGCTACCCGTGAGAGGGTCAAGGCGGAGGTCTCACAGACGGATGAAGGACAGCATGTTAGAATAGGCCAAGACACTGATGGCTCTGTGTTGTCACCGCTAACAACGGAACCCCATAAGCGAACTACCTGCACGAGGATAGGCCGGAAGCCGAAAGTGAAACGCAGGAGGAGTTGAGGTGCGACATGCGAACAAGGTGGCCGGAAGCCGGAAACGAATGTTTTTTTTTTAGGAAGTATGCTGGAAGAAATACTTAATTACAGGAATATCAGCAAAGCGCTGAAACAGGTAATGAGCAACAAGGGTGCCGGTGGGGTTGACGGTATGCAGACCGATGGACTTCGCGACTACCTGAACGACCATTGGCGCTCGCTCAAAGCAAGTATTTTAGAAGGCAGTTACCAACCAAGCCCGGTACGGAAAGTCGAAATCCCCAAGCCAACAGGCGGTCGCCGGATGTTAGGCATACCAACCGTAATCGACAGGCTACTTCAACAGGCCATCAGTCAATGGCTAAGTCCACAATACGAGCCGGAGTTTTCCAAATCAAGTTATGGTTTCAGACCGGGACGGAACGCGCGTCAGGCGGTTACCCGTGCACAGGAATACATAAATGAAGGTAAAACAAGGATAGTAGAATTAGACTTGGAGAAGTTCTTCGACCGTGTCAACCACGACAAGCTCATGGGATTACTGGCAAAGAAGATAAAAGATAAACGCATCCTTGCGTTAATCGGCAGCTATTTGCGCAGCGGTATCATGGAAGGCGGGGTGTCAAGCCCCCGATCGGAAGGCACACCACAGGGTTCACCGCTTAGTCCGTTACTCTCCAACATCATGTTAGATGAACTGGACAAGGAGTTAGCACGGCGGGGACATAGCTTTGTGAGATACGCCGACGACTGCAGCATTTACCTTAAGAACTGGAAATCAGCTCAAAGGGTAGAACGCAGTATCATCCGGTACATAGAAAAAGAGCTTAAGCTAAAGGTGAACAGGGCAAAGACGAAAGTCAGCACCCCAACAAAAAGTACGCTTTTAGGCTTTTCTTTCTATCGCAGTAAGGAGAAATGGGAAATACGGTTATCAAGCCTGACGGTAAAACGGATTCAGGATAAAATCCGGCTAAACACGCAACGGCATCAACCGGTTCCGCTCGCCGAAAAGATCAGGAAACTGGAAACGGCCATCGCAGGCTGGATAAACTATTTTTGGATAGCCAAGGCAAAATCGCAGATGCAAATGCTGGACGAACTGGTGCGAACCCGTCTGCGTATATGCACATGGAAGCAATGGAAGCTACCGAAAGCAAGGGTGAAGCGGCTAATAAAGCTTGGCGTGAAGAAAGGGAAAGCTTATGAGTGGGGGAACAGCAGTAAGGGATACTGTCGGGTAGCCCATAGCCCCATATTGCTCACCACGCTGAACAAATTATACTTCACCAAATTGGGCTACACTGGATTTGAGAACAGATACTTCTGGAAAACTAAACATCAGTTATCTATATTCTGACAAACCGCCGTATACCAGACCGGTACGTACGGTGGTGTGAGAGGACGGTAAGGGAGAACTACTCCCTTACTTCCTACTCGATTTTCGCATTATTTTACTTTTTCAAATTTAATGCCCCTCGCATCGCTCATAGATACCTTGCAATTTATAATGTTGCCGTTGCTGTTTTTTTCAAAGAGAATATTGGATAATATTGGGTTCAGGTTCGAATCTACATTGAGATAAAAATTAAAGCCGTTCCTGTATGTTGGCAGTAAAACAACATCCTTCAGGTAATTTTGCTCAATCATTAATTTCCCGTCTTTTAGTATAATTGAAAAATGGCTGTCGGTTTCCTTTGAATAATAGGTGCCTGTAAATCCATTAAGATAAGCTGGCGTTATGTCAGCGGATTTTTCATGTATAAAAGCAAGTTTACGTTTGTCCGCAGTGACTAAAGTAAAACTATTTGAACCCTCAAATTTTATAAGGGATTGCCTGTATACAAATTCGGTTGAACTTGTTGGGAATAAGGGGGTGTTGTCATAAAAAAGCGTGTCATTTTTTATCGAGACATTTACACCCTGGTTGGTTTTGACAAAACGGTACCACCCTGTATAACTTTTTATTTTTTCAACGGGCAAAACCAAATTAGCGGTTTCACTTTTTCCGGGGATTTTATTTGCATTATCCTTTACAAATAGCTCTTCAATCTTATTAACACCATCAAACAAATTGCTTTTAAACTCAGACGTATTACTAAGCCAGGCGATAGATAGCTTTAACGCCGGAAAGTTTACCACTATACCAACGTAGCTGGCAGTTTGCCCGGTATGAGAAACTCTTTGTACGCCATTCAGGCTATCGACAACCAAACCGGCAGCATAATGAGTTTCGCCGCTTCCGGTTAGTTTCTTAATTGTCAGTTGCTCTTTTAACAGCCCCGGCCCGCCAAGTTTGCCGCTCAAATAAAAGCTGGCCCATTTTACCAAATCTTCGGTTGTGGTTAATAAGCCGCCTGGGCCATACACACTTTCGGTGGGCATGTTTATTCTATAGTAATTATCCGTTTTCCAATAAGCAATTCCACGGTTTAAAACCACTTTTTTAAAGTCGTCCCTCCAGCAGGTATGTGTCATCCCGGCGGGTTCAAAAATATATTTCTTTGTAAAATCAGGGAGCGTCATGCCGCTCACCTTTTCCACAATCCGGGTCAATAATAAGTAATTTGAATTGCTGTATATATATTCTTCCCCAGGTATGTTGTTTAACTTTTCCTGTCTGCACAGGAAATTGAACACATCATCATTTGTATAAGCCCTTGTGGTGCGGGGCCAGCCAGTCATTGCCGCCAGATCGGCCCACTCTCTTATGCCGCTGGTATGGTGCAAGAGGTTTTCCAGCCGGATAACCGGGCCGTAGTTTGGTAATTCGGGCAAATATTTACGCACGTCATCATTTAACGATAATTTACCCTGTTTTTCCAACAATAAGATGGCGGCGGCGGTAAATTCCTTTGATATAGACCCGGCTTCGGTTATGGTTTCGGTAGTGTAGGGTACATTACGCTCTATATCAGCGGACCCCCAGGCTTTTGAAAAAATGATTTTATCGTCCCTGCTGATGGTTAATTGACAGCCTGGCCGATCCGGTTGATAACGGTCGAATAATTTATTAATTATCGTTGCGGTATCTTGCCAGCTCTGCGCGACAGCGGCGTGGTATGAGGATATAAATAGGATAAGGATTGCAAGTCGTTTCATCATTTAAATATATAAAAACTTAAGATTTCTATCAATTCTATAAAAGCAAGATATTAACTTTAGCATTGTCAGTCCCGATTTTCCGGACTAAAATCTTAATAGAAGAGAAAATAAAACAATTAGAAAATATGAAATTATATCAGCAACTTAAAATATTGACGCTGGCGCTAACTCTCGTTTCATGTTCAAATTCCCATGATTCATCAAAATCAATTGCTTTAGTTGTAAAGCCGGTTAAAAATTCAAAAAAGTTAAAAATACATGACCCTCTTGCAGCGCCTAAAAATTTATATCTAAAAAATGATAGTGCTTTTATTATTATAGACAAAACGACTTATTGTATTCCTAAAGCGGAAAGCATCGATTTCAAGAATTCTTTTCCAGCAATTTATGAAATAAATAAGGATAGTATTAAAAAATCTGATGGATTGGATTTGCACAGGTTTATTTATTTTACAACTTATGACGACGTTGGAATGGGTTACAGGGGATATTTATATGTATTTGATACCCGGAAAAAGATTCTGATCAAAGATCGGCAATTTAAACACAATTATTTGTACAGTTCGGCAGCAATTTTCGTCATTGACAGACGGACAAATAAAATTTTCAGCATCGACAAACCTGGATGGTATGACAAGAAAAACACCGCCATTGTTTCTGCTTCCATGTATTCAATTGCTGGCAATAAGTTTAAATTTTTTAAAAATATTTATGACTCTTGTGGCGATGCAGAAGATACTTCAATAATCAGGTTTTACCGCAGGTCACTAATGAATAATGGAAAACATGGTAAGGTTCTCCCTGAAAATTGGTGGAAATGAAAAATGAGTTTATGGCCGATAACTCCCGGATCACGGGATTTAAAACTACTTTGAATACATCTTTTTCAGTTTTAAGTTGCCTGCTAATTTTTTAAACCATATGCAACTTATCTAAGATTCCATTGTATATTATCCGCATGTTAACAAAAGGTCAGCAGGTTATCCGCCAATGGTATCAAAAGAAAAACTGGCAGCAGTTTCCCTTTCAGCAGGAGATGGAAGAAGCTTACCTCGGCGGCTTTTCCGGCTTGCTTAACGCGCCAACCGGAAGCGGTAAAACCTTTGCTTTGTTCCTGCCCTTCCTGGCTGATTTTATAAACAAATATCCCGAGACCTATGCCAGTGAAAAAAATAACGGCCTGCTTATGTTATGGATCACCCCCCTGCGCGCTTTGACTAATGATATCCGAAAGGCAATGCAGGAAGTATGTGATGAAATAGGCCTGCCATGGAAAATTGGCACCCGCACCGGCGACACGCCGGCAGCGGAAAAACAGGCCTTGAAAAAAAAACTCCCTGAAGTTTTGCTCACTACCCCCGAAAGCCTGCACCTCATGCTGGCACAAAAGGAATATCCCAAAATATTCCAGGGCCTGCAGGTTGTTGTAATTGACGAATGGCACGAACTTTTAGGCACCAAACGCGGGGTGCAGGTGGAGCTGGGATTGAGTAAGTTGAAAGTGGTGAGCGGTGAGTGGTCAGTAGTGAGTGGTCAAAAAGAAATATTAAGAAAGGATTTATTCTCCTCATTACCCACTCACCACTCACCATTGACCACTGACCACTCACTACTCACCACTCACTACTCACCTCTTAAAATCTGGGGCATCAGCGCTACCATCGGTAACCTGGAGCAGGCGGCTGAAGTGCTTTTGGGCAACACTTTTCCTCCCGAAAAGGTAAAAATGGTACGGGCCAACCTTGATAAGAAATTGCTCATAAAATCTGTGATTCCCGAGAATATTGAAAGTTATAGCTGGTCTGGCCATATTGGTTTAAAGCTGTTGCCCCAGGTGATGGAGATTGTGGCAAAAAGTGTAACCACGCTTATATTTACCAATACCCGGTCAATGGCCGAAATTTGGTACCACGCCATTTTAGATAATTACCCTGATTATGCCGGGATTATGGCCATGCACCACGGCTCGCTGGATAATGAATTGCGCAACTGGGTTGAACAAGCCCTGCATGCCGAAGCCTTAAAAGTTGTGGTTTGTACTTCAAGTCTCGATTTGGGTGTGGATTTCAGACCTGTAGATACCGTTATACAGGTCGGCAGCCCAAAAGGTGTTGCCCGGTTTATGCAGCGGGCCGGTCGCAGTGGTCACCATCCCGGCGCGGTGTCAAAAGCTTATTTTGTGCCCACTCATTCACTCGAGTTACTGGAAGGGGCTGCGTTAAAAGAGGGCATTAAGTCGGGTATTTATGAAAGCCGCGACCCTTTATTGCTTACACTGGATGTACTGATCCAATACATGGTTACGCTTGCAGTGTCCGATGGCTTCAGGGCTAATGAACTCTTTGATGAGGTAAAAACCACTTTTGCTTTCGCCGATCTCAAGCGGAGCGAGTTTAACCAGTTGCTCGATTTTATTACCACCGGTGGCAAAACCCTCGCCCAGTACGATGAGTTTTTAAAAGTAGAAGTGCATGAAGGCCTTTATAAAGTAAACAACCGGCGGGTGGCGATGCGTCACCGGTTGAGTATCGGCACCATTACAAGCGATATAAGCATCCGGGTAAAATGGCTGAGCGGCGGAAGCCTGGGAACTATTGAGGAATCATTTATATCGAAGTTAAAACCGGGGAACAATTTTTGGTTCGCCGGCCGCAGTCTTGAATTTATAGGCTTGAAGGAAATGACAGCCTATGTAAAAAAATCAAATGCAAAAAAAGGCATGATCCCAAGCTGGATGGGCGGCCGTATGCCTTTATCTTCGCAGTTGTCAGCGATGTTCAGGGTTAAGCTGGATGAAGTGGCGCATGGCATTGAGACAGATGAGGAAGTCGTAGCGCTAAAGCCCTTGTTCGATTTACAGGCACGGCTTTCACATTTGCCGCAAAGCCATGAGTTTCTGATAGAATCGTTTAAATCAACCGAAGGGCACCACTTGCTGTTTTACCCTTTTGAAGGAAGATTGGTACACGAGGGCATGGCTTCGCTGCTGGCTTACCGCATCAGTAAAATTAAACAGGCAACTTTTTCAATCGCCATGAACGATTATGGTTTTGAATTGCTCACCGACGAAGATATCCCGATAGAACAAGCGCTGGAGGACGCCGCTTTTTTTTCTATAGATAACCTTCTGGATGATATTTTACACAGCCTGAATGCCAATGAAATGGCCCGGAGGCGGTTCAGGGATATTGCCCATATTGGTGGCCTGGTATTTACCGGATATCCGGGACAACCCGTAAAAAGCAAACACCTGCAAGCATCTACTTCCTTGCTCTTTGAAGTGTTCAGCGAGTATGAACCCGATAATATATTGGTACGACAAGCCTATAACGAAGCATTAGCTTTTCAATTGGAAGAATTCAGGTTGCGGGAGGCCCTGCAGCGCATCGCCAAACAAAACGTCATCTTAAAAAACATTAACCGGCCGACCCCTTTTGCTTTCCCGATAATGGTTGATAGCTTGGGCCGTGAACGCCTGACGACCGAACCCCTTGAAGAACGCATAGCAAAAATGGCCAGGCGATTCGGGGCTGAGGGGGTCGAAAGTGCGAAAGGCGCTAACCCGGGAGTGGTTCGGAAGAAGAGGGTTTGATTGATATCGGCAGGCACTTTTTAAAACTCTGCTTCTAAATTTTTTATTCAATAATTTGCCCCCAACCAGAAAAAACTTAGCTTTGAGTTAACCTGGGTACCAGTTAATTTTTGCCAATAAAATCCTTCGTTATGAGCCAATATTCCCGTCGCCAATTTTTGCAAACTTCGTCATTACTTGTGGCAGGGTCTGTAATTTCTTCCTCTTTTAAATATAAAAAGGATAAACCGCTATTATCTTTCTCAACCTTAGGTTGCCCGGATTGGTCGTTCACTGAATTTACAGATTTCGCTGTTGCTCATGGATATGACGGAATTGAACTTCGCGGCATCCAACGCGAAATGGAACTTACCAGGTGCAAAGAATTGAGTACTCTCCAAAGCAGGAGCGAAACCTTAAAAATAATGAAGGATAAGGGCCTGCGTTTTGTGGACCTGGGCTCATCGGCAACGCTGCATTTTTCCGATCCTGCTGAACGGCTTAAAAATTTAGATGAAGGGCGGCGTTTTATCGACCTGGCTGAACAGCTCGATTGTCCGTTTATCAGAGTGTTCCCTAATAATTTACCAAAAGACGAGCAGCAGAAAGCAGCAACGCTTGATCTTATAGCTAAAGGATTACTAGAACTTGCTGACCATGCAAAAGGAAGTAACGTAAGCGTTTTAATGGAAACACATGGCGACCTCGTAAAAATAAGCGATTTACAAACAGTTATGCAATCAGCGCAACACCCTAATTTGGGCCTGGTTTGGGATGTCACCAATATGTGGACCATTACAAAAGAGCCACCTGTTGATGCCTGTAAAGCTTTACACCAATATATAAAGCATACCCATATAAAAGACGCTAAAATTGCAGGTGATAAAATACAATACGTTTTGTTGGGCCAGGGAGATGTGCCCATCTTTACTGGGGTCGACGCGTTATCAAATGGTGGCTATAAAGGTTTTTACAGTTTTGAATGGGAAAAATTATGGCATCCCGAAATCGGGGATTCCGCCGTCGCGCTTGCTGATTATCCGAAAGCAATGATTGCCCACTTTAGTTAGTTTTTCATGAAAGAACAAAATAGCCACGACGCCATTATAGTTGGCTCGGGCATAACCGGAGGCTGGGCTGCAAAAGAGCTCTGTGAAAAAGGTTTGAAAGTACTGCTGCTGGAACGCGGAAGCAATGTGGTGCACCCTGATTACCCTACTGCCACCAAAGATCCATGGGAATTTCCCCACCGCTTGCACCTTTCCGAATCGGACAAAAAAATTCATTATGTGCAAAGCCGCCACTGGTCTTTCAGAGAAGACAATAAGCATTTTTATATTAACGACCTGGAGAACCCCTACCATGAGACAAAACGCTTTGACTGGATCAGGGGCAATACAGTTGGCGGGCGCTCACTGTTATGGTCCCGGGCATGTTATAGATGGAGCGATCTTGATTTTGAAGCTAATCTGAAAGATGGGCATGGCGTTGACTGGCCAATAAGGTACAGGGACATCGCGCCATGGTACAACTATGTAGAGTCATTTATTGGTGTTAGCGGCAGTAATGAAAATATCCCGCAATTACCTGATGGTGTTTTCCAGCCGCCATTTGAAATGAATGCTGTCGAAAAGTTTTTTAAAGGAAAAATAGAAAAAGAATTTACCGATCGTAAGGTTATAATCGGACGAACAGCGAATTTAACAAAGCCGGTAAAAGGCAGGGGGCATTGTATGGCCCGCGACCTTTGTCATAGGGGTTGCCCGTTCGGTGCCTATTTCAGTACGAATGCCAGTACCTTTCCTGCAGCATTTGCTACGGGGAATTTAACGGTAAGGCCCCATTCGCTTGTAAATAAAGTGATTTACGACGAGCAAAAGCAAAGGGCGGCAGGCGTAGAAATAATTGATACAGAAACAAACCAGGTTATAGAATTCCGTGCAAAGCTGATTTTCCTTAACGCTTCAACTATTGGCACTTCTTTTATACTATTAAATTCAGTTTCTTCACGGTTTCCAAACGGCCTGGGCAATGGCAGCGACCAGGTTGGGCGTAACCTGATGGACCATCATAAAGGACTTTCCGTATCAGCCCCGGTAGAGGGTTTTGAAGATAGTTATTATTACGGCCGAAGGCCGACTAGCGCTTATATACCACGCTTTAAAAATGTAAATAAAAAAGAAGCGGACTTTTTACGAGGATATCATTATGGTGTTTCAGCCTCGAGGGGCCGTAGCGGCAGCGAAAATGAGATTGGCGGCGCATTTAAAGACGCGCTGACCGAAGCCGGTGGCTGGGGCATTGGCCTTTGGGCATTTGGCGAGTGTTTACCCTACGAAGACAACCGCGTAACACTGGACCCTGATAAAAAAGATATATGGGGAAGGCCTGTCATCAGCATCAATTGCGAATTCAGGTACAACGAGAAAGCGATGCATGAGGATATGGGGAAAACCGCCTATGAAATGCTGGAGAGAACCGGGTTAAAAGACATCCGGATAAGTAATGCCATTTCTTTCCCCGGCAATTCTAATCATGAAATGGGAACGGCAAGAATGGGGACAGACCCCAAAACATCCGTTCTTAATAGCTTTAACCAGATGCACGAAATAAAGAACGTTTTTATAACCGATGGCTCAAGTATGTCGTCTAGTTCATGTGTTAACCCTTCCCTAACCTATATGGCGTTAACAGCGCGCGCGTGCAATTACGCGGTAAATGAACTAAACAGGTTAAATATTTAAATTATAAAACTATTTGCTTAACTTGTATTAAATTAGCTGTATCCATAATTATTGTTTCACAACAATCGTAAGCTGCTTGTCTTAATTGTTGTATTAGCCCATGTTCGTATAATAAAACGTGAATGGAAGATAAATTGCCATTTTTTAACCTGTCACTAAAAAAAGTTTTAGCGCTAGAACCAAACTCTTTCAAAAGAGCTAAAATAAAAATTGTCGTTGTAATATTGCTGTTTTCTTTAATAAAGGCGCTGGTTGTAATTCCCGTTGCTATACAATTTGCCCAGTACCACCAATTGTTACGGGCTCTTTTGGTTTCACTCTTATTTCTGGCACTTATCAAAGCAATATTATATAAACCATCAGAAATAGCGTTAATCTCACATTTTACGCTGATTTCAGGTTTAGCTGTAATTTGGTCAAACCTGCTGATTTATGAACATGGGGTGAATATTGTTTCATTACAAGTAGCCTTTATGACGACATTGGTTAGCTTTTATCTGGTGGGAAATGTTGAGGCTATGATATACACCACGGCTGCAATTTCCCCCTTAATTTTTTACATGCTAACAAAAGATTCATCTTTATGGAAAACAGTAATCGCTACCGAGGAGTTAGCATCTCCGGGCTATACTATTATTATTATTTTGAATTTTATTACGTTTATAATCAGTCACTATCTATACAACCAGGCTTTTCACGAGAATTTAAAAGAAAAGGAAATATTAAACCAGCAATTGCAGGAAAATGTAAAGGAAGCAAAGTCATTGGCCGAATCGAGGTCTGTTTTTTTATCAACCATGTCACATGAACTGCGAACACCTTTAAACGGCGTAATTGGGATGACAAACCTACTGAAAGACACAGCCCTTGAAGAACAAAAAGAAAACCTTAACATCCTGGAATTTTCAGCGACAAATTTGCTGGCGATGATTAATGATATACTAGATTATAACAAAGGTGAACTTAACAAAATCGAACTGGAATCGTTACCTGTAAACCTTTCGGTTTTGTTGCAAAAGATTTGTTATGGCCTGCAAATAAAAGCAATTGAAAAGTCTTTAAAATGGAAACTGGAATGGGATGAAATATTGAAAGACAAGACAGTTATTACAGACCCGACAAGATTGACGCAAATTATTTTTAACCTTGCCGGGAATGCCATAAAATTCACCAACCAGGGCTCTGTAACAGTTAGCGCCAAAGTTTTAAGTTGGGATGAAGATACCATGCATGTTCAATTTTCAATTAGGGACACCGGCATTGGTATCGGGGCCGACAGGCAGGAAGCAATATTTGACCCGTTTATTCAGGGATCAAGCGACACAACAAGAAAATATGGCGGAACCGGACTGGGCTTAGCAATTGTTAAGAGAATATTGAAGCGTTTTGACAGTAAAATCCAACTGGAAAGTGAGCCGGGGAAAGGATCGGTGTTCTCTTTTACACTGCGCCTTGAGATATATAAAGGGAAACCAGAGACCGTTAACGAGTTCAGGATCGAAAAGCCTGCGCTAAACGGACTTAAATTATTACTTGTTGATGATAACCATATCAATATTTTGTTACTCGAAAAGATGTTATCCAAGTGGGAAATAAAAACCGAGTCGGCATCTAATGGAGAGGAAGCATTACTTAAATTTTTAAATGATAATTTTGATGGTGTTTTGATGGATATTCATATGCCCTTAATGGATGGTTTTGAAACTACTTTGGCTATCCGTTCCCTTAGCGATGAGTCGAAGGCAAAAATACCGGTAATTGCAATAACAGCTTCGGTTTCCCATGACGTTTATGAAAAAGTTAACGATTCCGGCATGAACGATTATTTGCCTAAACCTTTCCAGGTAGACCAGCTTTATGAAAAATTGGTAAAGATTTATAAGTCGCAATATTAAATCATTTTCATACAATTATTATCGTCTTATTTTATGCCCAGTGGCGGCAAAGTACCAGATAAATAAATAACAAGGTATCAAAATACTGTAAGCAATCCTGGAGTTAAGCAAATCCGTTAGGTATCCGTATAGTAAAGGAATAAGCGCCCCGCCGGCAATCCCCATTATTAAAAGCGAAGAACCAATTTTCGTAAACCTCCCCAGGTCGGCGATTGCCAATGGCCAGATAGATGGCCACATTAGTGAATTGGCCAAACCCAATAGCGCGATAAATAAAACAGAGGTGTACCCGGTTGTGAAAACAGCGGCGATTGAAAATATAACACCCAATATTGCCGAGAACTTTAATGCTTTATCCTGTTTAATATACCTGGGAATGGTTGCAATGCCAATGATATATCCCGCAATCATACAAGCTAATGTGCATGAAGTAAAGAATTTTGCAGTAGATAGCGCTATTCCCTGGGAAGCCCCATAACGGATAATCGTATCACCTGCCATTACTTCAACACCTACATAAAAAAACAGTGTTAAAACGCCCAATAATAAATGAGGGAACTGTACAATACTTTTTTTGTTGACATTCGCTATTGCCAAGTTTTCGTCCTCGTGGTCAGTATCAATTGCAGGCAAACTTGAAAAGTAAACCAGGAAAGCTAAAATTATCAGCGAAACCAAAATTACGATGTATGGGAGGATCACTTTTGAAGCCAGGGCGTTTAATTCAATGGCTGTTTGTGCCGCGTTCAAGCCTTTTATCCGTTTTACCAACGCATCGGCGTCTTTTAAAACAACTGATCCTAAAACTATTGGCGCTATAACGCCGGCAACTTTGTTACAGATACCCATTATACTGATACGTTTTGCCGCACTTTCGCGATCGCCGACAATAGTTACATATGGATTAGCAGCAGCCTGCAGCACTGTTAAGCCCGTTCCCTGGACAAATAACCCTAAAAGAAATAAAACGTAAGTGCGTGTTGTTGCTGCGGGTATGAAGATTAACGCCCCTGCGGCCATTATAATCAAGCCCGCTGACATGCCTTTTTTAAAACCTATTTTTCTTAATAAAATTGCTGATGGAACGCCCATTACCAGGTACGAAATATAAAAGGCCGTGGTAACCAGGTAAGCTTCCAGGTTGTTAAGTTCACAGGCAATTTTCAAATAAGGGATTAATACCGAATTTAGCCAGGTAATAAACCCAAAAACAAAAAACAAAGCGCCGATAATAATAATGGGGTTAATGGTAGTTTTGGCTTGCGCCGAACCGGGGACTTTTTGAGCAGTCATATTAATTAATTAAGAAGTGATGATAAAGCATTAGTTTTCAAAGCCGAATTTTCAGCATGTAATTTAATGAATTTATTTATATTCATCGAAGCCAAACCGCTGTTATGAAAATATCCAATCTAAAAAGACTATTGATTAATTTAAAAAATAACTAATTTTAAGAATTCCCGATACTTAGATGCCCGAAAAAAACCAATATCCCAAAGTATATTTATACAGGAGAATTGTTTATGCCAAACTATTTATCGACAAGTATCTGGCCGATAAAATAGATTTGGATAACATCGCAGATGAGGCATTCTTCTCAAAATTTCATTTTATACGCCTTTTTAATAGTTTTTACGGCAAAACCCCTCATCAATATTTATCCCATGCACGTATAGAAAAGGCAAAACAGCTCTTAACTGAAAATATGACGGCCACGCAAGTTTGTTACGCGGTGGGTTTTGAAAGTGTCAGTTCTTTCACGGGGCTTTTTAAACGCATGGTCGGACAAACGCCGGCAGTTTATCAGTTACAGCAACAGCAAAAAAAAAGTGAGATCGCCCATGCCCCCCTAAATTTTATTCCAAACTGCTTTGCAGAGAAAAAGGGATGGAAGTAGTGAGTGGTTGATTGAGTTGATTAGGTGAATGTTTGGTTAGTTAAACAAAACATTCTAAACTTAATAAACCTAATAAACTCAATCAACCTAAAACCAATTATAGCAATTTTCAAGAAGCCCAAGAATAAATAAGTGTTCATTTTTGCGATACATAATCGTTTGAAGATTGTGCGTTCCCTAATATATTGTTTACCTGAATAAATAAAAAATGGAAGTCAAAGTCAATGTCAAAGACAGGGTTCTAAGACCAATTGCAGATGTTTTCGAGGCTATAATTAATCCCGAGATAATATCAGGCTATTTTATATCGTCCGCTAGTGGTCGTTTAAAGGAAAATGAAACGATTATTTGGTCATTTTCAGATGTAGGCGGCAAAATGCCTGTAAATGTCAAAAAGATCACAGACAATGAATTAATTTCGTTTGAATGGGCTGCAAGTGGCGAAACGGCCCTGGTAAATATCCGGTTAACGGCAATTGATGAACAGACTACGTCTATTGAAATTACGGAAGATGGCTGGCTGATGGAAGCGGCCGGTGTTAAAAAAGCTTTAGGGCAAACACAGGGCTGGACTGACTTCATCTGCTCGATGAAGGCCTACTTGTATTGCGGAATAAATTTGAGAAAAGGCAGGACCAAACGCAGTTATTAATTGAAATTAAGTATTCAGGAATTTAAGAAACAGTAAAAATTATCAATGATTACAAGGATGAACCACGTTAGCGTATTTGTTCTGGACCAGGACAGCGCTTATGAGTTTTACGTAAATAAACTCGGTTTTAAAGTACATACCGACGCACCAATGGGGCCCGGCATGCGATGGCTCACTGTTAATCCCCCTGAACAACCCAACCTGGAGATCGCATTAATGTCTATCGACGAGGGGATGATGTTCAGTAACGAGGCTGCAGCACAAATGAGAAACCTGGTAAGCAAAGGCACATTTGGTTTCGGCGTGTTTGAATGTGACAATCTGTTGCTTACTTACGAAGAGCTAAAAGCCAAAGGCGTTGAATTTACCAAAGCGCCAACGCAGGAGTTTTATGGTTTTGAAGCGCTGTTTAAAGATGATTCAGGCAACTGGTTTTCATTGGGGCAAAAGTCAGGGTAAAATAGAAAGGGAAAAATTCAGTAAAAAAATGCTGATATTGGTTGAATATAAATAAATCAAATAATGCCATCTGCTAAGCAGCAAAAAGACTATAGAAGACCTAAGCGCTGGCTGTTTTTCCTCGCTGTTATGCTGGCGCTGGTGTTTGCGGGTTATATAAACAGCGTGCGGCTGGAACGTGTTGTGATTGCGATAACGATAGCCAGGGAGCACATCTTTATTCCCCCCCTGCAAGTTGAAAATGAACCCTGGATGTCCCGGTTTTGGGACAAGGCCCAATTTTACTGGGATGTTTCGGCGCTTCGGGCAGCACGGGAGAAAAGATTAAAGCAATTCAACCCTTCTTTGAAACCGCTTATAAAAGAGATTGTTCGCAGGCAAACTGCCGGAGAAGAGATGTCCTATTCCATGCATATTTACCGTGAGATCCGCTGGCGGCTGAATTTTACACCTGACACCGAAGCGACCAGGGCGAGGATCAACGATCTGCACAGGAGCTTGTCGCAAT
>Ga0302319_10013469_pt1 | contig 15338 bp, 17 predicted proteins | sample Bog_T0_2_FD_203319 | JGI IMG/M metagenome (GOLD analysis project Ga0302319, IMG submission 203319) | Peat permafrost microbial communities from Stordalen Mire near Abisko, Sweden - Bog_T0_2 | ecosystem: Environmental > Terrestrial > Soil > Wetlands > Peat | place: Sweden: Abisko, Stordalen Mire... | reverse complement strand
CGCCACCGCATTGCGCCGGAATTCTTCGCTATACCGCTTCTTCTCTTGTTTTGTCTTCTCCATCTTCATGCTCTTGTAGGTTGCTATTTCCTCCCCAACCATGTCCATCAAATCGGGACAACCTCATTCTTCTTGAGAACATCGGCAACCGTCTGGTTGTATCCGTCGGCAAAACAGCTCTCTTCCGAAGTTTAAGTGCATCCCATGGGTTCGACATGGACGTGATAACGGGTCTCTAGTTTTGACCAATATCGCCACGTCCAGCCCGCAGGGTCACCGTACTCGATTATTTTGTAAAAGCCGTGTTTTGTATCAAATAATGCGCTCTCTTCACCATTTTCGAACGCGCTTTCCATGTGTTGCGCCGAGTCTTGAGTTTGACCAAGGAGATCGTGGCCGTAGCGCTTGGTCAGCGCCTTACGAATGGTTTCGTTGTAACCGTTGATGTAGTCATTGCGATCCGGAATGTCGGCCGGTACTGGATACACCTCCAATGAATACTCGTGTTCGAGAATAGAGATCCATCTGGCTTCCCAATCCGTTTCGTCGCCCCGTACTTTTATGCCATAAATGGACTGTGCGATGTTGACTTCCGCTTCCACTTTGCCTTTGTCAGCGGCCAGCTTCGCGGATTCTTCGGATGCAACCAAGTTCATCGTTACTCCGATAGCGGCAGCGAAGAGGAGTATTCTCTTTTTCATCTGCTTCGCGGTTCCTGATCTGCATTTGCAGCGGTCTGCATTCACATTGAACTGTTCCAAATCCACCGGCTAAAGGCAATCACTTGTCCACTGCATGCCTTACGATGGACGAGAGGTCTTCGCTCGATCGGCAAAACACCCATTATTCATTCGGACGAGCTTTTGATGGCGTCGACTCATCATATTCACAAGTCTCCAGGAGAAATTCGAAAAAACAACTGCTGCTCGGACAACTCTGTGCGAACGACGCTTTTCCCGGATGGAACAGGTGTGATTCCAAATGGATTTGCCAGTCACCCCACCGCCAAAAACACCAAATACCATAATTTCCATAACCTCCTCAAAGAAACCGGATTGGAAATTCACCGGGATATCCTTTTCAACCCGGTCAGGCACGCTTCATGCATAAGGAATTGCCCTACGTTGTAAAACTATGTATTCACCCGCCAAAACCCCTTTGTTTCCCGCGTCCACGTTTTCAAAACACTTCGTGGCCGCCGCCGGAATGATCACAGCCGCCTTGGGCCTCACAGTTTTGACCGGCTGGTACGCGCGCATTCCCGCGCTCGTCCAGTTGCGCCCGGATCTCGTCCCGATGCAGTACAACGCGGCGCTCTTCCTCCTGTTTTCCGGCGTCGGTCTTTGCGCGTTTCGTTGGGGGCAGTTGCGCCTGGCCCAGGTGCTCGGGGCCATGGTGGCCGTTTTTGCCGGCCTCACCCTTTGCGAGGATTTGTTCAGCCTTGATCTCGGCATCGATCAGTTTCTTTTCCATTCCTATATCACCACGAAGACTCTCCACCCGGGGAGAACGTCGCCCGCTGCCGCGATTTGCCTCGTGCAGATCGGGCTGGCTTTGATTTTTATGGGGCTCCGCGCTGAAAGGAAATGGCGCCCGGCCGCGATCGGTTCGCTGGCATCCATCGTCATCGCGGTCAGCGGTGCGGTGATGGTGGGATACATCATCGATCTGCCGGGCACTTATGGTTGGGGCCGGTTCACGTGCATCGCCCCGCACACCGCATCCTGTCTTGCGCTTCTCGGCGCGGGTATTTTTGTGTTCGCATGGAACGAGGGCCGCAAAATTAACGAATTGACACCCCGCTGGCTTCCCGTGCCGATGGGGCTCGCCGTCCTGGCAATATCGCTGATATTCACCCAGGCGCTGGCGCGAAAAGAAGCCCAGGAAACCGCCCAGGCCGTCAAGGCCAGCGCCGAGGGCGTGGGAAGCATCGTCAATGTCGCCATGGAAGCGCGGATTCGCTCGGTCCAGCGCATCGCGAGGCGCTGGGATTTTTCCAGTTATCCTTCGCCGGAGGCATGGGAAAATTACTCTAGCGATTTTCCCGATTTCGTGTCCGTGGAATGGATTGATCCCGCCTATATCGCCCGGTGGACGTTGTCGCGGTCTGCCGGAAGGACTGGCGCAAAACAGGAGCTGGTCCTGGAAGAAAAGCGGCGCACAGCCATGCGGACCGCGCGGGAATGGCACGAGCCGGTGATCACCGGCATCCTTCAACTTCCGCAGGGCGGCTCCGGGTTCGTTCTTTGCGTTCCGGTTTATTCGGGCGGGACATTCCAGGGCTGCGTTGCCGGTTTGTTTGAGGTGCAGCCTTTGTTCGACCGTTATTTGCCGCCGTCGTTCGCAACCGGGTACACCATCACTATATCCGAGGATGGCCGTGCTTTTTACAAACGCCATCTCACTCCCCAGCCGGCAAATGAAGATTGGATTTTTAACTCCACCGTGGAGCAGCCCGGCGCCACCTGGGAGGTCCATGTATGGCCCGGGCCCGCGCTGGCTAGGAAGATGGATTCCTCCATCCCGGAAACACTGCTGTTTGCCGGTCTGTTTCGCGCCGTCATCCTGGGGCTTATCATTTACCTGGCTCAAAAGTCATCCGCCCAAGCCCGCAAAACCTCCATCCTCAACCATGAACTGGAAAGGGCGCTGGCCGAGGTGCGCAAATTGAGCGGCATGCTCCCCATCTGCGCCGGCTGCAAGCGCATCCGCGACGATGGCGGCTACTGGAACGAGATCGAAAGATACGTCACGCAACGTTCCGAGGCCTCCTTCAGCCACGGCATCTGCCCGGAATGCGCAAAATCTTTCTACGAGGAGGGAGGCCTCGAGGTCCCCGAGGAAATCCTCAAGGCCGTCGAGAAGCATCACTACGATCCGCTGCCGGTAAAGATGATCAGGGACGAAAATTGAACACTAAGCAGTCCTCTGAATGGCAGGGCTAATCAACCCTTGCCAACCCTTGCCAACCGTCAGCTATCCCGCATCCCTGCCAAAGCGACCCGCATCGGGATCAACTCCGGGGACGGAAATTTTTTAAGCCAGCGATTCGATCTTCGCGATCAATTCCTTCTTGCTGGTCATGCCCACGACCTGCTCCTTCACCTCGCCGTTCTTAAAAAAAAGCAGGGTGGGAATTGCGCGGATCGAAAACCGCGCTGAGAGCGACTGGTTGCTGTCCACATCGACCTTGCCGATCTTGACCGCGCCGTTTTTCTCGGTGGCGATCTCGTCCAGGATCGGGGCGATCATTTTGCAGGGGCCGCACCATTCCGCCCAGAAATCAAGCAGGACGGGACCGGAGGATTTGAGGACTTCCTGGTCAAAATTGGCTTCGGTGATAGTAACCACGTTCGGATTTGCCATAATTGAATTTGTCTTCCTTACAATCCGGAGATTGTAGCGTTCGCGAAATAACCGGCTGCCGCCGCAGCGATGGCTGCCACAAATGCGATGAAACTTAAAATGTTGTTAAGCATAAACAGGATTCCTTGTTTTATTGTAGTCCACTGAGCGCGTTGTAAGCCAGATAACATGCCGCTGCGGCTGCGCCGGATGAAAGAACGGCGAGCAGGCTTAAAATAATAAGCACCGTATCGGAACCCTGCGGTTCATCGTTGGTCGCCACGGCCAGTTGTTCGGATTTCTTAGGCATCGCGGGCACCGCGGCGATCATCGGCTGAGTCTGCGCCATTTTCACCGTGGCTTTTGGCATGGTGGGGCCGCCGGCAGGGGCTACCTGGATACGTGCGGTTTCTTTCTTGGGCGCCGCTTTGATCGGAGGAATTCCCGGGGACGAAGGCACCTGTGCGGCAGCGGCCGGAGCTGACGGCATCGGAGGAACAGCCGGCTTGGGAGCAAGACCGGGAGGTTTGGGAGGCATGCCTGACGGTGTGACCGGCTTCACTGCCGGAAGTGCGCCCGAAGGAGGAAGCGGCCTTGGTGCTCCAAGCGGAGCCGGAGGGGCGAAAGATGTGGGTGCGGGCATCGGCGGAACAGCCGAGGGAGGAGTAGTCGGGGGAGTGGGCTTGATTGGTGCAGTCGCTACGCGCGTGGTTTCTTTTTTCGGGGTGGCGGCCATCGGTGTGATGCGGATGGTTTGCCCTTTCAAGCTGTTATCGTATGCAGGCTCAGGCGCAGGGGCCGCTGGGGCTGGAGCGGGCGGAGGCACTGAACCTAAACGCACAGTTTCACGTTTTACACCAGTGGCGTCTCCCGGTTTTGAGGGCAGGGTGATACGGACAGTTTCCTTTTTCGGAGTGGCTCCTGTTGTCGGGGTGCCTGAGGGATTTTCGTCAGCCATAATTATTAGATTTTCGTTTTCTATCTCATTGCTGAGAATTTATGTCAACAGCATTGTCCACTTGGTATGACAGTATCGCAAGGGAACTTTTGCTTGCTCGTATTTTAATCAATCCGCTACGGTGCTTCAATGAAAGTATTGGTCACAGGAGGAGCGGGGTTTATTGGCTCGAATTTAGTCGGGCGTCTCCTCGTGGATGGACATGAAATCAGTATTATTGATGATTTCAATAATTTTTATGATCCGCTCATAAAACACGCAAACATCTCGCCTGTGTTGAATGCCGTCCGCCTGCACGAGGCGGATATCCGCGACGAAGCTGCCGTCCATCGCATAGTGAAGGAGGGGCGTTTTGATGCCATCATCCATCTCGCCGCAAGGGCGGGTGTGCGGCCCTCGATCAAGGAGCCGCGGCTTTATATAGACACAAATATCAACGGCACATTCCACCTGCTCGAGGCTGCAAAGGAACACGGAGTCGGGCGTTTCATCTTCGCATCCAGTTCTTCGGTTTACGGCGTGATCCGCAAGGTGCCTTTTGACGAGGGCATGTGCATTAATGCCACTATCAGTCCCTACGCGGCCACGAAAATGGCCGGGGAGCAGCTGTGCTCGAACTACTCGCATCTTTACGGTCTGCGCTGCATCTGCCTGCGGCTGTTCACTGTCTATGGTCCCCGTCAGCGGCCCGATCTCGCTATTCACAAGTTCACCAAAAACATTTACTCGGGCCTCCCGATCGACCAGTTCGGCGACGGCTCGACGCGACGCGACTACACTTATGTGGATGATATTGTACAGGGTATCCACGCCTGCCTGGGGTACGAAGGCGAACTTTGCGACATCTTCAATCTCGGGGAGAGCCAGACCACGACTCTCGTGGAACTTATTGCACAGATCGAAAAGGCCCTTGGCAAAAAAGCGGATATCAACCTCCTGCCCGAGCAGCCCGGCGATGTGCCGCTGACCTATGCGAATATCGACAAAGCCCGCACCCTGCTGGGTTACAACCCCTCCACAAAGATCGCGGAGGGTATTCCGAAGTTTGTAGAGTGGTATTTGGATTCCGTGAAACGCGGGGTAAATTAAACATCATGATGCCGGAAAATGTCGTTGAACTTTTGCAGGCGCTGATTCGTATTCCCAGCGTCAATCCTCATGGCGATCCTGGTACTGCGGAAATTGGCGAGGCGCGTTGCGCGGAATTTGTCGGCCGGTTTCTGGAGGCATGCGGGGCGAGTGTGGAATTGCGTGAAGTGCATCCCGGCAGACCGAACGTGGTCGGTTTTTTCCCGTCGGACGCTCCCGGAAAGGGCATCATCATTTTTGCGCCGCATACCGATACCGTGAGTGTCGTGGGAATGACGATCGAGCCATTCGGCGGCGAGGTGCGAGAAGGGAAGGTCTGGGGCCGCGGCGCGAGTGATACCAAGGGCTCGATGGCGGCCATGCTGTGGACACTTTTTGAAATGAGGGAGATCATTCCAGGGCTGCCGTACGAAATCCGGTTCGCGGGTTTGATGGGCGAGGAGGCCGGGCAGGACGGCTCGAAGGCGTTCTCGGCGGAAGTGCGCAAGGAATTCGATGCAGACGGTGGCCGCAAGGCATTTGCCGTGGTGGGCGAGCCCACCGGTCTGGATATCGTGCATGCACACAAGGGCTCGATGTGGCTTTCTCTCACGACGCGCGGCAAAGCCGTCCACGCTGCTTCGCCGGAGCGCGGCGTAAACGCCATTTACAAGATGGCCGATGTCATCCGGTGTATCCGCGACGAGGTCGCGCCGGAATTCAAAAAAATCAAGGATCCGCTGCTCGGTTCACCGACCATCAGCGTGGGAATATGTCGCGGCGGCAGTAAAACCAACATCGTGCCCGATGAATGCCACGCCGAGGTGGATATGCGCATCATCCCCGGGAACTTCGATGCGCTGGCATTCGTTTCGGAAAAACTTCGCGCAGTCTGCCCTGATTTTGAGATCAGGCACACCCAGTCGCCGCCGCTTTACACCGATCCGGCCCATCCTTTGATCCATGCCTTGGAAGCTGCGGGAGGCAAATGCATCGGAGCCCCTTGGTTTTGCGATGCCGCGGTATTTGCAACCGCAGGCATACCTGCGGTAGCCGTCGGCCCTGGCTCCATCGCACAGGCTCACACCTGCGACGAATGGATCGCGATCGACGATTTGCGCAAGGGCGTGGAATTTTACAGGAATTTCTTAAAGTTTACATAAAACAAAATAACACTTGACATTCTGTAATATGTATGCAATGTTGTAGGAGTGAGATTGCATATTAACAACAAACGGAGTGCGCTTCTCGCGGTGCCCTCGAAGTCAAGTCCGGCTCAGTCAAGCTAAGTCCTAAGAAGTCCGACATAAAAACCCCGAATGTGACACAAAGAACTTTTAATTAATCATCCGCGTGTTAAACAAAATAAGTATGCCCTCCCGTTCATTGATTGCCCGGAAATTCCGCTTTTTGGCGCTGCTGGTGGTTTCATTGTGTTGCAGCGCGGTTTTCGCCCAGAATCCCGAGGGGACAACCGTTGATCCGCAAACAAGGGCGAACATCAAGGGCGCGTTGAAATATCTCGCCAGCAAACAGCACCTCAATGGTTCATGGTCGGCCAAGGAAGGAGATACCGGTCATCCCGTGGCAATGACGGGCTACACGCTCCTCGCATTCATGGCGGCGGGAAATCTACCCGACCAGGGCGAATACGCGAGAAATGTGGCGGCCGGGATGCAATTCCTCGTAGATTCCGTCCAGCCCGATGGATTGCTGTTCGGTGTCCAGCAAGGCCAGTACATGTATAGCCACGGCATCGCGACCATCGCGCTGGCCGAGCTTTACGGGGAGGCGCATTCTCCCGCGCTCCAGGGCAAATTGCAGAAGATGATCGACGTGATCCTGCAAGCCCAGTCGCCAAGCGGCGGATGGCGTTACACGCCGCATTCCAATGATGCCGATATCTCGGTGACGGTGCTGCAGTCGGTGGCATTGCGTGCCGCGCAGGAGGCCGGCTTTGCGGTTCCCCAGAATGCTATCAACAAGGCGATCGAGTACGTTTCTTCATGCTACGGTGCGCAGTCCGGGGGCTTTTCTTATCAGCCCGGACAGGGCGCCGGGTTTGCCCGCACGGCTGCGGCAATTTATTCTTTGCAGGTTCTGGGGAAATACGACGACTCCAAAGTAAAGACGGGATCCGCTTATCTTACGGCTCATGCCAAGGATCGTGAGTGGTTTGCGTATGGCAACTATTACGCCGCGCCGGCCCAGTACATGGTGGGGGGCGATACGTGGAAGAACTGGTATGCCCAGGTGAAACAAACCATCAACAGCACTGTCAACAAGGAGGGGGACATGTGCTACTGGGACGCAAAGCTCGACGGGCACTCGGAACTCGGCCCGGTGTTTTACACGGCAGTATATGTGCATGTCCTTTGCATGCCGTTTCACTTCGTGCCGTTGTATCAACGCTAGAATCCGGCCTGTGGCGGGAATGTCAAACCGCCTTCTCGCCAGTCTCGTCGGTGCGGATTCGGACCGCTTCCTCCACGGGTGAAACGAAGATTTTTCCGTCGCCGATCTTGCCGGTCTTTGCGGCCTTGACGATTGCGGTTGTTGCGCTGTCGAGGATCGAATCGACCACCACGATTTCGATTTTGATTTTCGGGAGGTAATCGACGGTGTACTCGCTTCCGCGAAAGATTTCAGTATGGCCTTTCTGCCTTCCGAAGCCTTTGACTTCGCTGACGGTCATACCGTCGATTCCGAGATCGGCGAGGGCGTCTTTTACTTCCTCGAGTTTGAATGGCTTAATGATTGCTTCGATTTTTTTCATAGGTTTTCGACAACGGGCGCACCATGTGACGCATCGCATGTAAGCAACAGTCGTACCAGAAGGTCCCGGGCAATGTGGATTCCGGGTGGGTCTTTAATGCAGGGATACGCGATAGCAGAGGGTTGGTAAGGGTTGGCAAGGGTTGATTAGCCCTGCCAAAATAAAGGGCCGGTGAGCCGCGAAAAGGGGTAAAACGATGCAGGCTGGCAAAAAACAGCCACGGTTTCGCGGAATTGAGTACAGGAAACCGGGTCAGGCGCGGGGATGGGCCTCGTCGTACACTTTTTTCAGGCGCTCGACGGTCACGTGGGTGTAGATCTGCGTGGTGGAGAGGCTGGCGTGGCCGAGGAGGGCCTGCACGCTGCGGAGGTCGGCGCCTGCGTCGAGCATGTGCGTGGCGAAGCTGTGCCGGAGCTTGTGCGGGCTGAGCGAAATGGGGATGGAGGTGTGGCGCAGGTATTTTTTCATCATCGACCAGACGTTGCGGGCGGCGAGGCGGCGGCGCATTTTGTTGATGAAGAGCGGGCCGGTCTGGACGTTCGCCTCGTGGCGGTAGCGCTGGATGGCGGCGAGGGCGGGAGCGCCGACCGGGACGATGCGCTCCTTGCGTCCCTTGCCGAAGACGCGGACGTTTTCGGAATAAGGGTCGATGCCGGAGACGTCAAGCGCCACGAGCTCCTCAAGGCGCAGGCCGCTGCTGTAAAACAACTCCATGATCGCCACGTCGCGCGCCGCATTCCACGGCGGGGCCTGTTTCTCGCGCTCCACCTTGAAGGGGGCGGCGAAGAGCTCATCGATCTGCTTCGTCGTGAGGACGAGCGGGAGCCTGGATTCCGCCTTGGGGAGCAGCACCTCCTTGAACGGGTTGTTTTTCAGCCCGTGGCGTTCCACGAGGAATTTGTAAAACGTACGCATCGCTGCGAAATGCAGCCGGATCGTGCCGCGCGCGAGTTCCGCTTTCATGCAGGCGAAAAGGTAGGCCCGGAAATGCGTGGCGTCGCAGTCGAGCCAGCCGGGAGGCGCCTCCTTCTGCGCCCTGAACCGCGCGAGGGCGTGGCGGTAATTGACGAGCGTGCGGGGCGAGGAGTTTTTTTCAAACTCCATGAACTTGAAGAACGCCTCCACGAGGCGATCCTTTTTTGGCGTTACCGCACGAGGCATGGGGGATTTGAAAGTATAAAGGATAAAGTATAAAGGATAAAACGGAGAGGGCTCACGCGGAGACGGGAGGGCGCGGAGAGGGGGAAGTTTTAAGATTTAAGTGTTAAGTTTCAAGGGTTCAGAGTTGTCTGGTTCGTGGTGCAGTGAATTCCGCCAGTGGAATTCGAGAGGCTGATCTTGCTTGATGCTGCTGGCGTTGCTAAACCTCCGGGGTGTTTTGGGCTGCACCCTCCGAAATAATGCGTACCCTGCGCATTGCGGGATCAGCTATGCGTGGTTCGACATCGGATGTAGCGGCGGAGAAGTCAGTCAAGATTTGAAGCCTGACGTCTTTTTTTCGCTGACGTCTATTTTTCGGATTTAGTATTTTCGTACGGCGCCGTGATTTTCACGATAGCCGGTTGAGGGCACGCATCACCGCCCAAGCATGGCCTTTCTGGCGAAAAAGATTTTCCATTTCGCCGGGATCGAGCCATTCCAAATCGCGTGATGCGGGAATGGTGGTGAATTGAGCAAGGCAGAACATGCCGAGTTTCTCAAAATAAGCGTTTTCGGCCTTCGAGTAGATGAAATCCCTCGCTTCGCCGATCATGTTGAGAATTTTAACCGTGGCGGCGCACTCTTCGAAAAGTTCCCGATGGAGCGCGGCCTCAAATGTCTCTCCTTCCTCAAGGCCGCCGCCTGGAAGAAAGTAACCGCTGCCGCCCCGCATTGCCGCAACCCGGCGTTCATTATCAAAAATAACCGCATAAGCTCCGCGACGGGCGATATAAACCACATCGGATTTCTTTTCTCCGAAGGTTTGGATACCACCGGGATCGAAAAACGCGGATTCATGTGATGCTGACATGTTTGGAAAAATGTGGGTATGGAACTCCGGTTCAATCAACCAATACTTCCGTTTCGAGCGGCCCGGTGGGCGGGCCGTGCGCGAGATAGCGCGTGATGATCGCCGCCAGGGAAACCGGCACCAGGCGTTCGGGCGCAGCCGCCAGTTCCCCGACAGGCCACCAATGGAAACGATCGAGGGTTTTTTTCTCGGTGGCGTCGGACATGAAAGGCTCGAACCGCCGGTCAATGTGGACGATGTAATATTGCTCGCTCTGGCAAAGCCGTTTTTCACCCCAGCTGAATGTATGCTGTCTGCGCCATACCTCGTGTCCGATCACGAAATCCTTGAATCCGAGTTCCTCCATGAGTTCGCGCCGGAGGCCTGCTTCGATGGTTTCGCCGGGTTCGACCGCCCCGCCCGGTGCAATCCAAAATGCGTCCCTGCCTCCAGGAGGCACAATCCGCAGCAGCAGGATTTCCCGGTTCCGCGTGAGGAGAAGCGCACGGATGGAATGCCGTTTAATAACCGGTGACATAGGCGCTTACTTTGCAAGATTCTGCGTGATCGCGGCAAGGAACTTCATGTGATGCCCGAATCTCGGGCAATGCTCCGGGTTGACCCAGAAAATATTCTCTGTAACGCGCCTCATCTTAACGCCATTCCAGCAAGACCCCGATTTTTGACCCGCATTCCAGGGCTTAAGCACCAATAGTAGGGTTTTACCCCATAGCCCGGCGCGCTGGCGGCGATAACCTCGTGTGGTGGAGAAAATAGTGAACAAGGAGAAAATGACGAGAAGCACGACGAGTCGTGAAGTCAGACTTGTCAGCCGGCCCAACGGGATCCCAACTGCCGCCAACTTTTCCCTCGCACGGACAAAACTCGAACCGTTGAAAGACCAGCAGGTGCTGGTTCGCAAAGAGACGGTGGTGGAAGGGATCGACAAGGCAGTTGACGCTTTTATTGGTCTATTTGAGGGAAAGAACGTGGGCAAGATGGTGGTGAAACTGGCTTAGCGGAACGCGCACGACACAAAAATATGAAAAACATCAAACCAAAAGCAGGTGTGTGGATAGATCATCGGGAAGCCATTATAGTGGCGTTGACTGAAACCGGTGAGGAAACGAAGCATATCCAATCAAACGTGGAAAAACAACTGAGGCGGGCGAGCGAGCCTGATCACGGTTCATTTGAAGCCCAGGAGGTCCCCGCCGATGATTCGCAGGAGAGGGAATATGCCGGACATCTTGCGCCTTATTACGACGCGATCGTTGCGCAGCTTCATGACGCCGGAGCTATTTTAATCCTTGGTCCAGGAGAGGCGAAAGGCGAACTGCGGAAGCGATTGGAGAAAGACCCGGGTGATACCCGGAGAGTCGCAGTGGAAACCGCGGACAAAATGACCGGGCCGCAACTCGTGGAGTTGGTCCGTCATCACTTCCACCGTGATCCGGCCAGATTCATTTGAAAGACTGGAAATTGATAGAAAAAGACGTGGAAAAACAGCAGTGACGCCGTCCCCGAAACGGAAAAGAGCACACCATGGATTTAAATATTGCCACCACCGACACCAGACAGATTTACAACATGTTGATCGGGCTTGTAGCGCCCAGGCCGATTGCGTGGATTACCAGCATGAACCTGGCCGGACAGCTCAATGCCGCCCCGTTCAGTGCTTACAATTACGTGGGAATGGATCCGCCGATAGTAGCCGTAGGTGTCGGCAATCGCCCCGGGCCTGGTGCGATACCGAAGGATACCGCTCGAAATATCCGCGCTACCGGTGAGTTTGTCATCAATGTCGTGAATGAAGCGGTCGCAGAGGCCATGAATATCAGCGCCGTCGACTTTCCCGCGGAGATGAGCGAATTGAAAATCGAAAACCTGGAAACGGAACCGTCGCTACTTGTGAAAGTCCCGCGCACCGCCGCGGCTCCGGCGAGTCTGGAGTGCCGTGAAATAACAACCATGGAGATTGGTCGCTCCCGGGTAATTTTGGGGCAAGTCGTGGCAATCCATGTGAAAGATGAATTCATTGATCAAGCCGGCCCTTACGTGCGCGTGGAAGAGATGCATGCTGTCGGGCGTATGAATGGCCTGGGATCGTACGTGAGGACGAGAGATTCCTTCTTTCACATTCAAAGAATGACCTACGAGGATTGGAAGCGGAATAAAGAAGATCAGCCGTTCCCGGGATACATACCATAAATCTTCGTTTATGAACGAGAATGGAGCCTGCAAAAAACATGAATACACGAACCCTATCATCGCCCTTCCCGTCCGGATGCAACCGGGCCGGTGAAACAAGCGGTGCCGACGATGTGACGAAAAAGATCTCCCAGGTAAATGCCGAAAGAAACTGACCGCCATCCAATCATTCACGGGATGGTGACGGGGCTGCCAAGTATGATTTTTCCATCCGGAGACCAGATGGGCGAGGTATTCATCAGCATACGCAACCTGCACAAGAACCTGGGCGGGAAGGAAGTATTATGCGGGGTCAACCTGGAGGTGCAAAAGGGCGAGACCCTCGTAGTGATCGGGCGAAGCGGCTGTGGTAAGAGCGTTCTGCTCAAGCACATCATCGGCCTGATGAAACCGACCGAAGGCGAGGTGATAGTGGGAGGGCGGGATATTGTGCAACTCAGCGAACGCCATCTGGACATCATGCGGAAAACAATAGCGATATTGTTTCAAAGCGCTGCTTTGTTCGACTCGATGAGCGTGGGGGAAAACGTCGCTTTCCCGCTCGTTGAGGCAGGCGTGAAAAACCAGGATGAGATCGACAGGAGGGTGGCGGAGGCGCTGGAGGCGGTTGACCTGGAGGGAGAGGAGAAAACGATGCCCGATAAATTAAGCGGCGGCATGAAAAAGCGCGTGGGCCTTGCCCGCGCCATCGTAAGCCGACCCGCCTGCATTCTTTACGACGAACCAACCACGGGGCTCGACCCGATCTCGGCCGACAGCATCAATCACATGATACGCCGCTTGCAAAAGCGCTTTCAGATGACGTCGATCGTGGTAACTCACGATATGAAATGCGCGTTTTACGTCGCGGACCGAATCGCATGCCTTTTCGATGGCCGGATTTATTTCAATGGCACTCCGGAGGAGTTGCAGGCGTCGAAGGATCCGCAGATACAAAATTTCATCACCGGACAATCGGAGGAGATTCCATAACCAAGAGCGAAAAGAAAAGAGGTTCGAAAATCAAAGCGGGCTTTTTTCCCTTCGTCCTTGTGGCTTCGGTAGGGTTTCACCCCATGGCAGTGCATGGGTGACAGGATTACCCTGGCAATATGAATCAAAACAGATCGTTTGCGATGCTGGTGTTCTTCGTAATCCTGGGCCTTGGCGCAGCATTCGCATTCGCCAGTCATCAAATCGGGGCAGAGATCACGGCCATCGCGATTGCAGTCTGCGCTTTTGTGGTTGCCCTCTTTGTGTCTGCTGCAATCCAAGTCGCAGATCAGTGGGACCGGGTGGTGATATTGCGTCTCGGCCACTTCCACGCTCTCAAGGGGCCGGGACTGTTTTTCATCATTCCGATCATTGATGCGATTCCTTACTGGATCGACACCCGCGTCATTACAACAGGCTTCAAAGCGGAAAAAACCCTTACCAAGGATACGGTGCCGGTGGATGTGGATGCCGTGCTTTTTTGGAAAGTGATCGACCCGAAGAAAGCGGCCCTGGATGTGGCGGACTATAAAAGCGCCATCAGCTGGGCATCCCAGACGGCCCTACGCGATGTGATCGGCAAGACCATGCTTTCGGATATGCTGGAAGGCCGCGACAAAATCAGCAGCCTGCTGCAGAAGATCATTGATGAGCGTACCGAACCGTGGGGGATCAATGTGATATCGGTGGAGGTGAAGGACGTCCTGATTCCCGCGGGATTGGAGGATGCGATGTCCATGCAGGCCCAGGCGGAACGGGAGCGTCAAGCCCGGGTGATCCTGGGAGATGCCGAACGGCAGATTGCGGAGAAATTCGCCGAAGCTGGAAAAAGCTATGAACACAACCCGATTGCCTTTCATTTGAGGGCCATGAACATGCTTTACGAGGGGTTGAAGGAAAACTCCACGATTGTGATTGTTCCGAGCACCGCGGTGGAAAGCATGCAGCTTGGCGGCCTTGCTGGCATGACCGCGCTGACCATGGGATTGGGCAAGGACGGCACCAACGGCCAAAAGGAAGGCGAACCCGCAACACGGCAATGATCTCAGGTAAATACTTGCCGCCAGGGCGCCACTGGTAGCTCCAATGGAGAGGATGGCAGCCCGGCGGACGAGCGAAGGTGAAGTCGCTGTGGTCTGTTCCACGCTTTGCTTGCAGTGACCGGGGAAGGTGGCTTAATGAATGACGAAGCGCGAAACCCGACTCTTGGAGGGGCAGAGGGGCGTGGGCTGCAAACAGAATGACAAATGGAGTATGGCGTTGCGCGCGTATGAGGAAGGGGAAGGCAGCACCTTTCCTTCAGTTAAATGCTTTTCCCACACTCTTCCATGCAAAAACTGCTCGTTGCGTTGCTTTCGCTCAATCTTTTGTCCAGCAGTGTCCGTGCAGATCAAAAGGGGTTTGATTTGAAGGAAACCAAAGGTCAATACCTCGACATTACCTGGCAGGGCAGGCTCGTGGGACGGTATCTGACAAGCCGCGACTCGACTCCGGAAAAGAGCCACGAAATCTTGAAACCCTACCTTGACCTCTACGATGCACAGGGAACCGACCCGATCACCGAAGGCCCGCCTCACCCCGGCATCTTCATCGGCTACGACAAGTTGAGGGTCAATGGGAAGACCTATGATCTCTGGCACATGAAGAACGGCGACCAGATTCACCAGAATTTTTCGTCGATGGAGGGGACCCCGGAAAGCGCCCGCTTTACCTCCGTTGTCGACTGGAACGATTCCAATAATACGACCCTTCTGGCAGAAGACCGCACCTTCACATTCCTGACCCCACCCGCCTACGCTTACATCGAGGTCGATATGATCTCAAAATTGACGGCTCTCGTCGGGAACACGCAGCTCGATGGTCAGGTGAAAAAGGCCGGAATCCATTTTCATCCCGGAAATGGAACAGACCTCAAGCAGACGGTTTATGTATTTCCAAAAAAACAAGCCGATCCACACACGGATGTCGATTACCCCTGGGTGGGCGAGTCGTTCGTTTTGAACGGCAAGGAATACAGC
>Ga0302319_10013467_pt1 | contig 15339 bp, 9 predicted proteins | sample Bog_T0_2_FD_203319 | JGI IMG/M metagenome (GOLD analysis project Ga0302319, IMG submission 203319) | Peat permafrost microbial communities from Stordalen Mire near Abisko, Sweden - Bog_T0_2 | ecosystem: Environmental > Terrestrial > Soil > Wetlands > Peat | place: Sweden: Abisko, Stordalen Mire... | reverse complement strand
GAACTCCTTGGGCAGACGAACGGCTTGACTGCGGTTATTCATAAATAGCTTGGCGGTCTTTGTCGTCATTGCGTCCTCCCAAGTGGGATATGCCAAAGTATATGCCAAAAGTTACATGCAAGTAAATGGGCTACCCGAAGGTAGCCCGCAATTTGTGTTGATGAATTAAACCTTACTTCTTCGCCGTCGCAAACCGCTTGTTCACCTCGTCCCAGTTCACCACCGCCCACCAGGCGGCCAGGTAATCGGGGCGGCGGTTATTGTACTTCAGGTAGTACGCGTGCTCCCAGACGTCGTTGCCGAGAATGGGATACAGCCCGTCCGACAACGGCGAGTCCTGGTTGGGCTTGGTGACGATCTCCAGCTTGCCGCCCTTGAAGACCAGAAAGCCCCAGCCGGAGCCGAACTGCTTGGCCGTGGTCTCGTTGAAGGTCTTCTTGAACGCCTCGAAGCTGCCGAAGTCGGTGGTGATCTGCTCACCGATAGCGCCGGTGGGGTCGCCGCCGCCGCCGGGAGTCATGATTTCCCAGAACATGGTGTGGTTCACGTGGCCGCCGCCGTTGTTGCGGATCACGCCGCGCACGTCCTCGGGGATGGCGCCCAGGTCTGCGACCAACTCTTCCGGCGTCTTGGTGCCCAGCTCGGGGTGCTTCTCCACCGCGCCGTTCAGGTTGGTGACGTAGGTCTGGTGGTGTTTGTCGTGATGCAGCTTCATGGTCGCCTCGTCGATGGTCGGCTCAAGGGCGTCATAGGCGTAGGGAAGGGGAGGGAGTTCGAAGGCCACGGTAGTACTCCTTTGCGGGTGGGTTGATGGAGCACGGTTCGAGGCTCTGGCTCGAAGCTCCGGCTCCGGGGGTTGGGTCGCAGTCCGTTGGATGCACGCGCGCTCCATTGCGATACATGCGCGGTGCGACACCGTAGAGATTAGCACCGCGGCGTTGACCGCAGGCAAGCGTGGCCCCCAGTTCGCCGCTGAAAATAACTGCTTATGTCGAGGAAGCCGGCGACACGGCGGCCGCTTTGTGGTCGAATAAGCGGCATGAGCTCGAACGACGGGTCCTATCGCTGGCTGGACGACGACGGCCCCGCCTTTGGCGGCCCCGGGCTGGAGCCGCGCTGGACCTCCAGCCGCAAGGACGCCGTCTCCACGGCCTACGCGGCTTCCAGCAAGATCTGGTTCACCGCCTCGCACGGCACGCTGAACGAGATCTACTTCCCCACCATCGACCGCCCCCAGACCCGCGACATGGAGCTGCTCTTTACCGATGAGCAGACCTTCTTCCACGAGGAGAAGCGCGATCTGGAGTACGACTTTCATTACATCGACAGCGAGGCCCTGGCGGTGCGCGTGACCGCCCGCGACCTGGGCGGCCGTTACACCGTGACCAAGGAGTTCATCACCGACCCCCACCATCCCGTGGTGCTGATGAACGTGAAGATTGACGGCGATGAAGAGGTGCTCTCGCGGTTGAAGTGCTATGCGCTGCTGGCCCCGCACCTGGACGGCGGCGGCGCGGGCAACTCCGCACGCTCGCTGGATGTGGCCGGGCAGCGCTGCATCCTTGCCTGGAAGAACAATATCTCGCTGGCCTTCGGTGCCGATTGCGGCTTTACGCGCTCCAGTTGCGGCTACGTGGGCACCAGTGACGGCTATCAGGACCTCTCCGCCCACATGCGCATGACCTGGAGCTTTGGTCAGGCGCTGGACGGCAACCTGGCGCTGATGGGCGAGATCGATGTCGCGCGCAACCGTGAGTTCACCATCGCCATCGCTCTCGGCGGCGGCGGCCACGCCGCACTGGCCGGCATCATGCAGACGCTCTCCACTCCCTACCATGAGCATCGCAAGCGCTTCATCGACCAGTGGCATCGAGCGCTCACTCCGGTGCAGCTCAGCGCCGCATCCACCGACGGCGGCAAGCTCATGCGCATCTCGCACAACGTGATCCTCGCGCATGAGGACAAGACCTACTCCGGCGCCTTCATCGCCTCGGCGTCCATTCCGTGGGGAGCGTCCAAGGGCGACGACGACCTGGGCGGTTACCACCTTGTGTGGACCCGCGACATGGTGCAGTCCGCCACAGCGTTGCTGGCCTGCGGGCGCATCGAAACGGCCCGCCGGGCGCTGGTCTACCTGGCCTGCACACAGCATACCGACGGCGGCTTCGCGCAGAACTTCTGGATCGACGGAACTCCCTACTGGTCCGGCATTCAGCTGGATGAGGTCGCCTTCCCGGTAATCCTGGCGTGGCGGCTGTGGAAGCTCAACGGGCTGGGCCACTTCAAGATCTTTGACTTCGTGGTCGGTGCCTCAGCCTTCCTGGTGCGCTACGCTCCGGTCACCCAGCAGGAACGCTGGGAGGAGAACGCCGGCTACTCGCCCTCCACGCTGGCCGCAGTCATCTCCGCGCTGGTCTGCGCGGCGGACATCTGCCGGGCTCACGCCTCGGATGAGCTGGGAAAGTTCCTGGAGGACTACGCCGACTGGCTGGAGGCCCATCTGGACGAGTGGACCACCACCCGCCGCGGCGTTCTGCTGCCGGAGGTGCCGTACCACTACATGCGCATCCGCCCGCCCGCTGAGGGCGAGCCCTTCCACAACCCGCAGATTCCCCCCGGCATGATCCACATTGCCAACCGCGCGCCGGACGAGAAGTACGCCTTTGAGGCCCGCGAGGTCGTGGACCCCGGCTTCCTGGAGCTGGTGCGCTACGGCATCCGCCGCGCCGACGATCCGTTGATCGTCGACTCGCTGAAGGTGGTGGACAGCGTGCTGAAGATCAACACGCCCTACGGCCCCTGCTGGCGTCGCTACAACCACGATGGCTACGGCCAGCGCAAGGACGGCGGCCCCTACATGGGCTGGGGACAGGGCCGCGCGTGGCCCATCCTGGCGGGCGAACGCGCCCACTACGAGCTGGCCGCCGGCCACGATGTCTCGCCCTACATCACCGCGCTGGAGCGCTTCAGCTCCATCGGCGGCATGTTGCCGGAGCAGGTGTGGGATTACGCCGACCTGCCGGAGGAGGGCATGTACTTCGGCCGCTCGGCCGGCTCTGCGCAGCCACTGGTCTGGGCCCACTCGGAGTACGTCAAGCTGCTGCGGTCGGTCACGGATGGCCAGGTCTTTGACCGCATCTCCGTGGTCGCCGACCGCTACGGCGTGCCCAGCGACCAGCGCACCTTCCAGAGCCGCATGGAGATCTTCCAGGTCGCGCGCCCCATCTCCGCCATCATGCAGGGCGGCACCCTGCGCATCATGGACGCCGACCGCTTCCGCGTGGTCTGGACCACCGACAACTGGGCTACGAAAAACGCGCTGGACTCCAAGATCGTGGGCCGGCCGGGCGCCTACGCTGACCTCTCCGTTGCCGCCGACCAGACTGGCAGCCTCGTCTTCACGCTCTTCTGGCCGGTGCAGGACCGCTGGCTGGGCCGCAACTACGAGGTAAACATCCTGACCCAGGCCCCGTCCCAGGCCCCCGCCGCGGAGAAGCCGATGTTATAGGTGGCTCATCGGGTCACCTCGAAGTCACGATTTGCACCCAACGTCGCGATGAGCAAAATCCTCCCCAACCTGACCGAGCTACAGGAGCTCACCAGCGACAAGCAGCAGTTTCTGCTACGCGTGGTGCAGCCTGGGCTCTCGGGCCTGATGGACGGTTCGGTCTCCACGCTCGCGCCCATCTTTGCGACGGCGTTCGCCACCCAGCGGTCACACACCGTGTTGCTGGTTGGGCTGGCTTCCGCCGTCGGTGCGGGCATCTCCATGGCCTTCTCCGAAGGCCTCTCCGACGACGGCGAGATCACCGGCCGCGGCAACCCGGTCTTCCGCGGACTCGTGACCGGCGGCATGACGTTTCTGGGCGGCTTCCTGCACACGCTGCCGTTCCTGATTCAGAACGTGCATACCGCGCTGACATGGGCTTACCTGGTGGTGGGCGTGGAGCTGCTGATCATCTCCTGGATACGCTACCGCTACATGAAGACCAGCTTCGTACTCTCCTGCCTGCAGGTGATCGTCGGCGGAGGCCTGGTCTTCGCGGCGGGCGTGCTGATCGGCAGCTCGTAGCGGCTCTACGTCGTCGGCCCGGGCACGCTCACCATCCAGCCAACCCCGAACTTGTCCGTACACATGCCGAACAGCGGCGACCAGAAGGTCGGCCCCATCGGCATCTGCACGCTGCCGCCCTCGCTCAGCGCGGCGAACAAGCGCTGCACCTCGGCCTCGTCTTCGGAGTCCACAGCGACCTGGAACCCGCCGATCTTCTCCGCGCGACCTTGCGGAGCATCGCACCCCATCAGCGTAATGTTGCCCAACGGCATCGCCGTGTGCAGGATCAGGTCTCCCGAGTCCGGTGGCACCGGCGTTCCCTCGGGCGCTTCCCCGAACGTCATGCGGAACTGGACCTTGCTGCTAAAGGTCGTCTCATAAAAGGCAAACGCCTCGCGGCAGCTTCCAGGAAATACCAGGTGCAAATTCGTCTTCATGTGGCGTCCTCATTTTTCTGGCGCGAGAAGTCTACCCCATGCCGACGATCTCTCCGTCCGCATCCACGTCGATCAGCATCGCGCGCGACGTCTTCGGCAGCCCGGGCATCAGCATCATCGCGCCGGAGGTCACCACCAGAAAGCCTGCACCAGCCGATAGTCCAACATCGGTCACACGCAGCTTCCAGCCGGTCGGCGCACCCATGCGCTTGGGGTCGTCGGAGAGCGAGTACTGTGTCTTCGCGATGCACACCGGAAGCCGCCCAAAGCCCCAGCGCTCAAACCGCGCGAGGTTCTGCTGCGCCTGCTCGCTCAGCTCCACGCCGTCCGCGCCATAGACCGTGCGCGCGACCCTCTCGATCTTTTCTACGGCCGAGTTCGTATCCCCGTACAGCGCCTTCGGCTGCGCGTCTGCATTGGCTTCGATCACCTCAACCACCTTCTCCGCCAGCGCCCGAGCACCCTCGCCACCCTTGGCAAAGGCCTCCGACAGCGCAAACGCCGCACCCCGCAACTCGCAGAACTGCTGCATCGTAGCCAGCTCCGCGTCGGTGTCCTTCGGGAAACGGTTGATCGCCACTACCACCGGCAGCGCAAACGCCTTCACAATCGCGATGTGCTGCTCCAGGTTCTTGAAGCCTGCTTCCAACTCGCCGTCGCCCTGCTGCTTCACGCTCTGCACGGTCGTCACCAGCACCGCCACTGCGGGCTGTATCCCGGACGACGGCATCACCAGATCCATGTACTTCTCAAAGCCCAGGTCGGAGCCGAAGCCAACCTCATTCACCACATATTCGGCCAGCCGCAGCCCCATCTGCTGCGAGATCACGGAGCTGGTGCCGTGCGCAATGTTGGCGAACGGGCCGCAGTGCACCAGCGCGGGTGTGCCTTCGGTCGTCTGCGCCAGGTTCGGCAGCAGGGCCTCGCTCAGCAGCGCCATCATCGGGCCCACGGCACCCAGCGCAGCGGCGGTCACCGGCTTGCCCGCACGGTTGGCGCCGACGACGATCCGCGCCAGCCGCGCGCGCAGGTCCTCGCGACCACTCGCCAGCGCGAGGATGGCCATAATCTCGCTTGCCGCCGTAATCACAAATCCGGTGGAGCGGTTGCTGCCGTCGCGCTGTTTTTTGTCGGGAGACGTCACGCTGACCACCACACTCCGCAGCGCGCGGTCGTTCATGTCCATCGCGCGCGGCCAGTAGATGGCCGCCGGGTCCAGGTCAAGATCGTTGCCGTGGAACAGGTGCGCGTCCAGCAGCGCGGCCAGCAGGTTGTGCGCCGAGGTGATCGCGTGGAAGTCGCCGTTGAAGTGCAGGTTGATCTGTACCGCCGGCTCAATCTGCGACAGGCCGCCGCCGGCCGCGCCGCCCTTCATGCCGAAGACCGGCCCCAGAGAGGGCTCGCGCGAGGTGATGATCGCCCGCTTGCCGATGGTCTCCAGCCCCTGCACCAGCCCAATGGAGGTCACCGTCTTGCCCTCGCCAGAGGTGGTAGGCGTGGTCGCCGTGACCAGAATCAGCTTGCCAATTTTGGACAGCTTGCCCGCGGGCTCTTTCAGCAACTTCAGGCTCAGCTTGGCGCTGACTGCGCTGCGCCGTTCGTAGAGGTCGGGCCCCAGGTTGAGCTTGGCGGCGATCTGTTCCATAGGGAGAAGTTGTTTCACTTGAGCCTCATAGCGGAAGGTTCGGCCTTTGCGGGCCAAAGACATTGCAACACGGAATCCGTCTGCCCTGTGGTCCGCCGCACTTGCGAGTCGTCCTCCGCGAGACCTATCCTCGTCAGCATGCAAGCTATAGACCGCCGCCGCTTCCTCACCCTCACCGCCGCTGCAGCGACGGTTCCCCATCTCCGTGCCTTTGCGCAGTCCCCTGCAGCCACGCTGACGCTCCATCCCGACAAGCCCGGCGCGCACGTTCCTGCCAACTTCATCGGTCTCTCCTATGAGATCCAGCAGCTCTCTGAGCCTGCCTTCTTCTCGGCGGCCAACACGGGCCTTATCCGCGAGCTGCGCTCGCTCGCCCCTCACGGCGTGCTGCGCCTCGGCGGCAACACGTCGGACATTGGCTTCTGGACGCCCACGCCCGGCCCCATCCCGCCGCTGCCCGCCAACGTCGTGCTCAACGCCAATCCCGGTCCCGGCGAAAAGTCCCCGCTCGCGCTCGCCTATCAGGTCACGCCGCTCGCCGTCCGCAACCTCAAGGCCTTCCTGGACGCCACCGGCTGGACCTGCCTCTACGGCATCAACCTCGGCACCAACACCCCGGAGCGCGCTGCGGACGAGGCCGCCTTCGTCGCCAAAACCCTCGGCAGCAAGCTCGAATACTTCCAGATCGGCAATGAGCCCGACCTGCTCCAACACCGCTTCCGCGACCCCAAAACGTGGTCTGCGGACAAGTACTTCGACGACTGGCTCGTCCTCGCCAATGCTGTCCGCGCTCGCGTTCCCAGCGCAAAGTTCGGCCTGCCCGATACCGCCGGCAACCCCGAGTGGTACGCCGTCGTCGTCACCCGCCTGCTCGCCACGCCCAACCCGCCGCCCGTCGCCTGCCTTACCCACCACTACTACTTCAACGGGCCGCCCTCCAACCCTGACGTCAACATCGTCAAACTGCTCCAGCCCGACCCCCGTGTCGACCATCTCGCCGCCGACATCATCGCCGGCGCAGGCCGCCTATCCTCCGGCCAGCACCGCACGGTGCCCTTCCGCATGACCGAAGGCAACACCTGCTACCGCGGCGGCAAGCCCGGCGTCTCCGATGTCTTCGCCTCCGCCCTCTGGGCAGCCGACTACCTCCTTCGCCTCGCCAGCTTCGGCTACGCGGGCGTCAATCTCCATGGCGGCGACGGCAAGATGGTCGCCAACTCCCTGGGCGGCACCCTCCCCGGCGACGCCATCGTCCTGGCCGAGCACGGCGACCCGGCCAGCCACCCCCACCCCTACTACACCCCCATCGCCCACATCGGCAGCCAGTACATCGCCGAGCCGGTCAGCTACGGCATGAAGTTCGCCGGCATGTTTGCTGGAGCGACGATGCTCCCCGTCGACTTCGACCCCGGCCCCGTCGACGCGACGGCCTACGCTGCAGAACACGCTGAGGGCGGCGGTTTGCTGCTCGCCATCATCAACAAAGACGCCTCTCAGGACCTCACCGTCACGCTTCCGAATCCCACCGTGGAGCCGCAGTTCCACGTCACACGCCGTCTTACTGCCCCGGCTCTCACCTCCCGCGAGGCGAAGCTCGCCGACGCGCACGGGGATGGCCCCACCGTGACCGTCCCACGCGGCAGTGCGGTTCTGCTGCGCAGGCTTTACAAGTAGAACGCCCTTACAGGCACTGGGTGCCCCCACATCTCGTTTTGAGATGTGGGTTCGCAGGATGCTGGGTTCAAGAAGTGCGCGTGTGCCGCCAAAACCGCTATAGCGACTCATCATGCGAAAATAGTAGTGATGATATCTGTCTCCAATGTGACCATGCGCTATGGCGCGAAGCTGCTCTTCGAAGACGTCTCCGTGACGTTCACCTCGGACCGCCGTTACGGCCTTACGGGCCCCAACGGTGCGGGCAAGTCCACCTTCATGAAGGTGCTCACTGGCGAGCTCGACGCCCAGAAGGGCACCGTCGTGCGCCCCAAAAAGATTGGCGTGCTCAAGCAGAACCAGTATGAGTTTGACGCCTTCCGCGTGGTGGACACCGTCATCATGGGCAACAAGGCCCTATGGGCGGCGATGGAAGAGCGCGAGATCATCTACAACAAGCCGGAGATGACCGACGAGGACGGCTCGCGCCTCGGCGAGCTCGAGGGCATCGTCGGCGATGAGGACGGCTATGAGGCTGAGGCCAACGCTGCCGTGCTGCTGCAAGGGCTGGACATCCCTGATGAGCTGCATGAACGCAAGATGAGCGAGCTGCAGGGCGGCCAGAAGGTCCGCGTGCTGCTGGCGCAGGCGCTCTTCGGCAACCCACAGGCGCTGCTGCTGGACGAGCCCACCAACTCGCTCGACCTCGAATCCATCCACTGGCTGGAAGACTTCCTCAACCACTACACCGGCACGGTCATCACCATCTCGCACGACCGGCACTTCCTGAACAACATCTGCACCCACATCGCGGACATCGACTACGAGACCATCATCACCTACAACGGGGGCTATGACGACATGGTGCTGCAGAAGACCAGCGTCCGTACCCGCATCGAGAGCCAGAATGAGCAGCGCGAGAAGAAGATTGCGCAGTTGAACGAGTTCATCGCGCGCTTCTCCGCCGGCACGCGCAGCTCGCAGGTGAACTCGCGCAAGAAGGAGGTCGAGCGCCTCGCCACCACCGAACTCGCGCGCTCGAACATTGCGCGGCCGTTCATCAGCTTCAAGATTGAGCGCCCCAGCGGCAAGCATGTTCTGGAATTCGAGAAGGTCAACAAGACCTACACGCAGCCGGACGGCACCACCGAGCATGTCATCCGCGACTTCTCCGCTGCGGTCCTGCGCGGCGAAAAGATTGTGCTGGTCGGCCGCAACGGCCAGGGCAAAACCACGCTGCTGAAGGCGTTGCTGGCCAACGGCCCCGGCGTGGAGGAAAAGGATGTCTCCATCGACTCCGGAACGGTGAAGTGGGGGCATGAGGCGCAGATCGGCTACTTCGCGCAGGACCACACCGCATCCATCCCCAAGGGCACCACGGTGGCCGAGTGGCTGCACACCTTCGACCCCAAGGCGACCAAGGAGGACATCCGCGGCATCCTCGGCCAGATGCTCTTCAAGGGCGAAGAGGGCATGAAGAAGACGGAGGCGCTCTCCGGCGGCGAGGCCGCGCGGCTGCTCTTCTGCAAGATCATGCTGCTCAAGCCCAACGTGCTGGTCATGGACGAGCCCACCAATCACCTGGATCTGGAAGCCATCAACGCCCTAAATCAGGCCATCCAGAAGTATGAAGGCACCGTGCTGCTGGTCACCCACGATCAGGACCTGATTGAAGAGGCGGGCACGCGCGTCTGGCACTTTGAGGGCGGCCCCACGGACTTCCACATCACCGACCACAAGGGCCCCTACGAGCAGTACCAGCAGCAGTTGGCACTGGCCGCCCGGTAGCCCCCTGCGAAACAACCCTGCCCGCTGCTGTAGCCATCAGATTGCGATGGAGTTTCTATGAAGAGGCGCGGCTGGTACCGCACGGCCCTACTGGGTGCCATCGCTGTTGTGTTGCTGAATACGTGGCTGGCGGCAAGCTCCCTGCAGACGCTGCTCAACACCCAGGCAGGGCTGCAGCATAGCTTTCAGGTGATCGATGACACCCACCAGTTGGTCGCCAACGTGCGTACCGCGGAGGCGGCCGCCCGCGGCTACATCCTCACCGCCGCTCCTTCCTTCGAAGAGCAGTTCAACAGAGCTTCCGGCGGCGTGGACGACAGCCTGAACCGCGTGCAGACCCTCACCGCGGGCGCTCCCCGGCAGCAACAGAGCATGGTGGTCCTGCGGCAGCGGATTGCCGCCAAGATGGAGGTGCTGCGCGACGGCATCGCGGTCCGCCACGGCCACCCCACTGGCACCATTGACCCGTCGCTGCTGGGCGCGGTCGTGCGCGACACGCCGGACAGCGTGGACGGCGTGCAGGTCAGCATCCATGACATCCAGGCGGACGAGGTGAGACTGCTGGCAGAGCGTTCCGGGCTGGCGGATTCAGCGCGCAGCCAGGTCAAGATCAGCTTCGGCGTCGCCTTTTTTCTCGACTTTGTGCTGCTGGTTGCGGCCTTCAGGCTGCTGGAGCGCGTCGGCCTGCGCCATGACCAGTTGCACACGGAGTTCGAGCTCCGCCTGGCCCGCCAGCGCTTCTCCGCCACCTTCAACCAGGTCGCCGTCGGCATGGCCCACACCTCCACGGAGGGCCGCTTTCTGCTGGTCAATCAGCGCCTCGCCGACAGCCTGAAGACCCCGGCCGACCGCCTCCTGATGCTGCGCCTGTGGGACTTTCTTCTACCCTCCGAGCGCGGCGTCGATGCCGTCCTCTATGCCGAGATGCTCGCCGGCAGCCGGCTGGGCTACCGCGTGGAGCGCACCATCCTGCGCAGCGACGGCACCACCTTTCCCGCGCAGCTCACCGCCTCGCTGCTGCGCCAGGATGACATCTCCGCGGGCGATCCCATGTCCACCGTCTTCTGGGTCGTGGAGGACATCACCGCGCGCAAGGCCGCCGAGCGCGAGACCGCCGACCTGATGACCCGGCTGATCAACTCCGAACGCCTGATGGCCGCGGGCCGTATGGCCAACACGCTCGCCCACGAGATCAATAACCCGCTCGAAGCCCTCACCAACATCGTCTTTCTGCTGCAGCACCAGGACCTCTCGCCGCAGGCCCAGGAGCTCATGGCCATCGCCGGCCGCGAGTTGGACCGCGTTGGCCACATCACCCGCTCCACCCTGAGCTTCTACCGCAAGGTGCCCGGCCGCACCCTGGACCTGTACTCGCTGCTGGAGGAGGTCGTACAACTCTTCCAGTCTCGCGCCGCCCAGCAGCACGTGGAGATGGTCACCAGCTACAGCCCACAGATTCGCGCGGTACACTACGACCCCGCGCTGCGCCAGGTCTTCGCCAACGTCGTCGGCAACGCGCTGGAGGCCATGGAAGGCGATGGTGGCCGTATCGTGATGCGCGCCCGCATGTGCGAGAGCTGCACCGTCGTCACCGTCTCGGACAGCGGCCACGGCATTGACCCAGCGCACCTCGCCAGCATCTTTGAGCCCTTCTTCACTACCAAGGGCGAGCGTGGCACCGGCCTCGGGCTGTGGGTCACGCGCGGCATTGTGGAGGAGCAGGGCGGCAAGCTCCACCTGCGCTCCCGCAGCTGCGGCCCGCGCCGCGGCACCACCATCCGCATCACGCTGCCGGTCACCCCACCCGCCAGGCCGCCCGCTTCGCCGGCAGGGCAGACAGCGTCCCCGTGATTCCTCCCGCAGCCGAGCTACAATCAGCGTATGGACACCGCCGGCACCAAGCTCTCGACCCAGAAAAACGTCCTCGGCCAACCCCTGGAGTCCTGTAGCGCGGACCCGCTCACCGGCTTCTATCGGGATGGCTGCTGCCATACCGGCATTGACGACCTGGGCGTACATACGGTCTGCTGCATTGTCACGGCGGAGTTCCTGGAGGCGTCAGCGCGCCTGGGCAATGACCTCTCCACGCCCATGCCGCAGTTCGGCTTTCCCGGCCTGCGCCCCGGCGACCGCTGGTGTGTCTGCGCGGCACGCTGGCTGGACGTGCATCGCGCCGGAGCCGGCTGCCCCGTCGTCCTGGAGGCCACCCACGAGGCCACCCTCGACGTCATCCCCTTTGAGATTCTGCTCCAGTTCGCCGTCATCCCCAAGACCCTGCACTGAGCCTCGATCTCTGCCTGTAATCTTAGGCAAATCAAGCCGATGCGTGGCTCTGCGTTCGGAAGGCAAGCCACTCCATTTCAATGAGTTACCGCCGAATCCCCAAATTTCGAGCGAAACCTCGGCCATTGACAGCGCCGCTCCTATCGGCGATGCTTAACTCGATTCCTAAATCGCAATTTATACCGTTCCAAAATCCGGAAGCGTAACCCCTGTAAGAGGTCCGCTATTCGTGTTTCTTCCCGGCGAACCCGCCGTTTTCAACCTTACAGGAGCCTGTGCTGCTTATGTCATCCACCTTCTTCCATCGCCTGCGGACGGTCGTTGCGACCGCCCTATTCGCCTCCTGCTGCGCTCTGCCTCTGGCCGCGCAGTCCGCTGGTAGCGGAGCCATTGCCGGCACCCTAACGGACACCGCCGGCGCGCTCATCCCCAACGCGCCTGTCGTGATTACTGACACCGACACCGGTGCCGTCCGTACCACCACCACGAACACTGTCGGCTACTTTACTGAGCCCTTCCTGCAGCCCGGCCACTATGAGGTGGTGCTGGGCGGCGGTAACTTCGGCAAGGTCGACCGCAAGAACCTGATCGTTACCGTCGGTGACACGCTCGGCTTGGACACCGTTCTACCCGCCGCCAGCGTCAGCACAGAGGTGGTGGTGACCACGGATGAGCCCGTGCTGGATACCGCCAAGACCTCCGTCTCCCAGACCATTGACGCCGCAGTGATTACCAATCTGCCCGTGAACGGCCGCCGCTACGACAACTATGTGCTGCTCACGCCCAACGTCGTCCCGGACGGCTCCAGCGGCATCCTCAGCTTCCGTGGCATCTCCGGCCTGTACAACGAGAACCTTGTGGACGGCACCAACAACAACCAAGCGTTCTTCTCCGAAGCCCGCGGCCGCGCCAGCGGCGCGCCCTACGTCTACTCGGAGGACTCCATCAAGGAGTTCGCAGCCTCGGCATCCGGTTACTCGGCGGAGTTCGGCGAGTCGGCCGGCGGCGTCATCAATGCCGTCACCCGGTCGGGCTCCAACCAGATGCACGGAGATGCCTTCTACTACCTTCGCTACCCCGCGCTGAACGCGCTGGATCCCTTTTCCAAGTGGAGCGCCCTGCACAACGGCGGCAACCCCACGTTGCTGACGCAGACCGTGCATCAGCAGCAGCAATTCGGCGGTTCGGTCGGCGGAGCCATTATCAAGGACAAGCTCTTCTACTTCTTCACCTACGACGGTTACCGTAAGGTCAACCCCATCCTGTACACCTCGTCCGTGGCGTCGGCTACGCTGTTGGGCTACGCCAACAGTACCACCACGTGCCCCGCACCACTCACCGCGGCGCAGTGCACCACGGCGGCGAACTTTATCCTCTCGGAACTTGGTTCCTTCCCGCGCACCCTCAAGCAGGACATCTTCTTCCCCAAGTTGGACTACCAGATCAACCAGCGGAACCACATCAGCGCCCAGTTCCTCTGGGACGACTTCCATCAGCCGAACGGATATAACTCATCCGCAGTGGTCAACAATGGCTCGGTCACCCAGAACGGTACCGCCAACTTCCACGAGCGTATCCTCATCGCCAACCTGGAGTCGCAGGTTTTCTCCAACGCCGCCAATGAGCTACACACGCAATGGTCGCGCGATCTAGAGACCGATACCACGAACTCTGCCGGCCCGGCAGTCAGCATCTCCGGCCTGTTCGCCTTTGGTGAGACGAGCGCTCTGCCCCGTCCCAAGTTCCCCGACGAACACCGCTGGGAAGCCTTTGATGTCTACACCTTCTCTCACGGCAAGCACACGCCGAAGTTTGGTGTCGATCTGAACTTCATCCATGAGCAGCTCCAGAACCTCTTCCAGGGTGACGGTAGTTACTCCTACGGCGGGACCGCCTCCGCGGCCTTCGGCAACTGGGTTCAGGACGTCTATGGCCTCAACGGGGCCAAGCACTACACCAGCTTCACGCAGGTGACGGACGCCATCAACACTAACGCTCCCGGCTTGGACGACTTCTGGGACAAGAACCTCGGCGGATTCGGCGAGGACTCGTGGAAGGTTACACCCAAGCTTCTGGTTAACGCCGGCGTCCGCTATGACGTCCAACTCGTGCCCCAGCCACCCCACCCCTACACCACAAGCTACAACGGTGTTCCCAGCCCGCTCGGCAACTTCTATACCAACACCATCCACATCAACTACAAGATGTTCTCTCCGCGCGTGGGCTTTGCCTACAATGTCCTGCCCGGCACCGTGTTGCGCGGTGGTTATGGCATGTTCTATGGGCTGAACTCCAACTCGCTCTACTACACCACTCGCGTGGAGAACGGCGTCTACCAGCAGCAGTACAACATCACCTCGCCGACGGCCGCCAACGCGATCGCCGCGCCCAACGTGCTTTTTGCGCCTCCTGGGCCGCCCCTCGCAGCACCGTTCGCGGGAGCGGTCACTCCTGCTGTCGTCGCCGGCGGCGGCAAGCTGCCGCTCACCTTCCGCGGCATCAGCCCCACCTTCACCAACCCTTACACGCACTCCTTTGATCTGACGGTGGAGCAGCAACTTCCCGGCCAGATGACCTTGACCATCGGCTACGTCGGCACACGCGGTATGCGGCTGCCGTATGACATTGATGCCAACCAGCCCGCCCCCACCGCGACCCGCACCTACGAAATCCTTACGGCGACCGGCGCGGTCGATACCACCAAGGGTGCCAACGGCTTCGTGACGGTGCCCTTCACTCCAATCACTGCCGTCCGCCCGTCTCCCAATGACGCCATTATTCTCGTCGGATACTCCGGCGTGAACAGCTGGTACAACGCCGGTGCTTTCTCCATCAAGAAGCCCTTCAGCAAGGGCTTGGAGCTGTTGATCAACTACACCTGGGCCAAGGCGATGGATGAGTCGCAGGTGCAAGGCGGCAATTCCGTGCAAAACAGCGGCGGCGGTACCTTCCAGGGAACCAACATCATCCTCGATCCATTCAACCTCAAGGGCCACTACGGAAACGGCGTCAACATGACCCGCGAGTACGGACGCTCCGATCTGGATATCCGTGGCCGCTTTGTCGGCACCTTCGTCTACACTCCCACCTTCCAGACCGGCCTGCCGCACTATGCAAACTACGCCGTCAACGGCTGGGAGCTCTCCGGCACCTATACCGCATCCAGCGGCCAGCCCCTCACTACGTTGCTGAACAACACCCTTCCAACCGGAACCTACCAGGGCCTGAACGGCGGTGCCACCGGCGAAGCGGTTACCCTGAATGCCTCCGGCGGAGCTGGTCGCGTTCCGTTCCTCGCCCGCAACAATACGGTCTTCTCCGGCATCCACAACATGGATCTGCGGGCAGGAAGGAGCTTTCCGATCCATGACCAGATGAACTTCTCGGTCTTTGCTGAGGTCTTCAACCTGGCGAACCACCGCGAAGTTGCAGCCGTGGCGTCTTCGGGCTACCAATATGTCAATCCAGGTGCTACCGGT
>Ga0302319_10013465_pt1 | contig 15340 bp, 11 predicted proteins | sample Bog_T0_2_FD_203319 | JGI IMG/M metagenome (GOLD analysis project Ga0302319, IMG submission 203319) | Peat permafrost microbial communities from Stordalen Mire near Abisko, Sweden - Bog_T0_2 | ecosystem: Environmental > Terrestrial > Soil > Wetlands > Peat | place: Sweden: Abisko, Stordalen Mire... | reverse complement strand
ACTTTCGTGCCAACGATTGCATCCAATTCGATACCTCAATGAAATGCGCAAGTGGTGGGGACAGGAAGTAATAGAATCGTACTGCGCATCTACCCAAGGACGACCGGATCATAATTCGATCTCGGTACTCCCGAAGAAGAACGACATTGCAATCTTGCGGACCGAAGGCCGCAGTTGCCACAAAACAACCTCCCTTCTGTCCGGTAGGCGCCGCGCTCATCGTCTTCCCAAGAATGTCCCTCGCCTGCGCCGACACCGCAGGATCAGGATTCTCAGCCAACCACTGGATGCAGGAAATTGCCGGTTCGTAGTCGGAGCGGCGTACGGCACCCCGTTCGAATGTGGTGTGCAAACAGCCGAGCAATGCGATCAGCACCTCTGTTGCGGTGGCATTGAATGCTTCGTCGGATGGAGCGCGGCCACCAAATGAGTTTGGGCGTTCGACTGCCAAGGCCTTGAAATTGCCTGCTTCTTTCCAATGAGTCTTCACATACTTCGCGCAGTCCGACTGTGCGTTTCTCAGGCAGAACCAGGCGCTGTCCCGCCCTGCTTCATCCTGGCGGGGATAGAGACCGACAAGGCTCAAAATCGCTTTCATGCAACCGGAGAAAAGAGCTGCCTCGTTTCCCGGAACATTTGGACTGGCTTCATTTAAGGCGTTGAGGATCACCAACCCCGTACGCATATCGCTTATTGCCTTTTTGTCGTCCTCGCCTGCACTCACTCGAGTCCGGTCTGCACTTTCCATTCTTGTCTCCCGACGAGTCCAACTCCCCTGCTAAGCGGCGGCGCGCCCCGGAGTGTGGATACCAAACTAGTCTGCATTACGCATGAAGTTGCCAATAATCGCAGCAACATGATTGACCTGGCCACGATTTCTTAATCCGCTTGTTGCGACAAAGTGCTCTTCGACGCGTAATGTAAAAAAGGCTCAGGGCTTTCAGGGTCCATTCGGACGGTCTTTCTCCCTTTTGGCATTACAACGTCTTTCGCATCACAATGTTCCTGGCCAATAGCCCCTGACTCGTCTCAGAAACAGTTTCACTTTCGAGGATAGCCACTCCATGCGAGTAACTCACAATCTGACAAAGAAACTAGGAATTGCACGTTTCACCTGCACTCTGCACTTTGGGCACATCCCATACCCTGGGTCGTTTGTGAGTGGTAAACGACAGTAACAACTATCGCAAAACAGCAGCCCACACTTGGGACAAAAGTAAAAATCATTGCCAGTACCCATTTGTAATGTTTCGCGGGTTGAAGCTCTCCCGCACATTTCGCAACGCCCCTTGAGAACATGGTCGGCGTTGAGTGGAAACAGAGCGGCCCGTCCATCGTAGATAATCTCTACACCCTTGCAGTAGGGACTAGTCAGATACCCTCGAATCTCCGCTTCGGTTGTGCATGTGCCAATGTTTGAAAAGTCCAGGTCGGTCGTCGATCTCTTGTAGCCGACCACAGCGATATATCCGTATTTCTCCGCCAAGGCTTTGGCCGCCTCAGCGTCTGATTTGCCTGGATAGTCGCTTCTGAATGATTCCATATCGCGTGAACCCATTGTTGTGCTCCTCCTTGAATTGGCGCGCTTTTCGGCAGAGGCGCATGCCTTTCCCCGTGACCACACCACTCAGGCTGGTCCAGTAAACCTGACTCCGAGCTTCGCACAGAGCGCCTTCGCATCCTGCCACATTCCTCAGCTCCCGTATTTACACGGATTATCGATCATTTGCGCGGGCTGTCTGCCAACGACAATATTCTCCGCGAGCCATCTTGCAAATGAAGGCCCGCCCATCGTAGCGCCAACGTGCATTGATACGAAACGCACTGTGTTCGCGCCAACACGAATATCCATCGGCAAGTTGCTGAAAAATGAATCGAGGACCAACTCCTTCACGACTTCGATGCTAAACTTGTTACTCGCAGCAATCGCATTTGCGGCCTTCGTCTCGGTCTCTGTGAGCCCTCCTCGATCAATTTCGGTCATTTCTCCGATCATCGAGATCAGTTCTACTTTTGATCCGGTGGGGATATGTGTGCGGTTCGGCTGTAGGCGTTCTGCCTTACCTGCTCCGGAATCCCCTGCGGTCGCTTGAGCTGGAATCGGTGGACGCTGCACGTTGGCGCTGTTAAGTAGACGTCTCAAAAAGTTCACGGTCATCCTTTCATTCGGTTGATTGCTCGCGCTACTGAATGCCTATTGCGAACAACGAAACCCGCACACCTCACGCACAATCAGAACGCCCCTTGATCTGGATCGTTTGCTTTCACCGGACGGGCAATCGAGCCCCTATGATGATTACGCAAGAGGTTGCCAAGAATCGCAGGAATAAGACTGCTCGGTGCGGAATTCGGAACGTTTCTGCGATAAAGTGCCCTTGGGTGCGTAATGCATATCGATGGGTCAGTATCGGGAATCAAACAAGTCTATGACAAACGGCGTCCCCAACTCCGTTCATTTGGAAACTGGCGATTTGATCGAGTATTTCGCCTCCCGGTCCTCTTCTGAGCGCGAACGGGAGATCGAAGAGCATATTGCCGGTTGCGGTGCTTGCGCGGAATCCAGCCGCAGCGTCTATTCGCTGGTCTTTGACGTTGAGCGATTGAAGGCAAAGGAGTTGGCACAGGCGTTTTTCCAGCAAGCCGTGGCATCAGCTCTGGCTGCTGCTGGAAAACAGGAGGGCAACGCGAGCCTCCGGCCGATCTACGATCGATGGCTTCGCGGTCTTGGCCGTTCCTCGGCCGGTGTGCTAAAGGCGATTGTGCGCTCTTCCGGGGCAGAGTTCCTTTTCGATGGCACCCATTTGGCTGGTGGCTGGAGAATCAGCCCGGAATTCGCGTTGAGGGGGAATGATCCCGAAGCCCTAAGGGCAGAACGCAAGGTCATTCTTGAAGTGCCTGGTGCGAGGATGCGCTCCGCAGCCTCCTTTTCTCTGAAAGACGAACAGGTTGCAATCAAGGTTGCGGACTGGCCGGCCGGCTGGCTGCCATTGGCCATCCTAGTGGATCTCGGTCATACGGGCATCTCCGTCTGTGGGCTAACCACCCAGGTTGCCGAAGGCCAATATGAAATTGGATTCAAGAGCATCGCGCCTGGGCCGTATCTCCTGTTGTTCGAGTCAATTGAGAAAGGTCAGCCCTCATGATGAGTATCATCGGTAGGCACAAGGCTCGCAATCTTGCGCGGCCGAGTGTCTTGACCATTGCCAGATTGCAGGCCGGCAAATACCGAATCGCTCTGGACCGAAGCGACGATGAGTCGCGAATGAAGCCGATCCAGGTCTCGTGCGACGTGGTTGTTCCGGCTGCGGTCATCGAGCACTTCCTGGAATGCATCGATCAGTTGCTGGCGGAGGCGAACGCCACGGGAGATCCGCCGGACGGACGCGCGTTGTCAGAGGCTGGCAAAGGACTTTTTGATGCAGTGCTTCCGCGCGGCAATTCGAGCGCACTGGCGGTTCGCACGGAACTGGCCCAACTGCCGCCCGGCCTGCCGCTGCTGATTGCCTCAGATGACCCCGGTGTGCCATGGGAGCTGCTCAAAGACGAGGGAGGGGATGACTACATCGGCTTGAAATTCGATATAGGGCGCCGATTGGTGTCAGCCGTTGGAACATCTGCTGGGCGACGCGGAAACGCTCCCCGAACTTCAGCGCTCATTGTCGCCAACCCAACCGAAGATTTGCCGGAAGCAGGGAGCGAGGCGCGGGCTGTCCAGCGTTTTCTGGAGAGCCATGGGGTTAGATGCTCGTGCCTGGAGGGCGCGGAGGCAACGTTCCCGGCATTCCTGGATCAAATTCGGAAAGGCCATAAGCTGATCCATTTTGCCGGCCACATTCGGTACGACGATGGGGCACGCGAGTATGCCTTCGTTCTGCATGACGGAAAAGTGTTTGGGGCATCCGCCGTCCGGTCGCATCTGCGCGGTCGTCCGGTGGTCTTTCTAAACGGGTGTGAATCGGGAATCGTCGTGAAGGGACTCACGGAAGCCTTTCTTGCGGGCGGCGCGCGTGCCGTTCTGGGCGCGCTTTGCAGGATTCCAGATGACGGCGCGCAAAGATTTGCGGAAGCGTTTTACGACTCGGCGCTAAGTGGCAGGTGCGGAATTGGTGGCGCGGTGCGGAGCGCGCGTCTAGCGCTAAAAGGAAAGCCCGGTCTTGGAGCCTCCTGGGCCTCGTTCGTTTTATACGGCGATCCCACGTTGCGAGTCAGTCTGTGGGACGATGAGGTCGCGCGCATTCAGGACGGCTTGGCACAGTCTAATCAGGAAGCCAATGCCGCTAACAGCTCAGTCGAGATTGCTGTTGTGGGGCCATTGAGGAAGGGGGAATGCTCGTCCGATGCATGGCAGGACCTCCGGAAAGCTGTTCAGTTCGCAGTGCGACCGTCAGGAACAGTAGTAACGAGCTTTGACCTGTTCCGGGGATTTCTTGCAGATTCCGAAGGGCCAGTAGCGTTGTCGTTTCAGAGACTGGGTTTCTCGACAGCGCAGGTGGAACTGCCACAAAATTTACCGACTCCCGTCGTAGACCGCAGCGCTGTGCGATGCACGGAGAATACCAGCAAGATACTTCTTATGGCTCAGGCAAGCGCCAGCGCCGCAGGGCGGCTCGTCAGTCGAGATGACCTCCTGAATGCCTTTGTCGCTCATGGGGGAGGGCAAACCGGAGCGAATTTGCGAAGTCGCGGCGTCGTACCCGCATGCCTTACCAGTCGCCTTTTTCGAGATGGTGGCGTGCTAGATTATTCCCGCTTTGATCCCGCTGGTGCCAGTGCTCTGGAGATCGCCGAAGATTTCGCCGACCAGACCCATTACGACATCGTGCATCGTGCACATCTTCTTTATGGTTTGTTGCGGGTTCGTGAGTCTACATTGGGAGCTGCAATTCGGAGCCAGGGGCATGATCCGGAGATTCTGGCGGAGCTATGGTATGCCCAACTGCCGCGCGGCAATACCACGACGGCACATTGCCGTCCACTGCGAGTCAACTCAGTGAGCGTCGACCTGCTTGAAGTGCTGTGCATTGCAGAGCGGTTGGCCGGAAGAGACGCTGAAGCTGAGCTGACCGGCGCTGAGGATCTGGCCAGGGCTTGGGGAGAGAGTGGTGGAGGACTTGGCGCTTCATTTCTCGTTCGCAATGGTGTGAAGGTTACGAGGCTCTTCGGATAAGGTCCGCTGAGACGCGGGTCGGATGATAGGAACATCGAGGATCACCATACAGCGTGAGAGTCAATTTATGGGACTGCTGCAAGAAGGACAGAAAATCCGTGGCAAGTGGGAAGTCGAGCGATTCCTCGGAGAAGGGGCATTCGCCGAGGTATACCGAGTCCGTCATCGCTTTTTTGGGCGCCAGGCCTTGAAGATATTGAAGCTAACCGGCATCACGAAGGAAGAGATTGAGGACGTTCTCTCAGAGGCCGTACTTCTGTCACGGCTAGGCCACCCCAATCTCATTCGTGTTTTTGACGCGGACACGACCGAAACTTCTCGCGGCATCTGCGGCTTCTTCACCATGGAGTATGTCGCCGGAGGTAGCTTGGAGCAATTCTGGAGGTCGCACGGAGCGAGATTCGTCCCTGTGGAAACCGTGGTGGAGATCATGCGACAGTGCTGCCGCGGCCTGGCAATAGCACATGGCGAGCAGCCACCGATCATCCACCGCGACATCAAGCCACAAAATATACTTGTTGGCCAAGATGCCACGGGGCTGCGCGTGCGAGTTAGCGATTTCGGACTGGCCAAGCATGTCAACCCTCTGACTTTTCATGCCACGACCCGCGGAACCCGCTCATTCAAGGCTCCCGAAGCTCTCCTCGATTATCAGTCGGACTCGTGTGCCGGAGACGTGTGGGCGCTTGGTTCGACTATGTATCTCTTGTTCACGGACCGCCTTCCTTATGCGGAGTCATCTGAAGCCGACACCTTCGATATGGATCGATTCAAACTTCCGCTCATTCCCCCAAGCCGCCTTAACGTCAATGTCGATCCCCTGCTCGACCAAATAGTGTCTCGAGCCTTATCGGTGTCGCCGAAGGATCGTTATCCTTCGGCAAATGAGTTCCTCAATGATTTGTTGAAGTGGACACTTCCGCCTGCAAAAGCGCGTAGAGCTGTGAAGAGCACTGGCAGTTCGACGGAATCAAAACTAGCCCTCGGCCCGCACTCATTGCCGAATGAGGGCGAAGCGCGCAAAATGGCCGAGTATGCTCTCAAGATGTCGCGCCAGCACCGGCAATTGTCGGAAGCAGCCGACATGATGGAAGAAGCCTTCAATCGCTGGCCTGACCTACGCGAAGAAATGGAGTATTGGGTCAAACTATGGCGCAAGGGCATGAGCGTATGACGCGGACGACAATAGACTTCGGAATTGACCTGGGGGCTACCCATAGCAGTATCGCGGTCTATGACGGCCTGGAAGTCCATGTAATTCGCAATAGCGCCAATAGCGATTTGACCCCCTCAGCCGTGTGGATGGACAAGGAAGACCGGCTCTTTGTCGGAGCGACCGCTTACAAGCGATTGCAGGTAGACCCCGGGAATGGGTTTGCAGAGTTCAAGCTGCAAATGGGCATTGATGCTGTCTATAAGTTCCAGAAGAGCGGACGAACGATGCATCCAGAAGAACTCTCGGCGGAAGTTCTGAAGTCGCTCATGTCAGATGCTGCGCGTTCGAAGGGCGAAAGAGTGGAAGCGGCGGTGATTACGGTTCCTGCTGCATTCGAGCTTCCCCAGACCCAGGCAACCAGCAAGGCTGCCCAACTAGCCGGTTTGAAGCAATTTGTTTTATTACAGGAACCCGTTGCCGCCGCGATGGCATACGGTTTTCAGAGCAAGGGCGACGACTCTCAATGGCTTATTTGCAACTTCGGCAGGGGTACATTTGAAGCGGCTGTTGTCTCGCAATGGGATGGCGTGGCGCGGGTAGTCAATCACAGCGGCGACAATCATCTGGGAAGTCAACTGATAGATTGGGAGATCATCACGCAATTATTGGTCCCGGCGCTAATGAAGGAGCGCAAGCTCACCGACTTTCGCCGCAGCAATCCAAAGTGGGTAAGTGCCTTTGCAAAGCTGAAACACTGCGCCGAAGAAGCTAAGAATCTGGCTTCAAAGGATGAAACCGCACCGATTCTCATCGACTTTCTTTGCAACGACGACAAAGGGGAGCCTGTTTCGTTCGAGTATTTGTTGGAGAGGTGCGACGTAGAACGACTCATGGAGCCATTCATGCTCCGCTCAATTGACCTTTGTCGAAGGCTGCTAGCCGAGAAGCAGATATGGCCTGCCAATATTGAGAAGATTGTTCTGGTCGGCGATCCCACACACGCGCTCTATCTGCAGCGGCGACTGGCAGACCCCAAAGAGGGGCTGGGAATCACCCTCGATTTTAGTATCGATCCTCTGACTGTTTTGGCACGCGGCGCGGCAGGTTACGCTTCAACCCTGCAATTGTCCGGCGATACGCCACAGCGATACGCCAGAGTATTTCAAATCGATCTTGACTATAAGTCGGTAGGCATTGATCGCGAGCCGGTGCTTGGTGGACGTGTGATGGCGCAGGGAGATGATCTTGCGGGCTACGCTATCGAATTCGTCAACGCCGGATCAATGCCGCCTTGGCGGAGCGGAAAGATAGCTCTCGCGTCCAATGGGACATTCAAGGCCAATTTATGGGCCGAGGCGGGCCGGGAAAACGTGTATAACATCGAGCTTCGAGACAACAGGGGCTCGCTACGCAAGACCTGTCCAGATAGGCTGACCTATAGGATTGGAATGCCTATGACCGGTTCCTCAATGACTCATACGGTTGGAATTGCGCTTCCGAATAACGAGATGCGCGTTTTAATCGAAAAGGGCACTCCTTTGCCGGCGCGTAAGCGTCTGGTGATGATTACCGAAACCGACGTGAAATGCGGGGATGATGTTGACTTGATCAAGCTGCCCCTTGTGGAAGGTGATAACCTTCGCCGAGCCGATAGGAATATGCTCATTGGCACGTTGACGATTCACGCATCTGAGATTCGGCGCGATATTCCCGCGGGCAGCGAGATCGAGGTGACGATTGAGATCGATCAATCGCGCCTGATCCGCGCCAGGGCATACGTCCCCTGGATCGACGAAGAATTCGAAGTCGTATTCGACGTCAAGAATGTGACGCGAACTCCGGCTCAGCTCAAGGAAGGAATGGAACGCGAGAAGACACGCCTGGAGAACGTGCGCAAGAAAGCCAAGACCGTGATCGACGCCAAGGCTCAGGAGGCGCTCCGCCGAATCGACGGCGAACGCATGGTTGAAGATGTGGACGCGGCCTTGGCTGCAGCTCGGGATGATTCGGACGCGACCGACAAATGCTTCAGGCGCCTTCTGGATTTGCAGCAGGCCATTGATGACGTCGAGGACGCTCTGGAATGGCCCGAACTGGTTCACGAGGCCGAGGAGCAATTGCGAGACGCCTCCAAAGTAATACAGAAATGTCGCAATAGTACAGACCGAGAACTGGTCTTGTCCCTCGAAAATGAGATTCGGGAGACAATCAAGAATCATGATCCAGATCGGTTGCGGCTAAGACTTCGCGAGTACTCTGGTTTCCTTACAAAGTTACTGGAACAACAAGCTGGAACCGCAACTGCGCCATTGGAAACAAGCTCCGGTGTGGAAGAGCAGGCTCCTGGAACAACAAATAATTCTGCGTATCCTGTGCGAGAAAGTTCTGACACCAGCGTATCTGATATTGAGGGACGAAGAATGGCTACAAGCACTACCCCCGCAACAGTCGGCAGCACAAGTTCGGAGATTCTGTTGGCAGCGGCGCGGCCGGACCTGTTTCGCAAGAATGCCTTTCGGGTGACCGGCCTGACGGTAGAGGCCACGTCCGGTGACGTAGCCCGTCAATCCGAAAAGCTGCGCATGGCGGAGAAGTACGGTGGGGGTAACCGCCTGCCCAGTGCCTTGCCGCTGATGCCTCCGCCAGATGCTGACCAGATCCGTGAGGCGGTAGACCGGCTACGCGATCCGGAGCGCCGTCTGGTGGACGAGTTCTTTTGGTTCTGGCCTCACGAGTTGGGCGGCAGCCAAAGTGACGAGGCTCTCTCGGCACTGCGCCGGAGTGAAGAGGAGCAGGCTGCCAAGATTTGGCGGCACCAGGGAAACACCGCGAGCATCAGCAACGTCTCCTTGCACAATCTCGCAGTGCTGATGCACGCCCAAGTTCTGGACATGGAGTTCCAGAAGGATTCTGGCAGCGCGCTCGACCAGAAGAAGCGGACCGAACTTTGGGACTCGGCATTCAAGATCTGGAAGGTTCTCCTGGACGACGAAGGTTTCTGGAGCCGGTTGACAGCTCGCATCCGGGATTTGGACGATCCCAGACTGACAACCGGGACGGCGCGCCGAATACGAAATTCCCTGCCCTTGGCTCTGTTGCTGATCAATGCGCAGCTGGTGGTGCGGGCAGCAGAGGCAGGCAAAGCCGACGAGGCGAAACGACATTTGGGACTGATGAAAGGTTCTGGATTCGGCGACGCGGCTGTGCTGGAAGCGCTGCTGATGACGGTAGCGCCGATTCGTGACCGGATCAAGACGCATTGCAAGGCAGCGGACAAGGAAACCGACGTGCATCCAGAGCACGGCGATCGAGTAACCGAGCAGTTGCTGGCGCAGGTCACGCCCTTATTAGCAGTGATGGATATGGTGCTGCCAGCCGGCAACTCCGCGCGTGATGGCGCCCACGACGAAGTGGCAAACATGGGTAAGATCTGCATGGTTGCTTTCGGCAACAAAACCGATAACTGGAAAAGAACGGTGCCGTTGCTTGAGGCTGTTCAGCCATTTGCGGTTGGCCCAGCAATCCGGACGCAAATCGAGGAAAACCTGCGCATCGTGAGAAAGAATCGGGAGCTGAACATGTGCTTCTTCTGCCGCGATAACGATGCCAAAGAATCCTGCGCAATCGAAAAAAAGATGTTCGGCGAGGTGACGCGGACGCGAATTTACAATACGATCCGAACTAACTATCGAACGCGGACCATCAAAGTCCCGCGCTGCCAGAGTTGCGCGTCGGCACAAAGCAAGTCCGCAGGCTGGACCGCGGCGGCTATAGTGACAAGTATTCTGACCGGTATTATCAGCTGCGCCGTGGCATCGAACTTCCCCGATGGAGAACCTATGAATATCCTTATGCTGTTTGGCTTCAGCATTGGCGGCAGTGTGCTTGGGGGAATCCTGTCAAAACGGTATTTCCGAAAGAACATTCCGGCTGCCGGCCATGCAAATCAGTATGAGGATATCAAGGATCTTCAGAAGCGTGGCTGGCAATTTGGGGCACAACCACAAAGCTAAGGATACAAAAGGAAAGTGAGCTGCTCAATGGATTTGCGGTCAAACTTCCGGCAATTTCTTTACCCCAAGGAATTCCGAATTTCCTCGCCCGTCTGGTCGGTCGATCTTCGAGAGCAATTGCGAGCCATTGCAAAGTTACTGCAAACAGCGCCTGTGGACGCGGACGGACCGAATCCACGGCTTCTGTCGGATCTCTGCACCGGGCTATGGCGGCTACGAGGCAGAATGGTCCATCCGGATACCGGACGCCCTATGGAAGAGATGAAGCGTGCCTACCGTCACTTCGAGTCGGTGTGGGATGCTCTGAGCGCCGAGGGGGTCAAGATATATGACCATACCGGCGAAGCCTTCGAACCGGGCAAGTCGCTACGAGTGAGTGCGTTCGAGCCGACGCCGGGATTGGGACGGGAAACGATCATTGAAATGATCAAGCCTACGATTTACTTCAAAGACCACCTCATCCAGACGGGCGAGGTTATCGTTGGCACTCCGGAAGAGGGGTCAAATAGTAGTAGAACCGGACAAGACAACTTGCAGCAAGGAGACTGAGATGGCCAGAACGACGATCGACTATGGAATCGACTTGGGAACCACCAATAGCAGCGTCGCTGTTTTTGACGGGACGGTAGCCCAAGTGATTCGCAACAACAACAACAGCGAATGCACGCCTTCAGCCGTGTGGATCGACAAGAACGGTCGCCTTTTTGTTGGCGCCACTGCCTATGATCGCTTGGAGCAGGATCCGCAAAACTCTTTCCATGAATTCAAACTGCAAATGGGCACTGATACCACCTGCAAGTTTCTTCAAAGTGGAAAATCGATGCGTCCAGAAGAGCTATCTGCTGAGATACTCAAATCCCTGAAAGCGGATGTTTATAGGGTCAAGAGCGAAGATATGCGAGCGGCAGTGATTACGGTTCCGGCCGCATTCGAACTTCCCCAGACCCAGGCAACCAACAAGGCCGCGCAATTGGCTGGCTTGTCGCAAATTGTTTTATTGCAGGAGCCCGTTGCAGCCGCTATGGCCTACGGTTTTCAGAGCAAGAGCGACAAGGTCTTTTGGCTCGTGTACGACTTCGGTGGGGGAACATTCGATGCCGCTGTGGTCTCCATTCGAGACGGAGTGATCCAAGTGGTCAATCACGGTGGCGACAATCATCTCGGAGGCAAGCTGATCGATTGGGAGATTGTGGATCAGTTGCTGGTTCCGGCACTGCTGAAGGAGCGCAAGCTCAGCGACTTCCGCCGGGGCAATCCAAAGTGGCTCAAGGCATTCGCGAAGCTGAAAGGAAAAGCCGAGGAAGCCAAGATACAAATATCGAACAACGAGAGCGCTCCCGTCACGATCGACTTTCTCTGCAACGATGACAAAGGGGAACCGATCTCGTTTGAATACGACTTGCTCAAGCAAGACGTTGAGCGGCTGATGGAGCCCTTCGTGCTCCGCTCCATCAATATCTGCCGCAAAGTGCTGGTGGACAAACGGCTTGGTCCTGCCAATATCGAAAAGATATTGCTGGTCGGCGGGCCTACGCAAGCTACCTATCTCCGACAGCGATTGGCCGATCCCAAAGAGGGTCTTGGCATTACTCTGGATTTCAGTATCGATCCAATGACCGTGGTGGCTCGTGGCGCGGCGGTATTCGCTACAACCCAACGTATGGAAGCGACTCCCGCAAAGGCTGGAGAGTTGGCGATTGAGCTTGACTACAAACCGGTGGGGTCCGATCGCGAGCCCGTGGTAGGTGGACGCATCGCGGCACCTGCCCATGGCGACCTTGCAGGCTACACAATTGAGTTTGTGAATGCTGTAGCTCAGCCTCCGTGGCGGAGCGGAAAGATAGGTCTCGCTCCCGATGGGACATTTATGGCCAATCTCTGGGCCGAGGCGGGTCGGGAAAACGTGTATAACATCGAGTTGCGAGATGCCAGCGGGTCTGTGCGGAAGACATCTCAGGACAGAATCACATATAGGATCGGGATTGACACAACCGGCTCCCCGATGACCCATACGGTGGGCGTCGCGCTAGCGAATAACGAGATGTGTGTTTGCATCGAGAAGGGCACTCCTTTGCCGGCGCGTAGACGCACAGTACTGAAAACTGCCACAGATGCGAAACGTGGCGATGACGGAGACTTGATTCGTGTGCCTGTTGTGGAAGGCGAAAACCTTCAGCGGGCCGATAGGAATATGCTCATTGGCACATTGAAGATTCATGCATCCAAGATTCGCCGCGATGTTCCCGCTGGCAGTGAGATCGAGATCACGATCGAGATCGATCAGTCGCGCCTGATTCGCACCAAGGCATACATCCCTTGGATCGATGAAGAATTCGAGGTGGAATTCAGTAATCAGAAAGAAAAGCATACTTCAGTTCAACTCAAGGACGAGGTAGAGAGCGAGAAGAAGCGTCTGGATAACGTGCGCAAGAAGGCCCGTACGGTGATCGATGCTAAAGCCCAGGAGACACTCCAGAGGATCGACGGCGAACGCATGGTTCACGATGTGGACGCGGCCATGGCTGCAGCTCAGGATGATCCGGACGCGGCTGACAAATGCGTCAAGCGTCTTCTGGATTTGCGGCAGGCGATTGATGATGCCGAGGACGCGTTGGAATGGCCAGAGTTGGTTCGCCAAGCCGAGGAGCAGATCAAAGACACCGAGGAAGTCGTCAAACAATTTGGCAAGAGCAGCGATCGTGAAACGGCTACGGCTCTAGGAAAGGAAATCCAGGAATCCATCAAGAGTCATGATCCGGACCTGTTACGCCAAAGGGTTGGCGAGTTATCGAGTCTGCACTATCGGATACTGAGAGAGCAGCCTGGATTCTGGGTTGGATTCCTGGAGAATCTGGAAGCAAAGCGGAGTGTCATGAGAGACAAGGATCAGGCCGACACCTTGATCAATATGGGGCGCAAGGCAATCAACTCCAACGATGTCGAGGGCCTGAAGTCGGCGGTTCGTCAGCTATTGGCCCTGCTCCCTGCCGCGCAGCAAGAAGCGGTGCGACAAGGATTTGGCTCAACTGTTATCTAGGAGAGGCGTTACGTGACTATGATCCTGAAGGAGTACCAAGACAGGAAGTCTTCGTCGACAGACGTGGTTGATAACAGCCAGGTCACCGGCTTACTGGCGCAAGCTGCTATGTCACAGGCGGCTGAACTTGCGCGGAAGGGCCACTACGACGACGCAGAACAAGCACTTGGCGTAAATTCCGGGATCGCTTCGCCTTCGGCTCTGGACCTGCTGGCCCGGATTCGGGCACAGCAGGGCAGGTTGGCCGAGGCACAGTCTCTGTGGAGCGAAGCGGTGCGTTTGGACCCGAATAACGAGTCCTACCGCGCTGCTTTGCGGCGTCTTACTCGCATGAACCGGAATTCATTTTGGGGTGGTGTTGGCCGGCGCTTGGCGGCAGTCGCTTTTGTCGTCCTCGTCCTCGCGGCTCTTGCTTTGATGTTTCAGAGATGGTGGCAGCAGCAGCGAAGGTCTCTGGTAACAGAGATCCGGACGGCATTACAACAGGCCCGCACGGTTACCATACCGAGAATAAGGATCCAACTTCAGGGAGTAAATGAGCAGACCGAAGGCGACGATATGGTCCTTCGTTTCGACTCTGGCCTCTTCAAGAACGCCGATATACTAACACCACAGGCGATGACTCTCTTGGCGGGAGTGGGCCGACAACTACAACCGGTAGCGGGCACGTCTGCTATCTGCATCATTGGTTATAGCGATGATCTTCCGGTCAAACATCAGGTGCATTTTCGCGATAATCGCTTCCTCGCGCTTGCGCGTGCACACACCGTAGCGCAATTCCTTGCTTCATCGGCTGGCATTCCTGAACGGAGGTTCACTCTCCAGAGCGGAGATGGCTCAATCTACCCAAACGACACACCGGAAGATCGCGCCAGAAATCGCTCAGTCGAGATCCGCCTTTCAACTAGGCCAAACTGAATTGGAATCATTACGAAAGAAGAGGCCGCCCAATGCCGAGAATTCATCCTATCTTCGGAATCGTTGCCGTTCCGCTCTTAGCATGTGTCGTGCTCCTCTTGCAGAATTCGCGTGAAAGTGCGAGAGCCGCTGGAGCTCTCAGCAATGACATGCGGATGAGCAAACTCACCGAAGACCTGAATGACCAAGATTCTACTGTCAGGCACAATGCGGTTGAAGCCCTAGCAACTTTGGGTAAACCTGCTGTTTCACCACTGATAACGATTCTGGAGAGTTCGGATTCCGACGTGAAACAAAATGCGGCAGAGCAGGCGCTAGGAAAGATTGGCGAGCCTTCAGCTGAGCCACTGATCGGTCTTTTAGATGCGTCAAATTCTGATGTTCGACAACGCGCGATTCAGGCTTTAGGCTCCATTGGTTCACCTGCAACCGAGCCGCTTGTCTCTGCTGCCATGAGTTCGCCGGGCAGCTTCGTAAATAACAGGGATCGTGGAATCGAGAAAGCCTTCGTCGTGATTGGGGACCCAGCTGTAGATCGTTTGATTAACCTGCTCAACCTCAGGGATCAGGTGGACGGTTGGCACGCCCGATGGGGTGCAGCAACGGCTTTAGGCGAAATCAAAGCAGCGCGCGCTATTGGGCCACTGAGAGCCACCGCTAAGAGTGACAAAGATCTCGACGTTCGCCGCGCTGCCGTCCAGGCCATAGCGGCGATTGAAAAGGCTGCTTCCCCGAGTGCTAGCACCTCCGGGAGAACTCCTGTGACGGCTCAGTCTCATTTGGACCGCGCAAAGGCTTTGTGGACGAGCGGAGAATCGCAGAAGGCCATCGTTGAGTGCAACGCCGCACTCCGCTTGGACCCGGACAATGAAGAGGCCGCGTCACTCAAAGAGAAATACCAAAAGGCTGTAGCGCTTCTCGAAGGAACGAGTCAATGAATCGGCCGGGCAAGTTTCAACACAAGACTGCGTTGGATTTTGCAAGAGGTGCATTGATGGAGAGTCTGCGCCGGGAGGTTGATGGTATCGGGTAGCCCAAGACGTTGCAGG
>Ga0302319_10013461_pt1 | contig 15342 bp, 7 predicted proteins | sample Bog_T0_2_FD_203319 | JGI IMG/M metagenome (GOLD analysis project Ga0302319, IMG submission 203319) | Peat permafrost microbial communities from Stordalen Mire near Abisko, Sweden - Bog_T0_2 | ecosystem: Environmental > Terrestrial > Soil > Wetlands > Peat | place: Sweden: Abisko, Stordalen Mire... | reverse complement strand
CGGCGGTCTTGTACGGCCAGGTCACCGGCCCGGACGGCCTCTGGCTGCAATACAATGCCTCCGTCCCTACGGCCGTCCTGACGGTCACGCTGAACAATGTGACCACCAACGCCAACAACTATCAGGGCCCCACCGAAATTGACGCGCCCCACATCCTCGCCATGGGCGCCACCAACCAGCTGCCCAGCGGCGCGACGGCCGGGGACCTGACCGTTTACGGCACGCTCCGGCTCAACGGCTACAGCCAGACCATCAACGGCCTCTTCGGCACCAATACCGTGGACGGCGGTTCCGGCACCCCGACCCTGACCGTCGGCGGCAACAACGAAACCAGCGAGTTCGACGGCGTCATTGTCAACTCCAGCGGCAGCCTCTCGCTCAACAAAATCGGCACCGGCAGCCTCTACCTGACCGCCACCAACACCTATACGGGCAACACCACCGTCAATGCCGGCACCCTGGAAATTGAGCAGCCGTACCTCGCCACCAATTCCACCGTGACGGTGGCCGGCGGGGCCACGCTGCAGATGGATTTTTCAGTGACCAACACGGTCGCCGGTCTCGTCCTCAACGGCGTGACCTATACCAACGGCGTTTATAACACCACCACCAGCCCGTCCTATCTTGCCGGTTCCGGCAGCCTGCTGGTCGTCCCCTTGGTGACCCTGCCCAACACCCCCACCAACCTCACCTTCAGCGTCAGCGGCAGCACCCTCACCCTCAGCTGGCCCGCCAGCTACCTGGGCTGGATTCTCCAGGTCCAAACCAATGCCCTGAACGCCGGCCTCCAGACCAGCTCCAATGCCTGGTCCGATGTCGCCGGCTCCGCCGGCATATACTCCACCAACCTCCCCATCAACCCCGCCATCCCCACCGCCTTTTACCGCCTCCGCCATCCCTGATCCCTAAAACCATGACTACGCTGGCACGCCAGCGTTTTTGATGTAATAATTTATCAATGGCTATGATTTCCACTCGCGGCCCATCCAGATAGTCAATGTCACTGACGTAACTATATTTTCTATTAATACTTGTTGAAATTTGTATGGGCAATTAGCCACGGTAATGAATTTCTAGTTGGATGGCGGCGAAGAAGAGCACGGTAATCTTATATTACATAGAGCAATAACCTCGGGTCTACTTTTTGTGGTGGAGAATAAACTGTTAAGTCCTGCTTCAGTGCGCCGAAAATACGAAAGTCAAATCCCAAAACTAATAACGACATATCGAAGGAACCAAGCTAGGCTCGCGATTGTAACCCCTAGTTTAGCCACATCAACAGCAATGTATATTGCTTGGTCGTTATTAACGTCAATAACACTGCATATTAATACTATGAAAACTCTCACAATAAAAGCAATAACCTCGATTGCCCCGGGACTGGTAATGATGGCGGTACTAGCGTTCATTGGCGGAAGGGCGCAGGCGGCGGACACCTGGGCCGGAAACACGTCTGCAAAGTGGAACGCCAGCAACTGGACGGGTAGCCACAATCCGCCAGTCAGCGGAGACTCGCTCATCTTCGGCGCGGCGGGCACGAGCGGGACGGCGCTGAACGACGATTTGACGACGTCGGGATTCAACATCGCCGGCATCACCTATAATTCGGGTGCGGCGGCCTTCACGGTAACCAATAATACCTTTGTTCTTACCGGCCCCGTCGCCAACAACAGCACCAATCTGGAGACGATCAACGATCCCTTTGGCATTACGAACTCGGAAACCTTCACGACGACGAGCGGCGGTGGCGATATCACTCTCGGCGGCATCATCAGCGGCGCTGGCGGCGTCACTGCTGCCGGTTCTGGTACGTTGACCCTTTCCGGTGTCAATACGTACACCGGCGCGACGACGGTTTTCGGTGGCACGCTGGTACTCTCAGAGACCAACGGCTACGTTTATACGGGCGGAACCCTCTCCATCAATGGCAGCTCCACACTCAAATTGACGGGGACCTCATCCGGTGCCCAACTCCATTTCTCCACTAAGACTTTCAGTTTCGACAGCACCGGGGGGGGAACGCTTATCTCGGATGCCAGCGGCGGGGGCAGCCCAAACTTCGTCGCTGGTACTTGCATCTACCAGACTCTGGGCGGTTCCCAGGACACGATTGGCAGCATGGGGGCCAATGGAATCAATCTCAACGGCAATTATTCGACCTTCAACGTCGCCAGCGGGACCAGCGGCAGCAGCGACTTGCTCATAACGTCCGCCATTGAAAATGCCGGCGGCATCACCAAGACCGGTGCCGGAACCATGGCCCTCACCGGTGCCAATACTTACACCGGCACGACGACGGTTTCCGGTGGCACGCTGGTATTCTCAGAAACCAACGGCTACGTTTACACGGGCGGAACCCTCTCCATCAATGGCAGCTCCACACTGAAATTGACGGGAACCACATCCGGTGCCCAACTTCATTTCAGCGATAAGACTTTCAGCTTCGACAGCACCGGTGGGGGAACGCTTACCTCGGATGCCAGCGGGGGGGGCAGCCCGAACTTCGTGGCTAGTACTTGCAACTATCAGACTCTGGGCGGTGCCCAGGACACGATTGGAAACATGGGGGCCAATGGGATCAATCTCAATGGCAATTATTCGACCTTCAACGTCGCCAGCGGGACCAGCGGGAGCAGCGACTTGCTCATAACCTCCCCCATTGAAAATGCCGGCGGAATCACAAAGACCGGTGCCGGCACCCTGGCCCTCACCGGCATCAATACTTATAGCGGCACCACGACTATCAGCAATGGCGTCTTGCAAGGCGTGGTCGGAGGTTCCTGTTCAAACAGCGCCGTTACTGTTTCGGCCACGGCTGGGAATAGTGCCATATTGGATATCTCCGTGACGTCCGCCAACGAACAGTGGACCTGTTCAAGCTTAACGGTGAATAATGGGAATTCCAATTCTGGTTTGGAGTTTGATTTTGGCTCACTGACACCCAGCACGAATATTGCTCCTTTGAATGTCAACGGCGGCGTGAACTTTTCAACGCCACCGGTGATCACGGTGAACGGGACGAGTGTCTTGGCAAGCAGCGGCTATGGCTACCCGTTGATGACGTGGGGATCAGGTTACTCCGCTCCCGATTTGACCGGGGTGACCATTACCTTGAACGAGCCTCAATACGTTGGCAGCCTGGCCATCGTTAGTAACACGCTGTATTTGCATTCCATTCCCATGCCGCCCGCCATCACCAACCTGGCATACCCATACACACTTGTGTGGAATGATGAATTTGACAGTCTTGCAAGCATTGACCTCGGCAATAGCAAGGTGAGTGGATTCAAATGGTATATTCAGCCGCCGTTTGCCAAAACGAATGTGCCACCATCAGACTTCACCATTCCACAGCCGTCGGTGGTGCGGATTCTCGGTTCGAATACTAATGATTCAAATGAATCAGGCGAGCAGCTTGTAAGTGCTGTTTCTACAAACGTTGGATTTACCATAGGAAACTCAAACGGTTTTTATATTGAAGCCCGCATTCTGTTTTCGTCCGACCAGGTTGATAGCACAAACGCCTGGCCCGCCTTTTGGACGAGGGCGGCCGAGTCTTGTTTCGACCTCAAAACCGGGACGCCCTGGCCGGGAACCACCAACGGGTGGCAGAATGAGGATGAAATTGACGTGATGGAGTATGACCAGACTGCCAAGACAAGCTATGGGGGAACCAGCCACAGTTGGTATGGCATATTAAATGACGCCACCAATGATGTCCACAGTACGAATAATACCATCAATTATCCTGACGGTCTAATTCCCACCAATATCTGGCACATATACGGTTGCCTCATGGTTCCCGCCTGGCAGACGGCCAACAATACCGGGTATCGTCGGATGTTCATCGACAATGTGGGGGCGACAAACATTGATACCATAACATGGACAAATTCAACCAAACTATATACGAACAACCCGGACGCCGAACCCAAGCCTTCCGGAACCACCACGTTTTCAGCAAGCGAGATATGGCATCGTATCATTTGCGTCGGCACGGCTGATACCGGCAACCCGTTGGATGTTGACTGGGTGCGCGTGTGGCAGGTCGGGACAAACTTCGACCAAGGCCTGCTCAAAAAGCTCTCCAAAAACTTGATAGGTTTACCCAACTCCCCCACGAACATCACGGTCTTGGCCAGCGGCAACCAATTGGTGCTTTCATGGCCACGCAGTTATACTGGCTGGCAGTTGCAGGTACAAACCAGTTCCATTAACACCGGTCTTGGAACCAACTGGCAGACGATCATCGGCTCGGATGCGACCAATTTGATGACTTTCGGGATTAACCCAACAAACACGGCAGTGTTTTACAGGCTGGCGCATCCTTAATTTGTGTTTGAGCTGGAAATAAAACATGAATAAACGAGCGGCAATCAAATGTGGGTTCGCAGTAATTACCGCTCTTTTAAACTTAACAGCATCTACTTATTGCCAAACGGTTTCAGGCTACAAGCCGAATGCACCCTTGGTCGTCTCTCCGGAGCTTTCCCCTGACGGCCACATTGCATTTCGCATCTTTGCTGCCAATGCCAGGACAGTCCGGCTGATCGCCAAGGAAATTCCAGGCGGTTCGAGCTTTGAGATGACAAAAGGCACCAATGGCGTCTGGGAAAGACTAATAGGTCCCGTTGATCCAGGAGCATACCGATACAGTTACGATGTGGACGATGTTGCGGTCATTGATCCCGCGAATCACTTAATAAGCGAGTCGAACAACCATGTGTCCAGTCTTGTATACGTGCCGGGTTCTGAGTTCATGGACACAAAAAATGTGCCGCATGGTTCCGTGTCAACGGCAACTTACTACTCAACAGCACTTGAACAATTCCGCCGCATGCATGTTTATACTCCTCCAGGCTATGAATTGGGCAAGGGAAAGTTCCCGGTACTGTATTTATTGCACGGTGCTGGTGACAATGATGATGCCTGGACCTCCATTGGCCGGGCCGGTTTTATTCTGGATAACCTGATCGCGGCCAAAAAAGCCAGCCCCATGATTATAGTAATGCCCGCCGGCCACACGATGGGGGGAAAGAACGGTTTTATTGAGGATTTTTTACAGGACATCATGCCCTATACGGAAAATAATTATCGCGTCTTTAAGGATAGCCGTCATCGGGCCATTGCCGGCCTCTCCATGGGAGGAGCACAAACCCTGAACATTGCCATCCCCCACTTGGAGGAATTCGGTTATATTGGCATTTTCAGCTCGGGAATTTTAGGAATTGTTGATCATGACCGCGGCGGATTTCCAACCACGACCGAAGGGCAGTCATGGGAAGTTCAACATGCGGTTTTCTTGGACAACCCTAAACCAAAGAAAGGTCTCCAACTCTTTTGGTTTGGATCTGGCAAGGATGACTTTTTGCTCGAAACCACCAAGGCTACAATGGTTATGTTTGAGAAACACGGTTTTAAAATAATTTTTCACGAATCATCGGGCGGACATACCTGGATTAATTGGCGCAATTACCTTGACGAGTTTGCGCCTTTACTTTTCCGTTGAAAGGGCCTGCTATTCCTCTGGATTAGATCCATTTTCGAATGCGGGTTTGCATTGAAATCTTGTTGTCAATCTGGCATCACGAAATTATTTGTTGAAATAAAGTTTTCGATAATAGAACAATAAATTATGCGACGTTGTTATGTATTGCCATGTGTAACGTTTTTTTCCGCGCTACCCTTTCTAATGCGGTTCGTGGCATCTTCCGCGTTGGCTCAAGAAGTGACGGAAACCTCCGAACCCCCAGCGCATTCAGCAACCATCAATTTATCCTCCACTCCACTTTCAGAGGCTTCTACCAATTCCAAATACTGGGCGGTTGAGGACGCTGGGGCGCGCGAAAAACTGCCGTTATATCTGACCATTCCGGCGGCCAACCCCAATGAATTGACGCCGGCAAACGGCTATCCCAAGCGCAAGACATTCCTGACGTGGCAACGGTCCCAAGGTGACAATGGGGGCATGCGTTATTCGGCGCTGGATCAAGTTAACCGCCAAAATGTGACCAACCTGCAGGTGGCCTGGATTTATCATTCCAAGGACGGCAGCAATAATATCCAGTGCAATCCTATTATCGTGCGCGGGGTGATGATTGTTCCAACGCCCGGCCAATTTGTGGTCTGCGTCAACGCGGAAAATGGCCGGGAACTGTGGCGTTTCAATCCGGAGGGTGAAAGCCGGCCGGCCTTTCGAGGCTTAATATACTGGCCCGGAGGTTTTTTTGCCTGTGAGCGAGTCATGTTCTGCGCCGGCAAATATCTATACGCATTGAACCCGAAGAATGGCCGGCTAATAAATGATTTTGGCAACGGTGGACGCGTGGCTTTGCCCGGCAGATCGCAAGGACAATTCGGCGCTGCCACGGCTGCGCCTGCGATATTTGAACATATTCTAGTCGTGGCCGGATTTGAGAAGGATGTTTGGGGGTTTGACATCGTGTCTGGCAGGCAGCTTTGGACGTTCCATACCGTACCGCATCCCGGCGAATTTGGTTATGACACTTGGGATCACACGGAAAGTTACGCGGCCAATGACTGGACGGGAATATCGATGGATGAGGTGCGCGGCATCGCCTATATCGCAACCGGCGGGCCGAAGCCAAATTTTATCGGGGTCACGCACCGCGGTGATAACCTGTTTGCCAACTGCCTGATTGCCTTGGACGCGCGAACCGGCAAACGCCTTTGGCATTTTCAGGAAATCCCTCACGACCTTTGGGACCGGGACATGTCCGCACCGCCTAATCTGGCAACCATCACACGCGGTGGCAAAAAGGTGGATGTGGTTGCGGCCACGACCAAAAACGGCGACACCTTGCTGCTGGACCGGCTGACGGGCAAACCGATTTTTCCGTTTCGCATGCGCCGGGCGCCCACTAGCGAGATGCCGGGCGAAGTGACGGCTCCTTACCAGCCGGATCCGGAATTGCCGGAGCGGTTTTCAAAAATGGAATTTACTGCCGCCGACTTGACGGACCGGACGCCGGAAGCGGCGGATTTCGCTCTCGCCCGGTTTAAGAGTGTCAAAACAGGTTTTTTCAATCCACCCAGCCTTGAGCGCCCGATTTTGTATTTTGGAATGGATGGCGGTGCCGAATGGTCGGGAGCGTGTGTTGACCCGGAAACTGGCCGGCTTTATGTCAGCGCCAACCATGTTGGCTGGTTGGTTTCTGTTTTTCACGACGAAGATCCGCCTGATGACCCCTCAGCGCCAATGACGCCTGGACATACGGCATATATGACATTTTGTGCGGGCTGCCACGGTCCGACACGGCTTGGCCTTGGTGTGGCGCCGCCCTTGCGAGGGGTGCGTTTCCGGCTCTCTGACGATGACATTATTCGGCAGGTACGATCCGGGAAAAATGGCATGCCATCATTTCCCACTAATGTTCTGAATGAAACCAACCTTCAATCACTTTTGGATTATCTTGCGTTGCGTGACCTTCCGGCGGCTTCTAAATCAAAGATTTCTGAAAAATCCGAACGCCCCCGGTATGACATCAATGGATATCATAGATTCCTTGATAATGAAGGCTATCCAGCAAACAAGCCGCCCTGGGGCACCTTAAATTGCATTGATCTCAACACCGGCAAGCTGGTCTGGAAAGTGCCACTGGGTGAGTACCCCGAGTTGGCGGCACAGGGTGTGGTCAATACTGGCACGGAAAATTATGGCGGGGCAATTGTAACCGCTGGCGGCCTGCTGTTTTGTTCTGGAACCCGTGACTCGAAAATTCGCGCCTTCGACAAAGAAACCGGTGCGGAATTGTGGTCTGGCAAACTGCCATGGGTCGGGATTGCGCCGCCAGCGACCTACGAAATAAAAGGCCGTCAATACGTTGTTATCACCGCCACCGGCAACAAGCTTGGCAAGCAGAGCGAGTATGGCGATGCTTGGGTCGCCTTTGCGTTGCCTATGCCCAAAGGAAAATAAAGCCCGATCCAGCACAGAATTGACGCCGGTGGCCGTTGCCAGCATTCTTTACCTATGAAATCCATCAAACTCATCTTGGCGTTCGCTGCAGTTGCGATCAGCCTGCAATTTCCCAGTCTTGCACAAACCAATTCTTCAGCCAAGGTTGCTGCGGGACCTCACGTCAACGACGCCATCATTCCCGTCTCACAAACCGGCCCCATAACCAACCGCCAGAACCTGGTCATAGAACGCGCCAAGTCAGCCACCGGCGAAAATGACATTGAATTTATTGGCGATTCCATCACCCAGGGATGGGAGGGCGCTGGGAAGAATGTCTGGAAGGAATTTTACGGCTCGCGCAAGGTCATCAACATGGGTGTCAGCGGCGACCGCACCCAGCACGTCCTCTGGCGCTTTGAAAACGGCCAGCTCGATGGTGTCAAGACCAAGGTCGCCGTCGTCTTGATCGGCACCAACAACTCCGGCAAAGGCCGCAATACCCCACCTGAAATCCTGGAAGGCGTCACCGCCGTGGTGAACCAGATTCGCGCACGCCAGCCGGATACAAAAATACTTTTGCTGGCCATTTTTCCGCGCGGCCAGACATTCAACGGGCAGCGTGGCGACATCCTCCAGGTAAATCAGGCCCTTGCCAGGCTCGATGATGGCAGCCACATTTTCTATCTCGATTTTGGCTCCCAGTTCATTGAAAACGATGGTTCCATCTCCAAGTCCATCATGCCTGACGCGCTTCATCCCAACGAGGCAGGCTATCGCATCTGGGCTAACGCCATCGAGCCAAAACTCAGGGAACTGCTGGCCCAGCAATAATCCACCCTATTTGTCCAGCGGCGAGTTGCCCCGGCGCAGTTTTTATTTACTGCTCCGAGATATGAAGGTACCCATTCCGTATCTGTTGCCCTACTTCCCCCAACAAAGAACTTCCTCCTCTGGCTATCGAAAAGCTCCGCGCTGAAATACCGAAAGTGACATCCCAAAAGGAGTAATGACAACCTGCAGAGTGAAAGGTATTTTTTCAGGAAATCCACAGCGCGGGAGCAAAAAAGCAACCGCTTTTGGTCGTGGCTTTAAAAGACCCATGAAAGGGAATTCGATACAACCAGACTCAGGTATATTTTAGCATTTGCCCATAAAACTGTGCTTTCAAATAATATCCTCGAACCCGGTCGCCTGCTCTCGATGAAAATTCTTAAACAAGTTCTCTGCGTAGTTTTTGCGCTGATGCCTTTTAAGCAAATTTACGGACAAACCAACCAATACCCATTTCAAAACCCAAACCTGCCCTTGGAGGAACGAGTCAGCAACGCAGTCTCGCTGATGACCCTGGGAGAAAAAATTAATATAATTCATTTTGGTGTCGGGGTTACGCGACTTGGCATTCCGCCGCTGACTTATTCCGAAGGCCTGCACGGCGAGGCCTTGGGCTCCATGGCCGATTGGGCACCTCGTCCGCCGATTCCAACAACAACTTTTCCTCAAGCTATTGGGCTGGGGGAAACGTGGGATCCGAAGATTCTACAGAAAGTCGCGGCGGCGGAAGGCTACGAAGCGCGTTATGCCGCGCAAAGTGAAAAATACCATAAAGGCGGTCTGGTTATTTTTGCCCCGAACGCGGATTTGGGACGCGACCCGCTCTGGGGCCGGACGGAGGAATGTTACGGCGAAGACCCTTTCTTCAATGGGTCAATGGTGGTCGCCTTTGTCAGAGGATTGCAGGGTGAAAATCCCCGTTATTGGCAAACCGCGTCGCTATTAAAACATTTCCTGGCAAACAGCAACGAAAATGGTCGTGACAGTTCTTCATCCGATTTTGATGATCAATTGTTTCGCGAATATTATTCGGTTCCCTTCCGCATGGGCATCGTTGATGGCGGCGCGCGCGCGTTCATGGCCTCCTACAATTCATGGAATGGAATCCCGATGATGGTTAATCCCGCACTCAAGAACGTCGCAGTAAGGGAATGGGGACAAAATGGAATCATCAGCACGGATGGTGGAGCGTTCGCAAAGCTGATTACAGCTCACAAATATACCACGAACTACGATGAAGCCGCCGCTGATGCAGTGAAAGCGGGAATCACCATATTCCTTGCGAACAGTTATCAAAACAACGTCAGCAATGCCGTTCGGGAAAACCTAATTTCCGAGGCGGACATCGACGGTGCGGTCAAAGGAAATTTGCGTGTAATGATAAAATTGGGACTGCTCGACCCGCCGGAGGACAATCCTTACGTTAAAATCGGCCAACCATCCGAGCCTGAACCCTGGTTGACGGACGAACATAAGGCGCTGGCACGGCGCGTCACGCAAGAATCCATCGTCCTTTTAAAAAATTCCAAGAAACTGCTGCCACTGGACAAAGGAAAAGTTAAATCCATCGCTGTCATTGGCCAACGCGCGAACGAGGTTCTGCAGGATTGGTATGGCGGCAAGCCGCCTTATGCGATCACGCCCCTGGCAGGCATCAAGAACGAAGTTGGTTCCGATGTCGCGGTCAATTTTGCAGCGAACAATGATACTGGTGAAGCCGCGAAACTTGCGGCCGCAGCGGACGTTGTCGTGGTCTGTGTCGGCAACAATCCGGTCGGCGGTTACAAAATGCCGTGGGCAAAAGTATCGTTGCCGAGTTACGGACGTGAAGCCGTTGACCGCCAGTCTATCTCGCTCGAAGATGAAAGTTTGATCAAGCAAATTTACGCGGCCAATCCCAGGACCATCGTCGTCCTCATTTCCAGTTTTCCGTATGCAATTAATTGGACACAAAAACACGTTCCGGCGATTGTTCACATGACACATTGCAGTGAGGAAGAAGGCCATGCGCTGGCGGATGTCTTGTTCGGCGATTACAATCCGGCGGGCCGGCTGGTCGAAACCTGGCCGAAATCCCTCGATCAATTGCCGCCCATGATGGACTACAATATCCGCGACGGTCGGACGTATATGTACTTCAAAAGCGAGCCGCTTTACCCGTTCGGCTTTGGTTTGAGTTACACAACTTTTGCCTATTCAAACCTGAAGACCAGTTCCACGACCTTGAACCAGAATGACCCGCTCACCGTGAGCATTAACGTGAAAAACACGGGCGAGCGGGCTGGCGACGAAGTTGTGCAGTTATATGTGAAGCATTTAAATTCCAAAGTTCCGCGGCCGCAAAAGGAGCTGGTGGGATTTCAACGGATCGCCTTGCAGGCGGGAGAACAAAAAACGGTGACGATTCCCTTGCCGGCAAAACTGCTGGCCTATTGGAATACAAATAAAAACGCTTTTGAAGTTGAGCCGGATAAAATTAACATCATGATGGGAGCTTCTACCGCTGATATTCGGGCGTCAAAAACAATTCATATAAAATGATGAGTTCAGTTTCAAAATCCAAACTTAACTGCTGGCTTGCCGCTGCTGTTTTTAGCCCGGTTAAAACCCTTTCGCGATGGTTTGTTATCGTATGTCTGATGATTGCGTCCGGCTCCCTGCCGGCCAAAGTGGTGCTGTCCGGCGTTTTTAGCGAGCACATGGTTTTGCAGCGCGGGACGCCGGTTCCGATTTGGGGTCAGGCCGATGCCGGCGAGCAAATTAAAGTCGAATTTGCCGGTCAGAGTAAAACCGCGACGGCGGATGCCGGTGGCAAGTGGATGGTAAAACTGGATGCGCTCCTGGCAAACTCTAAACCACAAGATTTACGTGTCACCGGGAATTCCCCCGCTGAAACAATAGTTGTTTCGGACGTGCTGATCGGAGATGTGTGGCTGTGTTCGGGCCAGTCGAACATGGAATTTGTGATGGGGCAGTTGAAATATACAATTTATGCGGATGATTTAAAGACAGAAGATCTGCCGCTGGTTCGTCAAGGTGTTGTGGCACGCAATCCGCAGGTTGACCCCACGAACAATACGGCCGTTCGCTGGCAAGCTTGTACGCCAAAATCCGTGGACAGCTTTACCGCTGCCGGATTTTATTTTGCCCGCGAAGTTTCCAAGGAACTGGGCGTGTCGGTCGGCCTGCTGCATTCCTCCTGGGGCGGCACTTCGGCGGAAAGTTGGACCGGCGAGTCGGCGCTCGATACAGTGCCTGACTTTAAAGTCCGGGCCGATGAGCAAATCGCAAATCTGAAAAAACTTCCGGATCAGATTAGGAGTTTTCCCGCCGCGCTGGCCGCTTGGGAAAAAGAAAATGGGCGGGTTGACTCGAAAAACATGGGCGAACAAAACGGCTGGCAGAAAGCGGATGCGGACGTTTCCGACTGGCAAAAAACCAAGCTAGAGGCGAGTTGGTCTGATTCTGGTCTGACGAACGGCGGCATTGCCTGGGTGCGCAAAGAGGTGGATCTGCCCGCAACCTACGGCAGCAGGAGCTTTCGTTTAGATCTTGGCCTCGTGAACGAGGCATATCTAACCGCTTACTGGAACGGCGAGAAAATTGGCGAGTCCGGAAAAAAAGCGCCTGAGTTTTATTTTGGTTTCGTTCACTTCGACGTGCCTTCGAAACTGTTGAAGCCGGGCAGGAATGTTTTTGCGTTGCGATTTGTAGTGGATACTCCCGTCAAATCACCAATCACGCGCGGGGCATTCCAGCCGGAATTTTCAGATTTTGGGGTAACAAATTGGAATGATAATTGTGTGGTCAAAGTTGAAAAGGAATTTCTTCCACTGACAAAAGTCGCGCTGGCGGCGCGGCCGGTGGTGCCGAAGGGCGACGGGGCGCACACGGCAAGCGCATTATTCAACGGCATGATCCAGCCCTTGATTCCTTTCGCCATCAAAGGCGTCCTTTGGTATCAGGGCGAGCAGGACACGCGCCGCGCGTTTGCTTATCGGACGATGCTGCCTTTGTTAATATCCGATTGGCGCTCGCACTGGGGTTATGATTTTCCTTTCATCATCCAACAGTTGCCGAATTGGACGGCGAGTGGCGCGGAAAACACCGAGTGGGCTGAATTGCGCGAAGCCCAAGTGCTCGCGGCATCATCGCTGACCAATTGCTACCTTTCGGTTGGGATTGGTGCCGGAGAAGCGAACAATGTCCATCCCAAGAACAAGCGGGAAATTGGACGCCGGCTGGCACTGGTGGCGCTTGCCAACGTCTATGGAAAATCAATTCTGTTTTCCGGACCTGTTTACGATTCAATGGCGGTGGAGGGCCATTCCATTCGACTCAAGTTTAAGCACGCGGATGGTTTGAAATCCCTCGATGGACAACCATTAAATAATTTTACCATCGCGGCTGCGGATCAAAAGTTTTTCCCGGCGGAGGCGAAGATTGATGCCGGGACGGTTGTGGTTTCCAGTCCCCAAATTGAGACGCCTGTGGCGGTGCGTTACGCTTTCATCAACAATCCCGAAGGCTGCAATTTCTCCAACTCCAGCGGCCTCCCAGCAATGCCTTTCCGCACGGACACCTGGCCTGCCAGCACGGACAATAACAAGTAAATCAAACCTCTGATTTTATTGCAGCCGCATTCCATCAAATTCACTTCCCTGCCATTATTCATGGAAACGAACTATAACCAACTCCCCGAAAATCTCCCTGTCCCCGTCGATGATGGCACTACAACTCATCTGCCGGGCTTGACCCTTCCCCCCTTGACCTTGGTGGCCACCGATGGAGCGCGAATTAACTTCCAAACTCTTGCCGGCCGCTGGGTCATTTATGTTTATCCCATGACTGGCCGTCCGGGCGTGCCCCTGCCAGATGGATGGAACGAAATCCCGGGCGCGCGCGGCTGCACTCCGCAATCCTGTGCTTTTCGCGACCATTATCAAGAATTCCAGGCACTCCATACGGGTGTCTTCGGCCTGAGTTCGCAAACCTCAGACTATCAACTCGAACTCCGTGACCGCCTGCATTTGCCATTCCAATTGTTAAGCGACCACGCTCTGCAGCTAAAAGAATTGCTCAAGCTTCCCACCTTTACCGTCGCCGGCATGGAACTATATAAACGCCTCACTCTGATCTGCGTTGATGGCCGCATCACCAAGGTGTTTTACCCTGTCTTCCCCTCGGATAAAAACGCCCATGAAGTGTTGGCCTGGTGTCGGTCAAATAAATGGTAGCACAAACTAATCCGCTCGCGCGGCCCACTATGGTTCCCTGGTTGGTTGGAATTTAGCTTCGGTCTGGATTTCGGCGGTGGTAAGGCCGGTGATCATGGGGGATTGGTGCTGCCAGGTATGATCCAGTTTCACCTGTAACGCGCCGCCCACGGTTTGCTCCGTCCGCCCATCGTTATAGTGAAGGGTCACGGCCCGTCCGTCCGGTACTTGAACCGTCAACACGCCGCCAACCGCATTGGTATCGGTCAGCCACACATAGGCGGAAGGGCCGTTGGCACGGGGAAAGAAGCGGCCGCTCACTTGACCGCCGATGTGAATCTCGGCTATCGCCGGTGTGCGCAATTCACCCTTCAATTTCACGGTCCAGACGCTCCGGCCCGTCGGCACCTGGCTACAGACGAGCACACCGTGCAAGTTGCCGGTCGTGCCGTCCACCACCCGTACATAACGGGCATGGGCGGAGGTCGTGCCCTTACCAAGTGTTTGCGGATCCAGCGGGATACGCCACAAGGCCACCGGCAACATCGGCAGCGGCCGGGCGGATTCGATCACCACTTGGGCTTCGGCTCCGCCAGCTTGTGGCTCAATGGTCACGGTGGCGTTGACACCCGCCAAATCTACGATGGGCGGCACACAATTGCTGGCCGTGATCAGGGCCGGATTCAGCAGTCCGTACTTCTGGCGGATGGCTGGTTGTTCGTCCCATTCGGGCGCGGACCAAGGATGCGTATAATCCCAAAAAAACCGCGGCAACGCCGAGCCGTCTTCAAATACGGTGTGAAAATCACCGTTCATCAACTCAATCCGGTCGGATACTTGGGGAGGTTTATAACTATCAACCAAGCCGGCATAAATATCCGGCCAGTAAAACCAGTTCTCCGGCTGCTTTTGATAATGACTTTGGAAATATTCGGCAATGGCGGCTCCTTGCACGAACACCACTTTCTGTTTTCGCGCGGCGTCAACCAGATGTTTTACTCCTAAACGGTTCGCTTCATTCCAACTGGTTGAATCAATAAAATTCTCCAAGGCAACAAAAATAAATGTCGGTCCGGCTTGGTAACGTGATTCTTCGAGCAGCAGATCCATGGCAGCTTGAAATCGGTCGGCGTTGGAGGATTCGGCCATATCGCCCCCATACATCCTGGGCGTGCTAATCATCGGTTCGCCTTCGGTCGTATAGATGGAATAGATGCGGACATCGGAGGCGGTAGATTGCTGCAACGCCACAATGCTTCGACCGTGGGCCACTTTCCGGAAATCATCCCTCGCCACAAAATACGGCACCGTGGGTGCCCCCCAATCGTTGATTTGCCAGCCGTTGTTGTCACCTCCCAAGTCGGCCCAGTTTTG